>Ga0136644_10004296_pt1 | contig 10523 bp, 8 predicted proteins | sample C_130820_EF_Meta_FD_94780 | JGI IMG/M metagenome (GOLD analysis project Ga0136644, IMG submission 94780) | Freshwater microbial communities from Lake Croche, Canada to study carbon cycling - C_130820_EF_MetaG (v2) (version 2) | ecosystem: Environmental > Aquatic > Freshwater > Lake | place: Lake...
GCATCTGACTACGGATCAGAAGGTTGGGGGTTCGAGTCCCTCCAAGCGCACCACCATATGATGCGCCTGAAGCCCCGAGAGTTCGGGGTTTTCTGAATCGAAGAAACCAAAGCTAGGCACTCCAAACAGGAGGTCAAACAATGCTGGTCAGTAGGTTGCTCAGTAGTTCAAATCAAAGTCCATTTTTACGCTCTGTTACGCATAAAGTTGCGAGCCGTCTCAATCTGTATCAAACTAATAACAGCAAGTTACGACCCCCAGCATTCGCTAGCGATTATTGGATTTACCTGCTAACTCAAATAAACCTTTACAGGAATGCGGTTAGCGTGAATCCACAACTCTTAACAATCGACGAAGTAGCGACAAACCTCAAAGTCTCCAGAGCCACCGTTTATAGGCTAATTACCAGAGGCTACCTTCAACGCATAAAAGTCGGCTCTTCAGCCAGGTTCACCGAGCGATCAGTTGAACAACTCATTCGCAGACTAGAGACCGAATCCCGCGAGCAGGAAGTGGGTTACTGATGAGTTACGGGGACGGTTCCATTTTCAGCAAAACAGACAAGAAGAGTGGCAAGAAGATCTGGTTTGTGGAGGTTCGCACAGGCCAGTACCCCAACGGGCGACCTCAGTTCACAAGGCGTAAGGCAGCCTCAAGGAGCGAGGCAATCAAGATCCGCCAAACGCTCAACAGCCAAAAACTTCAAGGAAAGCTAACCCAACGAAGCAACATAACCGTTGCAGAGTATGGCCGTTACTGGGCCAGAGAAGTAAAGCCCAATACCGTTAAAGCTCACACCGCCGCCAACTACGAATGGCTACTAACTCAGTATGCCTACCCTTATATAGGTCGCAAGAAGATGTGTGACCTTACATACCCAATGGTCCAGGATTGGATCAACAATTTACTAAATGCGGGTTATGGGCCAACAACCGTGAACCATGCCAGAAGTGTCTTAGGCCAGATAGTCAAACAAGCACTGAGAGAAGGAATACTCTCAAGCGATCCAGTATCGCTAACTGTTAAAGTGAAGAAACAGCTAGGGGATAAAACTCAAGTACGTAAAGCTTGGAATCGAGAAGAAGCTCAGCAAGCATTGAAAGAAGCTGAAGGCACAGACATGGACCTATTTGTTCATACGTGCGTTTACCTTGGTCTTCGTCATGGCGAGGCATTAGGGCTGCAATGGTCTGCCATAGACCTTGAGAAGCGAACTATCGAAATCAAGTTCACTCTCAAAGATGAACGAAGAATCAACAACGATGGCAAAGGCATAGTGCGCCTCAAGCTTCAAGAGCCAAAAACTAAGCCCAGCATTCGACAGCTAACTATCGTTCCACATCTGTTTGAATCCATAGAGAGGCATCAGATGATGCAATCAGTAAGGAAGATGACGGCAGGCCACAAGTGGGAAGAGAAAGGAATGGTGTTCACAACCAGCATCGGCACACCTGTAACCCAAGCCAACAACCTAAAGCATTTCAAAGACTGGATAAAGAAGCACAACCTCAGATACATACGAGTGCATGATCTCCGTCACACCTTCGGCCAACTGGCACTAGAAAGCGGAGCTCCACTCGAACAGGTATCCCAAACCCTAGGCCACGCAGACATTGGCATAACCAAGAAGATCTATGCCCCAGATGTTAGAGGCTTCAACGAGAAGGCCCTGAAATCTATCTCTGACTTCCTAGATCCCAAACCAGTAGCCGCGGAACCACAAGAAACTCAGCTGGAGGCGATAACAGCAGAGCCGTTAGTGATAGAGAAACCTGTTCCCGTTACCAGCCGAATTATGTCGCGGAAACGGAACCAGACCTCTTATTTACTATGAATATGAGATCAGAGTAAATCAATCCGTTCTGCCTATGTTCAGTTGGGCCTTCACCCGCCCTAGCAATGTCTCCGTTCGGTATTAGCATTGAACTCTAAGCAACGTTGCTGCCTCTACTACGGGGCTTCGCACATGCGAGGGTAATGGGCAAGTTATCGCAGAGAAGACAATAAACGTGAGTTCAACAACGCAGCAAGAGATCGAGTCCTGGCTTTGGGATGCAGCAAACATACTTAGAGGGCCAGTTGATCCGGCGAACCTCCGAGACTATGTCTTTCCTTTGCTATTCCTAAAGCGACTGAGCGACACCTGGGATGAAGAGCAAGAGAAGGCAATCAAGCAGTTCGGCATCGACATCGACAAAGAAACAGCTGCTGACTTCCACACCTTCCAGATTCCTGATGGATGCCACTGGGCGGATTTGAGAAGAGCCACAGAGAATCATGGTGTCCTAATCCAGAACATGATGCAAAAGATTGAAGAAGCAAACCCTAATCAACTAGCGCAAATCTTCGGTAATGCACCTTGGGCCGATCACAACAAAATGCCACCCGAGCGTTTAGAGAAACTAGTGCAACACTTCGGACTCAGAGACATTTCTCCAAGCAAGGTATCTAATGATCTTCTTGGTGGGGGATACGAATACCTTCTAAAGAGATTCTCAGATGAAAGCGCAACCAGCGCAGGCCAGTTCTTCACACCTAGAGCGGTAGTTCACTTACTAGTTCGAATACTTGGCCCTGAGCCAACAGATTCCATCTATGACCCTGCCTGTGGTTCTGCAGGTATGTTGATAGAGGCTGCTGCAGAAGTGAAGCAGTCAGGTGGATCAGTCCAGCGAATGAGGTTCTACGGACAAGAAGTTAACCAAACGTCTGCCGCTATTGGACGCATGAACCTATTCATCCACGAAGTTGAGGATGCACAAATCCGACGTGAAGACACACTAAACAATCCAAAGTTTGTAAACGAAAAAGGAAAGCTTGAACAGTTCGATCTGGTTGTCGCTAACCCTCCATTCAGTTTGAAGGATTGGGGAGCCGACAAGTGGGCAACAGATCCTCACAAGCGAGCAATCGGCGGTGTTCCACCAAAGAACAACGGTGACTTCGCCTGGGTCCAGCATATGATCTCATCAATGAAACCTGAGACAGGTCGTGTTGGTGTGGTTATGCCACATGGCGTTTTGTTCAGAGGTGGAGCAGAGGGTGAAATTCGTAAACACCTAATTGAATCAGATCTACTCGAAACAGTAATCGGGCTTGCACCTAACCTTTTCTACGGCACAACAATTCCCGCTAGTCTTTTGTTCTTTAGAGCGACCAAAGACAAGAAGAGAAAGAAGCATGTACTATTCATCGACGCATCCAAGAGATTTTCTAAAGGCAAAGCGCAAAACTCTCTTACAGTTGATGATGTCGAAGATATTTTCGCTGTCTATCAATCCCTTGGTGAAAAGGAAAAGCCCGCAATCTCAACCCGAATGGTTTCACATGATGAAATTCTTGACAACAACTGGGACCTAAACATTGGTCGCTACCTAAAAGCAGATGCAGCCGAAGCGGTTGATGTTAGAGAGGCACTCAAGGTATTTAACCAGTCCAGATTGCAACTCGCGGCAGCCGAGAAAGCGCTGCTGGCTAAACTAAAGGCTGCCGGTTATGAATAGTGATTGGTTTGAAACTACTCTTGGAGAAGCCGTAGATGTAGTAAATGGCGGTACACCTTCCACATCAAATTATGAATACTGGGGTGGTGAGATCGTATGGATAACAACGACAGAACTTACCGCGTTTGATGGTGGAAAGGTTAGTTCTTCCAAGCGAAGATTAACTGCAGAGGGTTTAAAAAATGGACCTGCCAGGTTAGTTCGAAAGGGCACCACTCTGGTCGGGACAACGGCCACGGTAGGGACTTGCGCTATAGCGTCATGTGATTTGGCGTTTAATCAACAGATCAGCGGACTTATACCTAAAACTAGCGAGCTGAACGATGATTTTCTTTTTTACTTAATGCAGCATAAAAAAGCTATTTTGGAAGGCTTGTCCGCGGGTACATCATTTAAGCGAATCTCGACTTCAGTTCTAAAAACTATCCCGCTCTCATACCCTTCCATCCCAGAGCAGAAGAGAATCGTTGACCTTATCTCCTCAATAGATGCCTACATTGGAGCTTTACGAAAGCAGCATGCTAGTTCAAAAGCTGCTAGAGGTGCATTTCTCTTCAAGTCACTTTCAACTTTCAAAGCCGATTGGGTAGAAGTGAGACTTGGGGATTGCACTAAATCCGCAGGAGGTTGTGCCTTTCCCGAAGCTCACCAAGGATTTCAAGAGGGCATCCCTTTTATCAAAGTAAGCGACATGAACGTTGAAGGTAACGAGAAGTATATTTACTCTGCCAATAATTATGTAAGTTCAGCTGCGATTGATAAATTGCGCCTCAGGGTTTGGCCTCAGGGAACTGTCGTGTTCCCTAAAGTAGGTGCGGCTCTCCTAACTGAGAAACGAAGAATTCTAACAACCGATACGATTTTTGATAATAACCTGATGGGCTTAGTGCCCAGTGAAAGAATTCTTTCGGAATACCTTTACCTCATTCTTCTCCAGATTCGTTTTTCAGACGTAGTTCAGCCGGGGGTTGTTCCGAGCATAAAAAACTCAATTGTTGAGGACATGGTGGTGTCAATTCCTCCTTTAGAGAAGCAATCTCAAATAGTCGCAGAAATCTGTTCCTTCGATGATTTCATCAACCAGCTGGATCACAACTTGAAGACCATGAAAGCTCTTCGGTCTGCGGTGCTCACAGATCTCTTAGGTGGCTTTCATACGATCCCTGAAAACTACGACAACTTTATGGATGAAAATGAGTAATTTTGAGAGTTTAGACGAACGGGCTGTTCAGAACGGTTTAGTCAAGCACCTGGAAGGGCATGGGTGGGATTCTGCCGATGATGAGGGTTTGGGTAGAGATTTTGAAAGCGTTTTGTTCACTAGTGACCTACTAACAGCACTACTTGCTCAAAATTCTGAAATTAGAGACGTGCCCTCTAGGGCTGAAGAAGTTATATCTAAACTGAGGGCTGTGATTTTAGGGGTTCGCAACGATGGACTTGTTTCTTCGAATGAAGAGTTTGTTGCTTGGCTATGTGGTCGTAGGACTATAAAGTACATCGGGACAGACCGCGATGTGCAAGTTAGTCTGATTGACTTCGAAAACATTGAAGCGAATAAATTCCGAGTAACTACTGAAGCGACTTTCCATGTTGGCAGGGAACACCGCAGGTATGACATCGTTCTTTGGGTGAACGGGATCCCTCTTGTTGTTGGGGAGATGAAGACACCTAAGGACAAGAACACTTCTTGGCTCAATGGAGCTACAGACATTCACAACGCTTATGAAAAGAAGACTCCTGAGTTCTTTGTGCCAAATGTTCTTTCTTTTGCATCTGAGGGTAGAGAGTTTAGGTATGGAGCTGTTGGGCAACCGCCTGAGCTTTGGCTGAACTGGGCTTCTACAGCAGATGAGATTTTGGCTCCTGGCTTGCCTAACATGTTGCGCTCAGCAGAGCTGCTTTTGACTCCAGCCATGGTTCTGGACATCCTGAGGAACTTCACTTTGTATTCTTCAAGGCGCACAGCGAGTGGAGCGGTTAGAACAAAAGTTATCCCTCGCTATCCGCAGGTCGAGGCTGTAGAGGCGATTATTGCCCGCTGTAAAGACCCTAAGAAGAAGCAAGGACTTATCTGGCACCACCAGGGATCAGGTAAGACTTTTGCGATGGCTTATGCGGCGGCTAAGTTGCGAAGAGAAAATGAGCTGGATGCGCCGACCATTGTCATAGTGCTTGATCGGCTTGAGTTGATTCAGCAGACAGAGGCTGAGTTCAAAGCTGTTGGCATATCAGCACTTAACACTGCTGAAACTAAAGAGCAACTTCGTCAAATGCTGAAGGGCGATGCGCGTGGAGTGATTATTACAACCATTTTCCGTTTCGCTGAATCAGGTTTGTTGAATGACCGTTCGAACATCATTGTGATGGTTGATGAAGCTCACAGAACTCAAGAAGGCCGACTTGGTTTGGATATGCGTGAGGCTCTGCCTAACGCGAAGTTCATTGGTCTTACTGGAACACCTATATCAACGGATGATAAAAACACCTTTGCAATGTTTGGTGACATTGACGATCCAGATGGAGCGCTTAACCATTACTCGGTGGAGCGTTCAATCCATGATGGTGCAACCTTGCCCGTTCACGTGGAAACTCGACTAGTCAACTTTCACCTGAACCGCGAAGATCTTCAAGCAGCTTTTGATGAACTAGCTGATGAGGAAAGACTGACTGAAGAGCAAAGGGGAAAGTTAGCAGCCAAGGCTTCACACACTTCAATCGTGGTTAAGGATCAAGATCGTATTGAGGCTGTGTGTAAAGACATTGTTGATCACTACCGCAGCCGTATCGCTCCTCTAGGGCTTAAAGCTCAGGTTGTCGCTTATGACAGAGAAACTTGTGTGGCTTACTACAACGAGATAACTAAGTTGTTAAATCCTGGTGAGGAAGCAACAGTTGTTATGACTACGGTCAAGGACGACCCTCAAGAGTGGGATATATGGAATCTAGATCGGGAGCAAGAGGCAACAATTAAGGACAGATTCAGGGATATCAATGATCCTCTGAAGTTCGTTATTGTTACAGCAAAACTCCTAACAGGTTTTGATGCTCCGATTGAAGGAGTTATGTATCTCGATAAACCTCTAAGAGCCCATACTTTGTTCCAGGCTGTCTGCAGAACTAACCGTCGATGGACCAATCCAATTTCAGGCCAGCAAAAGCTTCATGGTCTTATTGTTGATTATGTTGGTCTAGGTATTGAGCTCGCTAAGGCTCTAACAACAAAAGCCACAATGAAGTTAGGTCAGAGCCAAGAAGACGTTGAAATGCTCTTGAGTGAGTTAAACGCTGAAGTCGCGTCAACCATGAAACGTTTTGAGACTGTCGATAAGACTGCGGCTGTCTTCAACCAGATACATGATGCACAACAGATCCTTGACACCACAACAAAACGTGATGACTTCGCTGCGCAGTTCATGCGTTGCCAGGGTTTGTTTGAATTCCTATGGCCGGAAACTAAATTGCGCCCTATCGAAGAACACTACAGATTCCTAGCTCGCGTCTATGCTTCTATCGCATCAAATAACGCTGCAGACCTACTGCTATGGCAGCGTCTAGGTGCGAAGACCATGGAGATTGTCCACACACATCTAACTGGTGTAACTATTGACGGAGACAAACTCGACAAAGTGGCCATGGATGCCGAAGTGCTTGAGGCACTTAGAGAAAACGGACTTTTCCCTGATCCACCAAGCGATGGAAAACCAGCACCAACAGCACTAGAAGTATTGCAAAGACTTGAAGAGCGGATCAAAGCACGACTCACTGACGGAGAAGGTATCAAGGTTTGGCTGTCCTTATCTGAGAGGCTCGAGCTGCTCCGCCTTAGCCGTATTTCAACCGCGGCAGAAAGCGTGGAGTTCCTTAGACACATTCTTGAACTGGCACGAGACTTACTTGAAGCTGAAAAGGCTGATGACGATGGTCGAATCAGTGAGATAAAAGTTGTTGATCCAAGAAAAGGCGCACTCACACAAATCTTTGAAGAATACAAACCTGAGGGTGTTCCGATTGTCATAGAGACCCTAGTTGAGCAAGTTGATGATTTGGTGACCCCGGTAAGAGGTTCGGGATGGCAAACCTCCTATCCAGGGGATCGAAAAGTCAGGCAAGAGCTACGTCTAATTTTGCGTAATTCAGGATTGCCACCTTCTGGTGAATTGTTTGATCATGCCTACGCATACATTCGAGAGAACTACTAGAGAGGAATCAAAGTGGAATTCATCGTTTTTGATGTAGAAACAACGGGTCTAGACCGTGAGACTGAAATCTGCCAGTTGTCCTTCGTCAGATTTGTAGACGGTGTCCAAGCTGATGATCTGACTACTCTAGTCAAACCAAGCTATGCAGCCAAATGGCGGAGCCAAGCAGTAGAGATACATGGAATAACCAAAGCCAAAGTCAAGGACGCCCCAAAACTTAGTCAGCTAAAGGATTCGATTCATGAATATGTCGCTGGCAAAGTATTATTCGCACATAACGCATCTTTCGATGTAAATCGTCTTATGGCAGAGGCGGGCATAAATCTAGAGGCATATTGCACACTAAAAATGTGCTCTGTGTTGCATTTATCTACAACTAGTAAAAAGCTGGATGACATTTGCGGCGAATTAGGAATTTACAAAAATGAAATTCATGATGCACTGGGTGATTCAATAGCATGCGCTCAACTCGTAGTCCATATTTTGGAATCACAGAAAGTACAATCAGCCAAGCAACTTTCTAAACAGTTCGCATACGCTATCTGCAACCCCACAATCTCTAGCTTCGAATTAGCTGAGCAAGGCCCAAAAAACAATCAGGCCCTGCGCAGGGCAGAATTTGCGGAGGCTGCATCAAATCCAAAATTCGGATCTATACACAACGCTTATTTCAAAGGCAAGACAGTTGTGTTTTCGGATACAAAAATCTCCAAACCAGACGCTCAAAAACTTGTCATGCTTTTTGGCGGAGAGAGTTTCGATCACATAAATAAGTCATTAGATTTTCTGGTAGTGCATGATCTGAGTTCAGAGACAAGCAAAGCTAAAAGAGCTAGAGAGTTCATCGCAAAAGGAGCCAAGATTCAAATAATTGACGAGGCAAACTTCATTTCTCTAGCTGAAGAATCGGGGGACTTACAGAGTCTCCTGATGCTTTAGCAGCAACGGTTCGCAAAATGAGCTCATCGATAGACATCACCTTTGACCACCGCATTGAGGCAGGCGTCAACGACATAGACACGCATAGCTCAACACTCAAAAGACATCATCAGCTTCTGTGGGTGAAGCCTTTACCATCAGGTGAGTTATTCGATTTGAAACCAATGCCCAAAAGGTATCTCGTATTTCGTCCAGACAATCTTGTTTACTCCCTGTCAAGCGATCAGATGTCGAACTCATTTCGCACCACTGAGAGAATGAAGCACATTACTGCACAGATACCAGAGCATGAGCTCGATGAGTTTCAATACTTGGGCTCGACTGTTGGGGGCACAATACTCTTTCCAGGCAAACAGATTAAGCGCAAACGGACTCTAAACCAGGCGCGTGGCATGACGAGCCAGATTGAGGACAGGTTTGATCGCACACTCGAGTGCATCAGACTTCAGTACCAAGGGCTACCAAACCCCCTAGAGGTTACATTGGACATCTATTGGGCATTCTTTGAACTCTTTGAGACCTTTGATAAATACGTAGAGTTCTTCCTACTCCAAGACTTGGTTCAAGATGGACAGGTTAAGTTCTATCTAGGTTCGGCTGACTTCACACAGTCAGCTCTTCCTCAAGATGTGGATCAGTACAGAGAGTACATGTCGAATGCCAAGGCGTTTCTAGTCTCTCGAAACTCGAGAATTCAAGAGTGGTCAAAAAGAATAACTTCTGCTGATTAAGCATCCAAGTTGCAATTGTTCCAGATTTGGGGCAGGTATCCCTAAAATTGGAATGGCAAAAACTCAAAAACCCAAAGGAATTAAATGAATGCTTGGATGCCACAGCCGAGGGTGTTAGGTTTGTTCGATTTCGAAAATTGGCGTGACTGGGAGCTCGAGCCTCCAGCGGATGAGACGGTCATGTTGCTACCGCGATACTTGTCTCCGATCATGCAAAGCGGAACTGATGCTAAAGAAATCTACTTGAGTTTCCTAGATGAAGGGGAGGCTTTCGAGGCATTCGAAGAAATGTTAGATGAGGGGGGTGAGTCTGCATCTCAGGCAGATGACTACTTGAGACAGCTTGCTCTTGTTGGTGTCCCTCGAGCCATGCACACACTCGCAATCCACAGACTGAAACTTGGGCAGGATCTAGGTGATTCATTTTGGCCTGAAGCCGATCGTTGGATTGGCCGACTAAAGCATTATGTTGCCAAGAACGCACCAAACTATCCATACAGCGACAAGGCTGACCACATTGATCTAAATTCGCGAATAATTGGAGATCTAGAGGCAAAAAAGGCTTCGGCTCTGCTTCCTAAAGTCTCCTTTGAAGACATCGCGACATTTAAGGATCTGGATTTCCTAAGCCCTCCCGCTTATTGCCTTCAGTGCGGAATTAAACTACTTGATCGCACAGCGGACATGGAGAACCACGATTATCCGTTTGGAAGGGATTTTATTACTGAGCTATCTTCCTGGGATCCGGGGAACACACACGACATAGATATCCAAAACACTAAAGAGCAGATCACATTTAGGGTTCTTGAATCATTCGCATTTAGGGCTAAGCCAGAAATTAGCTAATAGTCGACGAATTTGGAGAGCTCGCACGATGCCCCCAAAGCGAGGGCACTTTAGTCAGTAGTTCAGTCAGTAGTTTGAGTGAAATAACGTGATATTTACTGAGACACTAAACCACCTAAAACCTAGTAATGTATGGGGTAGCAAGTCCATAAGTGCCTAGCCTAAAAGTTTCTACGGATCAGAAGGTTGGGGGTTCGAGTCCCTCCAAGCGCACAAAGCACCAAAGACCTATCGCCCGGCTCTCGCTGCGGAACTCCGTTTTTCAATGAACTTAAAAGTGTTTGTCCAGCTCGATATGGGGC
>Ga0136644_10004297_pt1 | contig 10522 bp, 25 predicted proteins | sample C_130820_EF_Meta_FD_94780 | JGI IMG/M metagenome (GOLD analysis project Ga0136644, IMG submission 94780) | Freshwater microbial communities from Lake Croche, Canada to study carbon cycling - C_130820_EF_MetaG (v2) (version 2) | ecosystem: Environmental > Aquatic > Freshwater > Lake | place...
ATTCCTACTCCACAATCGTGATACTTATCCATCAGTCTTAATACTTCTCTTGCATCATCTTGCGTTATTTCTCCGCAAAATACCCTATTGTGCTCCTCAATAATGTCATCTATATGCCACCACCTAGCCATCCAATCAGCGTCAAAAGCCCGTTTAACTGCACCCTGAGCATCGTCTATCGTTTTGCCTGCTGGAATATCTACCTCAATCATAGCTTTCATAGCTCCTCCACTTCGTAAATTTTCCAATCAGAAGAGCCATCTACTTCTTTAAAATCGCCGCCGTCCATATTTTTGGCAAAAGCCCATGCATCTTCATCATCTTCTATTTCAAACTCGCACTCTAATTCATAACTAATCATGGCATAAGCCTTATACTTTTTCATTTTCTTCCTCCACTAAATCGCACTCTTCACATACAAAAGCAAAATGAGGTTCAATCTCAAGCTCACCATTCCTATAACCTTGATAAGCCACCCATTCAGCGTCTCTTGCGTCCTTGGCATCTACCTCTACATACTCTTGACAAGTAATTAAAACGGCATACTTAGGCATTTTCTTCCTCCCAATAAGACATATCTTCAGCAATCCCAAATTCCAAATCAATTACTTCCGGAATATTCTCTTTTACCCATTCTGAGCCGCCGTTGATGTCATAGCACTCATCTACTCCCTCAAAGTATTGCCCGCAAAAGCAGCAGCCACTCTCATAGTAGTAAGCACTTACGGAAAATCCTAGTTCTATCAACTTGTCATAAAATCCTGTCGGCGGTGCGTATGCACTACAAAAACTAATCGTTATCCGGTTTTGCTGCCGGTCGCTGTCGCCGCCATTATCATGGGCTATATCCCATTTAGTCCCCCAATTTTTTACTTGCCAATCATACCAATCCTTAGCACCAAAAAATTCTAGGTTTAACTTCTGCTTAAATTCAAGTAGTCGCTGGGCATAACTTTCGTTGTCTCCAGCTCGTCCGGCGACTGTTTCGGTAAGCTCAGGCGGGCATGGATAAAACTCTGAAATTAGTTGGTCGGCACGATAAGCATCTTCCACTTTCTGAATCATGGAATCGTCGTCATGTGATAGGTAAAGCGTGTTATTGCACCAATTAGGCATCTTCATTCTCCTCTTCATATATTAAGTAAGGTGTTTCTTCGTATTCCAATTCGCATGGATTTTTGGTAATAAAGTAATTCAGTCTATTGACTAGGTGATACCCACTTGTGATATACAAATTGTCATCATCTCCCTCAACTAGCGTCCATACTCTCTTCGGTTCTGTATCGGCTATGCTCAATACATAATCGAGCTCTTCCCCGTAGGTTTCAAACTTATCACCAGCATTTGCATCTACATAGTTTTGGATAGGCTGATACTTTTCTTCCCATGCGTTCAGTTTGTCTTCCCAATTAAGCATTTTCAATCTCCTTGTATTCAAGCGGGCTAAAGTCGTCATCAATACTGACATCTGCTATTGTCCATTCATAATCAGGGCTAAACTGCCCATTGGCTAAATCAATGGCATCTTGTTCGTTTTCTGCTTCAACAATCTCAGTGCAATAACTTGCAAAAACTACTCTATATGCTGGCATCTTCAATCTCCTCATAATCAAAATGGGTAATTTTAAAATCCCCGCTACCGGTCTCAACTAACTTTAAAAACTCACTTTCAGGACAATAAAAAAGAATAGCGTCATCAGCGACCCCATAGGAATCGCTATCGTTTTCCTCGTCATATGTTCCAAAACTGACATATCTAAACCCTTTAGCAAGGTCGTCTTGCCATTTAATCTCGCACCATGCCCCGATATTCATACAGTCTCCCTAAAGTAAACTTGCTCCGTAGTCGGCGTCCAATGCTTTTCTTTCCATACTTTGCCGTTGTATGACATATAACCCACTACCTCTTCATTTTCGTATAGTGCTGGGTTCTGCCAATTCCCGCCGCCAATATCATTTTGGTATTGCCATTCCCTTACTTGCTCCAATATCCCCTCATAGGTATCTGCGGATAAAAAAACAATATCCACTCCATAGGGCGGAAAATCGGGGTGCTGCCCATAATCAGGATTACCACATACCTCAGTCTTTATATAAAATCTCATGCTACCTCCACAGTAATTTTGTATTCGTTTAGGTTCTCGCTGCCGGATAAATAAATGGTTTGCGTATCGTAATCAATCCAACTATCAGGAAAGTTTTTTACAAAATCTAACCTTGTGTAATTGTTTTCCATTAAAAAGTCGTAAACCTGTTCGGCGATAAATTTTTTCTCGCTCATGCTATTACCTCATATTCTTTATCTTGCCATTTAGTAATGCGGCATTTAACCCCGTTCGGTGCATAAAAAAAGGTTTTGCGTCCGTCTTTATAAACCTCAAAAGTATCGGCTTTAAACAATCTAAAATTGAGCTCGTGTTTAAATTTAATGGTCGTGCCGGTCTCTAGCTTTACCTTAATCTTGGTCGCCTGAGCTATGCAATAATCCCGCCATTGTCTAGCATTACCCTCAATAGCTGGGCACAACTTCTCTAGCTTATGGATTAAACTAATCGGTGCATCATAGTAGTAAGGCATCATATCTTCCGTCATATCCTTATAAGCCCATTCATCAGCTCTAAATGACATCAAAATTACAATGCCCATGCTATGCCAGCTCCCATCTACTCTAACCATTGTATAAATGCCATAAGCGGTATTACCTTTAATGGATAAGTCGCTAAGCGTCCATGATGGATTAGTCCCTACTTCTCCCGCCTGATTAAACTCTTCTAATAACCATCTTTTCTTATCCCCATGTGCAGGGGGTGACATTCCTGTCCAGCCCATAATAATCTCCTCTGATTTAAGCCTGACCCTTAATTGCCAGCTATATAAGCCTGACCCTCAACTACTGACTACACTAAAAAAATGCTACAAAAAATTGCAATATATATAACGCTAACATATATTGCAAAAATTTTGGTTAAAAAATATATAGGTATTTACCCTATGTAAAATTCTTCTTCTTTTCCGTTCATGGTTTGCCCATCTCGGTGCGTTAATCCTATGGTGTAATCGTTCAGGCTGCATATAATTAAATATTGCCCGATATTGTCCCGCTTAACCTCATAAGCCGGTGAGCCGTGGAAAACCCGCTTATTCTCTGATAATGCGGTCTTAATCTCTGATAGTGTCATTTAGTGCCCTTATCTGTTCTGTGAGTTTTTGAATAGCTGCCGCCGTCCGTTCCCGTTGTTTTTGGTCGGTCGTGGTGCGGTTTACTAGGGTTTGCCAATAAAGGCTGTTCCCTAGTAGGTTTATCATTTTGGCGTCGGCGTCCGTCATGCTGCACTCTGAATAGGTGCATAAGCGGGCGTTTGGTCGTGGTGGTCATATCGGAAATAATCCCGCTTGCCCTGCTCGTATCCGTCCCTATATAAATCTTGATGGTGTTCAATAAATCGAGAGAGCTCGGGAAATTCGACATTGTTTCCCTCTCTTCCGTCTCTATATCCTACGGCGTAAGCGTAAGCGTCTGAATAAAATTCTATGCTGCGTGGTTTCATAATATCCCCTTATAAATGGTGATGCCGGATTGACCTATTAAGGCGGCGGCGTGTTTATCGTTGTTTACAGCCCTTTGCAGGGCGTCGCTAATTTGTGAAGGTGATAGCGTCGGGTTTCCCTGCTCTAGTCGCTGGCGGGCTATTGCTCGTGGCACCGGTCTATTGTTTATGTAATATTGAATCATGCTGAGAGCTCCGGAAAATATAAGCGGGTCTCATGTGTTTCAGCGTATAAGTTGCATATCTCGCAATTCCTAAAATTCTCGGAATCTTCGATAACATCAAAATGCCCTCTTACCGGCAAATTATCCAAAAATCGGTAAATATTGGCGGTTTCTTCGTCGGATAATCCGGAATAGTCGCCGTTGATTAGAGCACTTAAATAGCTGCCGGATATGTGATAAGTGTAGTAATTGAATTTCATTTTTTCCCCTTTATTCGTGGTCGCTGGGTTCGTCGGTCACTTCGGTGTCATAATCCATAATATAGAGCTGCCTATCATCGCAAAAATGCCGCATTTTATGGTAGGCGTCTAAATCGCTGATAGCGTGGCATTTATGGATTGCGTGCTCTATCTTGCCCTGTGCGTTCTCGGCTTTTATATATTGTGTATATATCATTTTTAACCCCTTAAAATTGTAAATAAATAATGGTATCGTCGGTCGTGCCGCAAATACTCGTTTCCTGCTCTAAATGCTCTAGCACGGGTTGAAATGCGTCGGCAAGGTCTAAGCCGTCTATCTCAATATCATAATCTCGGGCTATCTCTTCCGGCGTTCCCTCGGCGTATTCGCAGCACAAGCCTATGACATCTAGCTCGATTTGCTCGCCGGTGTCCTGCTCGTATTGCTCGAGATAGTCAAATAAAACCCCTAAGCCCTCATAAGTGAATTGCCCACCTCTTCCGGCTGCCTGAAAAGCATTTCTAAAGTCGTGTAAATTTATGGTCTGAATCATGATTTCCCCATTAAAAAAGTAAAATAATCCTGTGGCACAACTTCGGCGGCTTTGCGGTCGCTGCTAAATTCCTTAAGCCACTTATTTATGTGTCGCTGCGTGGTATTGCTCCATCTATCGGCGGTGATATAAAATTTTCCATCTTCCCAGCTAGCTACCGGCGTTTGATAACTGAATAAAATCAGTTTGCCGGCGTTTAGTCTAATTTCTGTCATGTTTGCCGCTATTGGTTTAAGTTCCATTATTTAATGTCCTTAGTGAGTGCGGAAAATACAAGCCAAAGGGCATAAAATCCCGCAATAATTACAAAAAAGCTAAAAAGCTGCTCTGTGATGTTTAAAAACCATCTAAAAAAATAGTCTAATTTACTCAAAATCCTCTCCCATATCTTCTAAAGTAGTGATAAGCCCATCAAAATCCTCTGAGCTGCCTAAAATGCTCGCTGTCATAAATACAGTCTCTTTACTTATTCCCATATCTTCTGATAAGCATTCGAGATAGTGCCGGCGGCTTTGATAACCCTCTTCAATATAAATATTCATTTAAACCCCTATAAAAGGTGCAGCAAGTGCCATTAAAATGCAGGCGGAAATAGTGCCAATTAAAATAAAAAATTCGGTTGTGCTCATGCTGTTAGCTCCTCAAGTTCAATAAAATAAATATTTCGGTCTAAGCTGCCGGCGTAATCAATCGCTAAGCGTTCGGCGTCCTGCTCGCTGGCTGCCCGTCTTTTAATTACTTTATAGGTGTTATCTGTGAATTCGATATAAATGGAATAAGTCATTTTTTAAACTCCTGCCGGTTGAATTTTTGCCCAACTTCTGTTTTTTAATTCCGGCAATATCAGGCGTCTAGCGAGCTGACTTGTATTTAAGTCTATTTCCTGACAGTAAGCGTCCAGCTCCTTTTTTTGGTTTATCGTCATTACTAGGCTTACATGTGCCAATTTTTCTCTTTTATTCATCATTTCCCCTTAAGCGGCTGCGGATTGTTGGGCGGCTGCCGGCGGCTTTTTCGCTGCCGGTCTATTGATTTGGGCAATAATCCTTAACCCATTAGTAAATCCGACGCTGGAAGCTCTCGCAGCTTTAAGGGTTTTAAATTCGTGTATGACGCCGGCGGCGTCTTTAATGGTATATCGTGTCATTATTTCCCCTCAGTCTGTGTAATGTGAAATACAGTCGCCGGTGCTGGGCGGATTTTTTCCGTGCCGGTCTTATCAATCATTTTTTTCCAGCTTATAACCTTAATACCCTTTTCCCCTTTTTTTACTTGCCTGCCAATAGCTTGCCATGCGTCATAGGTCAATACATTTTCACGGGGGATAATGTCGGCTGCTGGAATGCCCTTAGAGGTGAAACCCGCTAGAATTGCTTGATAATTGAGCATAGAATTACCGGTTCGGGCTCTGATTAGTGCTTCCTGCTGCTGTTCTGTTTTCATTAGTTCTATTCCTTGTAGGTTAGTAATCGGGTAATACATGCATAGATTAAACCGGCTAAACCATTAAAAAATTGACCTAGGTCAAGAAAATGAAAAATAATTTATAGGGATAACCCTTAAATTTTCCTGAGCTGCTGCGGGAATTGTTCCGGCTGCCGGCGTGTTATTCGCTGCCAAAATCCTAAAATCCCGCTTATTGTTTTATGGATTAGTTTAAATACTGTATATATAAACAGTAGGTATGATAGAATCCCTCTCATGTTCTCAATTCGTTCTCATATATAACCCTATGCCAGCTAAACTAACTAAAGCACAAATAAGCGAAGTATTAGAGCAGCAGCCTATCGAGTCTATATTACTCGGTACAAGTAAAAGCCGGCTCACGACTAAGCAAAAGGCATTCTGTGAGAATTTAGCGAGGGGTGATACAAAGGCGGGAGCATATAGGAAAGCATATGACAGTAAGGGTAAGCCAGCTATACAGGCTAATGAGGGATATAAGCTCGCAAAACGCCCCGATATAGCTATTATGACCGAAGCCATACAGAAAGGGCTAGAGTTCCAGAAATCGTATTCTCTAGGTCAAATAAGGGCATTAGTGGTCTCCAACCTCACAAAAGAAGCCACCGACCCCGAGAATTCCCCGTCCGTCCGTGTCGCAGCTCTTCGCACGCTGGGCACAGTAGCCGGCGTTGATGCATTCCAGCACATAGCACAGAAGACAATTATCCACGATAGTGAGACCAATAGGACTAAATTGCTGGAGCAGCTTAAACAGGCTATGCAGGACAATGCGAGAACGATTGACGGGGATGTCTCAGAATTGATGGCAGAAATTGGCGGCAGGAAACGGGCAGAAACGGAGACCCACCACACCCCCACCAACCAAAATGAGCCCGTCGCTGACGAGTTACTACTGCATAGTATTCCTGACAAACAATCTGGTGATTCTGAGGAAGAAGGGGAAGTTTTGCCAGAAAAAGAGGCATCTGGGAAAGCCGATGAATAATCCTATGGGAAACACCCCCCTTATGTTTTTGAACAAAATAGGGGTGGGGGGTATATTTTTTTGGACAGAGAGATGACGGAAGTACAGAATCAGGTCTATATGGTATTAGATGCCTATTGGAGAAAGTATGGCTTTGGACCTTCTATGGAGGAAGTCATGAATATTACGGGATATAAGTCTAAGTCTAATGTCCATAGGATTATGGTGAAGTTATGTGATTTGGGGTACTGTAAAAGACTGCCACGTAGTGCTAGGTCAGTGCGGCCTTCTTATTTGAAGATTAAAGATTTATGAGTATCCTCTCATTTATCGCTATAGCCTTATACGCTTACTATAGGAAATATGGACTTAGAAAAAATTATTAGTCAGCTTCCCTTAGTGGAGCAAGAGTCCTTTATGGAGATGGCACAGGAGTATATGGCTAGTCTGCAGAGGGAAGCGGCGCAGCAAGATTTTATGAAGTTTGTTGGGGAGATGTGGCCTGGGTTCATTAACGGGGCGCACCATAAGGTGATGGCTCAGAAGTTCCAGGACATAGCCGAAGGTAAATGTAAGAGGCTAATCATCAATATGCCGCCTCGTCATACCAAGTCGGAGTTTGCGTCATACCTACTGCCGGCATGGTTTCTAGGAAAATACCCGGGTAAGAAGATTATCCAGTGTTCTAATACAGCGGAATTAGCCGTTGGCTTTGGACGTAAAGTCCGTAACTTAGTGGGGAGTGAACAATATGCGAGAATATTTCCAAATGTCAGTCTTAGGTCTGATAGCAAGGCTGCTGGTCGTTGGAGCACAAATAGCGATGGTGAATACTTTGCTATTGGTGTTGGAGGCACCGTCACGGGTAAAGGAGCGGATTTGCTCATTATTGACGACCCTCACTCGGAACAAGAAGCAGCCATAGCAAACACTAATCCAGAGGTCTACGATAAGGTTTATGAGTGGTACGGCTCAGGACCACGCCAGCGTTTACAGCCGGGCGGTTCGATTATTGTCGTAATGACACGATGGTCTAAGCGGGATTTAACTGGCAAGATTTTAAAGTCTTCTATAGAGCGGGACGGGGACACATGGGAGATTATTGACTTCCCTGCTATCCTGCCGTCAGGGAAAGCCCTATGGCCTCAGTTCTGGAGACTAGAGGAATTACAGGCGCTTAAGGAAGAGTTACCGGTTTCTAAGTGGAATGCCCAATACCAACAACAACCTACGAGTGAAGAGGGTGCGCTGGTAAAGCGGGAGTGGTGGCAGGAGTGGACGCTAGAAAAACCTCCGGTGTGTGAATATATTATCCAGTCTTGGGATACGGCTTACACAAAAAATGAGCGGTCGGACTACTCAGCCTGCACGACTTGGGGTGTTTTTTATCTAAACGAAGACGAGATGCAGCCCAACATTATCCTTTTGGATGCTGTTAAAGAGCGGCTTGAGTTCCCTGAATTGAAGGAAAGAGCCCTTCAGTATTATAAAGAATGGGAACCAGATGTCTTTATTGTTGAGGCAAAGGCGGCGGGAAGCCCACTAATCTTTGAGCTACGTAGGATGGGTATTCCTGTATCAGAGTTTACACCTACGAGGGGTAATGATAAGATTGCCCGTATGAATTCGGTAACAGACTTGTTTGCGTCTGGCAAGGTCTGGGCACCAAGAAAACGTTGGGCGGAAGAAGTGATTGAAGAAATGGCAGCATTTCCTAATTCCGAACACGATGACTTAGTGGATTCGAGCACACAAGCTTTAATCCGATATAGGAAGGGTGGCTTTGTGCGCCTACCATCAGATGAGGCAGATGAACCAATTAACTTTAGACGCAAGGCAGCATACTACTAATTATGGACTACGAACCACTAGAAAAATTACCGGGCGTAACCCACCTCTTTGAAACCGAAAGAGGTTCTACATATGCCCATCACGATGATACAACTACAACCAGAAATCGTAGTTCTGCTAACCATACAGACAAGACGGAAGGTATGCAGCCAAGGTCGGGAAGAACTGTCTACATGACGCCAACAGCTGCAACAAACATAGCTGGCGTGTTTCAAAACCCCGAAATGGGGACTAGATTTGTACCCGTTATGGATGCTGAGGGCAAGCCTACTGGCAGAGCAGCATTGGAGCTAACAGAGAAGTTTGGCCCAAAAGAAGCTGGCACAAGACTTGGTACTGCGCCATATGAAACAAAACCTGCTGTTGGTTTAACTCCTGTTGAGATTATGAACTCCAACAGTCCAAAAGGTGACACTGGCAGAGGTATCCATTTTGGAACAAAGATTACCAATGTACGAACTATGGGCGGAGGCGGTGGGGGTTCACCGCAAAACTTACTTCAAAAAATGAATCCATTGTCAAAGGCTTACAAAGCTGGCGGCTCAGTGGACAAGCCACTACAAGGAAATTGGAAATTAATATGAATGAAATTCACAAGGGCTTTAAAACATTGAAAGAAGCGGAAGAGTTTAGAGCAGCCATTTCTGGAAATTACGAAATTATTGGACTGTACGATGGAGAATTTCCCGGAACAGTATTTGCTTATTTTTTAAGAGAGACACAAAATGATTGATAAATCCCTATACCAAGCACCAATTGGACTCGATGCATTAGAAAACGAGCCAGAAATTGAGATAGAAATTGAAGACCCAGAGTCTGTAAAGATTGGTATTGACGGATTAGAGATAGAGCTTGAGCCTGAAGTCGAGGCTGCAGATGAATTTGATGCTAACTTAGCTGAATACATCAGCGAAAAAGACTTAGTAGAGATTGCCGGCGATTTATTGGGGGATTTTGAAGACGATATTACTGCCCGTAAAGACTGGATTCAGACCTATGTTGACGGTCTTGAGCTTTTAGGCATGAAGATTGAGGAAAGAAGTGAACCATGGGAAGGCGCTTGTGGCGTTTACCACCCACTTTTGTCCGAGGCATTGGTTAAATTCCAATCCGAAACGATTATGGAAACTTTTCCAGCGGCAGGTCCAGTAAAAACCCGCTTAATTGGCAAGGAAACCCCAGAAAGAAAAGACGCAGCGCAGCGTGTTCAAGATGATATGAACTATCAATTGACCGATGTGATGACAGAATACCGCCCAGAGCATGAAAGAATGATTTGGGGCTTGGGTTTAGCAGGTAATGCTTTTAAAAAGGTGTATTTTGACCCCGGACTAGACCGTCAAGTGTCTATGTTTATCCCTGCAGAAGACATCGTAGTCCCTTATGGCGCATCAAGCCTTCAATCTGCACCTCGTGTAACCCATGTTATGCGTAAAACAGAGAACGAAGTGCGCAGATTACAGTTTGCTGGATTTTATCGTGATATTGAGCTGGAAGAACCAGACAGCAGCCTTGATGAAGTAGAGAAAAAGATTGCTGAAAAGATGGGTTTCCGTGCAACTACGGATGACCGCTATAAATTATTAGAGATGCACGTAGACCTAGACCTTCCGGGCTACGAAGATGTAGATGAAAACGGCGAACCTACTGGAATTGCCCTGCCTTATGTGGTGACAATTGAAAAAGGCAGCCAAACCATCCTGTCTATCCGTAAAAACTGGAGACCAGAAGATGA
>Ga0136644_10004299_pt1 | contig 10518 bp, 6 predicted proteins | sample C_130820_EF_Meta_FD_94780 | JGI IMG/M metagenome (GOLD analysis project Ga0136644, IMG submission 94780) | Freshwater microbial communities from Lake Croche, Canada to study carbon cycling - C_130820_EF_MetaG (v2) (version 2) | ecosystem: Environmental > Aquatic > Freshwater > Lake | place: Lake...
GGCACGACGGTGCCCTTCTCCACGAGCGGCCGGATGTAGCCGGCCGCCTCGGCGGCGACGGTGACGGTGGACTTCGTCGTCTCGACGTCGACGATCTCCTGCCCGACGGCGACGAGGGCCCCGCGCTCGACGTGCCAGACGACGATCTCGACACGGTCGTCGTTGGTGTTGATCCGCGGGGCGGGAACCGTGGTGATCATGCGCGGGTCATCTCGAGGACGGTCCGCACGATGCCCGCCACGCTCGGCAGCACCTCCTTCTCGAGCGGACCGCTCGAGGGGATGCAGTGGGCCGGCGGGTGCAGCCGGCGGACGGTCAGATCGTCGAGGCAGTCACGCTCCGCGAGCTGCGAGACGAGCTCCGCCCCGAAGCCCGAGAAGCCCTGTCCCTCCTCGACCACCAGCAGCCTGCCGGCGGCCGAGAGCGGGCCGAGCAGCGACTCCACGTCGAAGGGGTAGATCTGCATCACGCAAAGCACCTGCGCCACGATGTCGTGCTGCTCGAAGAGCGTCTGCGACGCCTCGAGGAGCAGTTCGCCCGTGCCGCCGTAGCCGAGGAGCGTCACGTCGACCTCCGCGCACTCCGGCGCGAGCCAGGCGGTGGGGAAGGACTCGGTGGAGTGCAGGAGCCGCCAGCCCCGCGGCACGGCCGCCGCCAGGTAGCTGCCGTAGAGGAGCTTGTTCTCGATGACGAGCGTCGGCCCGGTCGCCGTCTCGAAAAGCGGCCCGTAGAGCCGTGCGGGATCGGCGAAGGCGGAGAGCGCCAGCACCCGCAGCCCCGGCACGCCGAGGAAGTGGTGGTCGAGCGTCTGGCTGTGCGTCGGGCCGTAGCCCCGCCCGCCCCCCATCGGGGTGCGCACGATCACGTTGGCCGCCACCTGCCCGTTGTACATCTGGCGGAACTTCGCCGCGTGATTCACGATCTGGTCGAAGGCGAGGCCGACGAAGTCGCCGAACATGATCTCGACCATCGGGCGGAACTCCGTCAACCCGAGCCCCGTGCCGATGCCGACGATCGCCGCCTCGGAGATCGGCGTGTTGCGGACGCGGTCGGGATGGGAATCGGAGAGCCCCTTCGTCACCTTGAAGGCGCCGCCGTAGGGGGAGAGGATGTCCTCGCCGAGCATCACCACCTCGGGCCGCCGCTCCATGAGCGTCGCGAAGCAGCGGTTGAGCGCCGTCACCACCCGCGTCTTCTCCGGCAGCGTCGCGGGCGTCCAGTCGACGGCCGGGGCCGTGGGCTCCGCGGCCGGCAGGACGGCCGACGGCGCCGCCTCCGCCCGCGCGATCGCCTCCCGCACCTCCGCGCGGATCGACTCCACCCACGCCGCGTCCTCGGGGGGCAAGCTGGCGAGGAACACGTTCACCGGATCGACCAGCTCGTGGGGCTCCACCTCGGACCGGGGCCGCGTGTCGTCCCCCTTGGAATGGGCCTTGAGCCGGTAGGTTTCGATCCGCAGGAACCGTGGCCGCGAATCCTCCCGCATCGCCGCCACGAGGCGGCCGGCCACGTCGTGCAGCCCCGTCCAGTCGCGGGTGGTCGCCGTCGCCGTGGCGATGCCGAAGGCGGCGGCCCGTGCGTCGATGTCGCCGGCGAGCGTCTCGTGCTGGGCGGTCGACTGGGCGAACTTGTTGTCCTCGAGCACCACGAGCAGGGGCAGGTCCCACTTCGAGGCGATGTTCATCGTCTCGTAGACGACCCCCTCGCCGAGCGTGCCGTCGCCGATGAAGACCACCGAGATGTCGCCGCGGCCCCGCAGCCTGTGGCCGAGCGCCAGCCCCGCGGCCACCGGCACGATGCCCCCCTGGATGCCGTTGGAATAGAAGCCGTCACGGCAGAGGTGCTGGCTGCCCCCCATGCCCCCCGACACGCCCGTCCGCCGCCCCATCAGCTCGGCGATGAGGCCCTCGGCGTCGCCGTGGCGGCAGAGGAAGTGGCCGTGGCACCGGTGATTCGAGAAGATCGTGTCACCCGGCCGGAGAAACTCCGTCAGCACCGCGGCCGACATCTCCTGGCCGATGCAGGTGTGCACCGTGCCGTACAGCTTTCCCTGCCCGAAGAGCTCGAGCAGCGCCTCCTCGACGAACCGGGTGAGCAGCGCCTTGCCGACGATCCGCCGCGCGACCGAGTCGGAGAGGCCGGCCGGAGGGGGGGAGAGGGTTTTCATGGCGGGAACTGCGGGATTTACGCAAGGATACGCCGCCGCGAGGGGCTTGTCGACGCACCGCGGTTTCGCCCCGTACGATCGATCTCTCCGGCGCCGCCGGGGCAGGATTCCCGGGAGAGCCGGTCAGATCGAGTTGCTCGGAGGCCCGAGCATGTTGCGGATCTTGCGCACGAGCCGGCCCGGCTGCAGCCGCGGCAGCCAGTAGTCCCAATGGATCCGGTCGGCCGTGTGGGCCCGGATCCACTCGGGCGTGACCTCGCCGGGATGCGGCACGAACCGGTTGGGCACCATCGCGAACCGCGTGGGCAGCGGGCCCGGCGGCAGGTCGATCCGCATCGGTCGGCGGCAGAAGTGGGCGTACATCAGCGGCTCGCGCCGCAGGCCGCCGTCGGCGTCGTCGAGGTAGTGCCGCAGCAGCGTGCCCTCCTCCCACGTGAAGACTTGCCGGCCGCGGGCGGAGCCGCGCAGCGCCGGATGCTCGTGGTCGCGGAAGAGGAAGCTGCGGTGCTTGAAGTCGGCGAACACCAGCTCCTTCCAGATCCGCTTCCCCGCCGTCTCGAGCATGTCGTTGTAGGCCACCTCGTCGAAGCAGAGCACGCCCCCGGAGAAGGCCTCGCGGTAGAGCACCGCGCCGGCCGCGGTGGGCAGGCGGAATCCGCCCGCCATCTCGGGCGTGTTGCGGCACAGCGCAAGATGGCCGAGCCAGAGGATCTTGTCGTGGCCCCCGAGCACGGCGGGCGTGAGAAAGGAGCCGATGTCGCCGAAGATCACGTCGGGATCGCAGTAGCCCCACCAATCGCAGCCCGCGAGCATGTCGGAGAAGATCTCCCCGTAGGCGGGCTTTAAGGCGCAGAGATCCCAGCCGCCGTCGAGCTTCACCGGCCGGCCGATCTGGATGCGGCTCCGCACGCGGTCGCAGAGGTCGCCCCACGGCATCCGCGCCACCGTGACGTTGTCGGGATAGTCGAGCGGCTGGGCGTCGTCGGTGACGAGCAGCCATTCGATGTCGAGGCAGCGCGACGCCGACAGGAGCCAGAGCGGAAACGTCTCCGGCAGGCGGCCGAAGTAGGCGAGAATGACGCGGATCCGCGGAGCGGCCATCGGGGAGATTCCCGCGCCGGCCGGCGGACGGCCGTGGCGCACGGTTCACGGTAGCCGAACCGGTTCGTGGACGCCAGCAGGCTGCCCGGGCCGCCGTTGCTCGTGCGTCCGGTGCGTCCGGGAGCATGACGCGGGCTCGGGGCCGGCCGTGCCGCGTCGCCCGGACGTTCGCTACGGCCTTCCAGGCCTGCGCTCACTCGAAGCCGGCTGCGCTCCGCCATCCTGGCTTCGCTGGCCGCCTACGCCGGCTCCACGGCACGGCCAGCCCCTCGCGGAGTCCTGCAGCGGGGCAGCGGGGCAGCGGGGCAGCGCGGGAGCGGGACGCATGTGACGCGGGCTCGGGGGGCGAAGTCTGCGTTCGATCGTGGTCACTCGCGCGACGGGCAGTCTTCCGCCATGCGCGCGAAGATGTCGCGGAGGAGCGGCCCGAGCGCCTCGCGGGCGCCCGTGGGGCTCACGTGCGTGCCGTCGGAATACCAGCCCGCCCCCTCGCGGCCCACCCGCGACACGCCGTCGGCGCCGAAGAACGGTGCCGACAGGTCGACGACGTGCAGCCGGTCGCCGGCGAGCGGCGCGATCGCCTCCGCCACCGGTCGCTGCGCCCGCTCGTGCTCCGCCCGCGTGACGCCCGCGAGTTGCGGCGGGCCGCCGGACCAGTGGGCGGCGATCGCACGGGCCTGCGGCGTGTGCGGCTGATGCGGCGGCTCGAGCAGCACCCAGAGGTCGGTGCCCGTCTCCGCGCCGATCGCGAGCAGCCGCTCGAGGCCCGCCCGCAGGGCCTCCCGCGCCCCTTCCGGCGACGGCTGCCCGATGTCGAACGGCGCGAGCAGGTGCTCGCTCCCCTTCTCGGGGTCCGCGTCGGAGACATACATCGACCAGCGCGCGCAGAGGATCAGATGCCGGGGCCGGCACCGCCGCATCCAGCGCACGACGTCGTCGACCCAGGCCTGTGACGCGGCGCGTCCGGCGCCCGCGTGCTGGCCCCACGGCTGCCAGACGCCCGGCACCGGCGCCGCGGCCACCTGCAGGGCGGCCTTGCCGGCCACGCCCAGCTCGCGGGCCACCGCATCGACCGCCGGGGCCACCGCCATCCCGTGGCTGTCGCCCCAGAGCAGGAAGCACACGCAGTCGTCCGCGGTCCGCACGCCGATCGGGGGGAAGATCTTCGCGCCGCCGGTCCGCTTGTCCGCCAGCTCCCACTGCGTGCTGTAGGGCTCGAGCATGCCGAGCACCGCCGGTGTGAACCTCCCCGGCACGCCGTCGGCCCGCCTCACGAGCAGGCACATGCCGGCCATGATCCCGGCCACCATGGCCGCGGCGAGGATCGTGCGCAGCGGCGCGGAGCCGGCGGGCACGTGGCGGAAGGGCCTCTCCACGAACCGCCACGAGAGATACGTCACGATCGCGACGAGCGGCGCCGCGGCCGCCAGCCACGCAAGGGGGAGCGCGGGTCCGAGGTGGTAGCGGAGAAACGCGAGCACCGGCCAGTGCCAGAGGTAGAGCGAGTAGGAGGCGAGCCCCACGGCCACGAGCGGCGGGGCGGCGAGGCACCGGCCCACCCGGCTGCCCCCCGGCGCCGCGCTCGCGAGCAGGACCAGCGCGGTGCCCAGGCAGGGTGGCAGCGCCGCCAACGCCGGAAACGGCGTCTGCCGGTCGTAGAGCAGGCAGGGCCCGAGGATCGCGGCGAGCCCGACGACACCGGCCGCCTCGCGTGCCGGGCCTGCCGGCAGCGGCGGCCAGCGCACCAGCGCCAGCAGGCTGCCGCAGAGCAATTCGAAGCCGCGCGACGGCAGCAGGTAGAAGGCCGCCTTCGGATCGGTCACGAGCTGCAGGCGGGAGACGACGAGGCTCGCCACCGCCAGGCCCGCGACCACGCCCACGCACGTGCGGCGGCCCAGCCTCCAGACCGCCGCCAGCACGAGCGGGAGCACCAGGTAGAATTGCTCCTCCACCGCCAGCGACCAGGTGTGCAGGAGCGGCCGCATCTCGGCCGCCGCGTCGAAGTAGTCGGTGCGCACCCGATACCGCACGTTGGCGAGCATGGCGAGGTGGGCGGTCGCGTCGTTGGCGAGCAGCCGCAGGTCGAGCGGCAGCAGCAGCACCCAGCCGGCCGCGAGCACGACGGCCGTCATCACGAGCGACGCCGGCCAAATCCGGCGGACGCGCCGCTCCCAGAACCGCGCGAGCGAAAACACCCCGCCGTCGAGGTCGGCCGCCACCTGCCGCGTGATCAGATAGCCGGAGATGACGAAGAACACGTCGACGCCGACGTAGCCCCCCGGGCAGACGATCCCGGCGTGAAAGAGCACGGCGGCGAGCACGGCGATCGCGCGCAGGCCGTCGATGTGGGGCAGGTAGGCGGCGGGGACCGGCCCGTCGGTCGACCCGGAACCGCGCCCGGCGGCGCCGCGTTTCCCCGACGCATCCGCCGTCGCCCCGTGATTCCCAGAGCCGTGCGTCATGATGAACCGAAAGCGGGGCATGGTACGCTGCTCGGAGTTTCCGCGTCAATTTCCCCGGGCGGTCACGAGGCCATGCCACCATCCCGTCAGCCGGCTGTCGCGCCGTCGCCGGAGCCGGTCGTCGCACCCTTGCCCGCCCCGTACAGGATCCTCCCCGAGAGCATCCCCTTCTTCATCCCGGGGTTTCTCCGCCAGCGGTGGCCGACCGACAGGGTGCTCGCCCCCGAACGCCTCGACTGCGGAGAATGGTTCGAACGGTTCGCGTCGCGGGTGCTGGCGGCCGTGGGGACGACCTACCTGCCGGTCTGCCGCATGAGCGACGGCGAGTTTCTCCTGCTCTTCGGCCACCAACCACCGAGCCTGCGTCATCCCTGGCGGCTCCGGCTGCGGCTCGGCCTGCGCCAGGTGGCCACGCGGGTCGCGCAGCGCATCAGGGGATTCCGGGCCCAGACGGCACCGGGCGTGTCGTCCGGGGCGATGTCGATGGCCGAGCGCCGGGCCATCCTCCCGGAGGTGTCGCGGCGCTACGCCGCCATCGCCGCCGACGGTGTCCTCGCGCTGCACCTGTCGTATGGCGGGAATCCCTTCCAGGAGCAGTATTTCCCGCCGCTCGGCCGCTGGATCCGGGAGCGGTCGATCCGGCTCACGACCGACAATTACGTCCCCTTCTATTTCGTCTACGGGCTGCTCCGCGGCCCGGTGTTTCCCCGGCTCGTCGGCGGCACGCGGGTGCTCGTCGTCCATTCGGCCACGGGGGCGAAGCGGGAGGCGATCGTCGCGGCGATCCGCGCGGCCGGAGCCGGGGAGATCGAATGGCTGGCCATCTCGCCGTCGCGGTCGTTCGCCGAAACGCTCGACCTTTCCGTCCTGCGGTCCGCGCCGGAGATCTGCCTCCTCGGCGCCGGCGTGGGCAAGGGCATGCTCTTCGAGCAGCTGCGGCCGCTCGGCATCCCCTGCATCGACGCCGGCTTCTCCTTCGAGGTGTGGGCCGATCCCGACAAGCAGTGGGACCGACCCTACATGACCCCCGACGCGGCGTTCGACGTCGCGCGGGTGCGGTTCCTCGACGCCGCCGGACGGGCGGCGATGGCGGCGGTCACGCGCCAGCCCTGACGGGCTGCGAGCCGAGCCGATCGAGGTAGCTGCCGAGCGTCACCAGCGCGAGCGGGCGGAACCAGAGGTCGGTGAGCTGCGGGTGGTCGGTGAAGAAGCTCCAGAGCCTCCGCACGCCGTCGGCCTCGAGGAGGGGGCACGCGGCGACGGTCTCGACGGCGGCGGCGCACTGCTCCCGCAGCGGTCCGAACATCCATTCCCCGATCGGCAGCGAGAAGCCCGTCTTCGGCCGGGTGAACACGTCGTCGGGCACCACGCCCCGGCCCGCCAGCCGCAGCAGGTGCTTCGTCTTGGCGGCGTCGGGCATGTGCATCGTTCCCGGCAGGCTCGCGGCGTGGTCGACGAGCGGCCTCGCGAGGTAGGGCACCCGCACCTCGAGCGAATGTGCCATGCCGTTGGTGTCGGAGTCCCGCAGCGTCGTGTTGCCCATGTAGAGGGCGCATTCGGCATGGGCGATCGTGTGGAAGACGTCGCCGCCGGCCCGGTCGGCGATGGCGTGGTATTCGGCGGGGGGCAGATACTGCGGACAGAGGCCGAGGGGGGCCGACGGCAGGCCGAGCGACACGAGGTCGTCGTCGGTGCAGGTGCGGCGGATGCGGAGCAGCACGTCGAGCGCGGAGTGGGCGTTGGACACCATGTCGATCGCCCGGGCACGGCGGGAGAGCCGCAGCGGTGCGAAGGCCGCGGTCGCGGCGACGCGGCGGACCGCCGACGGGAGCCACGTGAAGGGGCGGAGCAGGCCGTGGAGGCGGGGAACCGAGCGAAATTGCGGGTAGCCGCCGAAGAGTTCGTCGGCGCCGAGCCCCGACAACGCCACCGTCACCCCCGCGTCCTTGACGGCGCGGCTGACGATGAACGTGTTGAGACCGTCGATGCTCGGCCGGTCGAGGGCGTCGAGCCACTCCTGCCAGCGGCGGATCATCACCGGCTCGGTGACCAGGGTCTCGGCATGCACCGTTCCCAACGCGGCGGCCGTGGCCGCCGCCGCCTCGCGCTCGTCGGTGGCGCGGCGGGATTCGAAGCCGACGGAGTAGGTATGCACGTCGGCGGACCGCCGCCTCGCGACCGCGGCGAGGATGGCGCTGTCGATGCCTCCCGAGAGGAACAGCCCCAGCGGCACCTCGGCCACCGATTGGTCGCGGACCGCAGCGTCGATCTCGCCCCGCAGCCTCGCGACGGCGCCGTCTTCGCCGTTGGCGCCGCCGGCGGCGGGAAACGACCAGTAGCGGCGGGGTGCGAGCGGCGTGCCGCGATCGACCACCGAGGCGTCGATCCACGCCGACGAGCCCGAGGGGAAGGACGTCACGTGGCGGTGGATCGTGAGCGGATCCTGGGGCGCCCCGTAGGCCAGATAGGCCGCGATCCCGGCGGGCGAAAGCTCGGCCGACACCAGCCCCGACGCCAGCACCGCGCGGACTTCGCTGGCGAACACGATCGCCCCCGGCGGCCGGGCGACGTAGAGCGGCTTGATGCCGACGTGATCGCGGGCGAGGAGGATCCGGCGGGTGCGGGCCTCGTAGAACGCGAGGGCGAACATGCCGTCGAGCTCCGCGAGCGCCGCCTCACCCCAGGTCGACAGCGCCGCCAGCAGCACCTCCGTGTCGCCCGAGCTGCGGAAGGCGACCCCTTCGCCCTCGAGCCGCCGCCTGAGCAGGCGGAAGTTGTAAATCTCGCCGTTGAAGACGATCAGGTCGCCCGTGGCGGGATTCACCATCGGCTGACGGCCAGCCGCGGAGCGGTCGAGAATGGCCAGTCGGCGGAAGCCGAAGCCGGCCACCGGCCCGCCGCCGTCCGGCCCCAACGGGCGCGACTCGTAGCCTTCGTCATCGGGGCCACGGTGCACCATGGCACCCGCCATCGTACGCACCGAGGATTCAACCACACCGAGTGACGGGCCGACGACGCCGCAGATGCCGCACATGAAGCGTGGTCCGACAGTCCAGAAAACGGCACGAGCCCGCGAGCGGCGAGCGGAGAGACGGCAAACCGCCGGCGATGAAGAACGTGATTCGACCTGCCGGGGCGTTCAGCAAGGAGGCCCGAAAGCAGGGCCACTTAAGGGGGGGTGATTATGCGAAATGCAGTATAGGAGGGTCCGCCCCGACGCGGCGCGCTATCCGTAGCCTGTCGCAATTGCAAGCATTGGGGTGGTGAACCCCCCCGCGAGCGCAGGTGTGGCGGCGGCGACCGGCGGTCAAATCTTCAGCCGGGGCCGGCGCGGACGGCCCGCACGTCGTCGAGCACCTGCCGCATCACGCGGGCGTGGTAATCGACGTGCCACGAGAGCGCCGTTTCGCGGGCCCGCGCCCCCAGCGCCCGCCGCACGTCGGCGGGCAGGGCGAGGATCGTGGCGAGCTTGGCGGCGAGCGTCTCGACGTCGCCGGCCTCGTGCACGTAGCCGTTTTCGCCGTCGACCACCCGGTCCTTGACCGAGCCGGCGGCGAGCGACCCCACGACGGGCAGGCCCGACGCCATCGCCTCGAGGACGGCGTTGGGGAAGGGATCGAAGTTCGACGCGTGCACGAACACGTCGCCGGAGTGGTAGAAGCCGGGCAGGTCGGCCGGCTCGAGCCAGCCCCGCAATTCCACCTCTCCGCCGAGGCCCCGGTCGGCGATGAGCCGCTCGATCGCGGCGCGGTCGGGGCCCTCGCCCGCGACGACGTAGCGAAACCGCAACTGCGGATGCCGCGACTTCACCAGCGCGAAGGCCTCGATCGCGACGTCGTAGGCCTTGTGGGCGATGTCGAGCCGGCCCGACGAGATGCACTCGACCGTGCCCGTGTCGGGCCGCGGGGGCTCCGCCGGACGGAAGAGGTCGGTGTCGGTGGCGAACGGGAAATTGACGAGGACCCCGGCCGGCACGCCGAGCCGCCGCGCGTTCTCGACGCCCGGCGCGCCCGTCACGAGATACCTGGTGACGTGGCGGAAGATGAAGGCCAGCGCCCCGCCGCGCAGCCGCTGCCGCAGCCCCGACCGCGGCCGCGGGTTGGGGGTGTCGGTCCAGATCAGGAAGGGCCGGCCGAGCGCCGAGAAGCAGAGCAGCAGGAGGAGCATCGTGGGCTCGTTCCAGCCCGCCACCACGAGCAGCTCCTGCGGCGATCGCAGCCGCTCGCGCAGGAATCGCCAGTCCACGCCGCCCCGCCCCCGGCGCAGGTAGGCGACGGGAATCGTCGACGCGAACGTCGATTTCCAAGGGTAGATCGCCAGCTTCTCGTCGAAGTAGACGAGCGACAGCCGCATGCCCTCGACGGCGGCGAGCCGGTCGAAGAGGAACGTGTTGTAGTGATTGGGATGCGGGCTGCACCAGATGACGTCGACCGGTCGCCGCGTGTCGCTTGTGTCGGTCATGGTCGCGGAGCGGTCACGCTCGTGTGGGGGGGGCGTCGCGGCGGGCCTGTCGTCGGCCCGCGGCACCATAGAATACCGGCGATGTAGCACATGACCGCGGCGATGCCATGAACCTACTGGTGACGGGAGCGAGCGGATTCGTCGGCCGCGGTCTCGTCGACCGTCTGGCGGCGCACGGCCACCATGGGCTGGCCACGGGCCGCACGCCGCCGCCGGGCATGCCGGCGGGCTGGCGGGCCGCGCGGCGGGCCGACGTGCTGGGCGACGTGCTCGGCGGCTCCGCGCCCCCCGACCCGCCCTCCGCCGCGGCCGGCCGGCCCGACGTGA
>Ga0136644_10004303_pt1 | contig 10514 bp, 9 predicted proteins | sample C_130820_EF_Meta_FD_94780 | JGI IMG/M metagenome (GOLD analysis project Ga0136644, IMG submission 94780) | Freshwater microbial communities from Lake Croche, Canada to study carbon cycling - C_130820_EF_MetaG (v2) (version 2) | ecosystem: Environmental > Aquatic > Freshwater > Lake | place: Lake...
GCAAGTCTACACTCAAGTGCAAGGCCCAATACCGCACGCTTTGTTCTAAGCTGAATCGGCATCTTGATACAGTTCAGATCAAGCAAACCGCTAAGAACTGGGCTGAAATTGATCATGGTAAGACGACATCGATCACCATGGCCAAACAACGCAAGGCATTCTTGAATGTAAAGGGTACCACCAAAGAGCAGCGCAGCGATGATCCCGACCGTCTTCGGTGCGCCGATAATCTTCGTGAGTACTTGGATAACTTGAAGAAGGTAGGCAAAGAGGTCAAGGGCAAAAACGTTGGACTAGAGATGTTTACACAGCAGGCTCGGGGTATGATGACATGGGATCACAGCGGCGCCAGATTTATTATCCCCAATAGCGATGATGCGGACATCCTCAATTCGCAGTGGCGCGACAATAGCAACAAAAAGAACGCAAATGGCCTTGGTAGAATGGTTGCCATTGTAGATACGTCTGGATCGATGGAAGGCGACCCAATTAACGCTGCCGTCGCACTGGGCTGCCGAGTTGCCGAGAAGTCTATCCTTGGAAGTCGCGTAATGACATTCTCTGCTGAGCCCGAATGGATTAACTTGGACGGCAGCACATGTTTCACTCATATGGTCGCTGAGATTCTTACTAAGAGTCAAACCGCTGGTCTCAGTACAGATTTCTACAAGGCGCTTGATTTGATTCTTACAGCGATTGAGGCACATCGCGTTCCGACGATTGAAGTCGAGAACATGATTTTGGCGATCTTCTCGGATATGCAGATTGATGATAATCTAAGTGTAATGAATGGTGGGCAATATAATCCCAGTGACCAACGCCGACTTGCTGCTAGGTCTAAGTGGGACACTATGTTCCATCAGATCAATCAGAAATATGCCGATGTTGGAATGCGCATGTACGGGCAGCCACTAAAGCCACCTCACATTTTGTTCTGGAATCTTCGCCACACAAATGGATTTCCCGTCATGACCAAGGTGTCGAATTGTTCTATGATGAGTGGTTATGATCCGGCTATCTTGGATATGTTCTGTGAGCTCGGAATGGACGCACTGAAGAATCTCTCACCATACAAGAGTCTATTGAAGCTTTTGGATAATCCTCGATATTTGCCAATGGAGCGCGTGGCTCAAACGGGACTTTACACCCTTGAAGATTTATAATTGGACGCCCAAAGGGCGTCCCGCTAGATATTCAAGGACAACGTTACCGATAAATCAATTAAAAACAAATAAATGTATATATTTTTTTATCGACAAAAAGCGCCAATGGTGTAGTGGTAACACGCAACCCTTCCAAGGTTGAAGTGGGGGGTTCGATTCACTCTTGGCGCAACCAATATTTTTATGTCATTTAATAATGACATAAAATCCGAATCGACTAACGCTTCTTTGTGCCGAATCGCCTAACGCTTCTTTTGTGTCGTTCTCATATTTCGCATCATTTTAACATGCGAATCATAAAACTTCTTAGTTTTATTCCTACTGTTTAACCATACATTTCGCCTTAAATAACACACAATAGATAAACGCACAGTTTCCTTAGTTTTTTTATGAATCGGCAAATTTGCATGTGGTTGATGCACATCCATGAATAAAATATCACCATTTCGCACATCTACCCCAATTCCGTATTGCGGAAAGCACGTTTCACCGCCAGTATATTCACCTCTTTCAATCACAGCTAAATTTCCAAACCCTTCGTCGTCGTCGCCTTTGTCAGTATGTATAGAAGTCTGATAGTTAATATTAGTCGTTACAGTAGTAAACGAAGTGTTTGGTATTTTAAAAAATGTCTGATTTGCCTTTTTGCGTTGTGCTTTATATTGCTCTGGTGTGAGTTTTGCATATAAAGCATCAATCTCTTGTATTAATGGAATAGCTTTCTTATATTCTTCAGGGTGGTCTTGGTTAAAGCGACATTCGCGCACATTAACGCCCGGTTTTTTACCAAGTTTCTTAAATATCAATTTGTGTGACGGCGACCATTTATCAAAATATCCAAAAATGTTCGACATTACCTGTTTAATACTTCCTAAAGTTTTATGTTTTCCACCAGAAGCACTGCCACGAAGACCAGAAACGTTTCTCGCAAAAACATTAACATTGTCGTAAAAAATATCAATATTTTTATCGGTCAATGCATTCTTTCTAAATCGAAGCAACAAGCGACCTTCTTCCGTATAAACATCCGCATCATGATCAATAATTTTATGAATTTGTTCCGGTTTTATATATTTGCTAAGCTTGGTTGCCATTTTTGCATTATCAAATTCTTTACCTACAGTATAAACTTTAACGCCGTTCTTTTCTTCTGTTTTAATTATCATTGTTTTCTATATATTCATGATAAAAAAACATATTCCTTTTTATTAAATAATTTTACGTAAAATAGAACCCTTAAAAAAATCGGAAAAAGAAACGGCCTCGCTCAAGAAAAAAGGACAAAAATAAATGTCCTTTTTTAACTAACCTCAAATAGTTTTTGAAAAAGACCTTATGATTTTTCATTATGTAGTCATATGGTCTAAATATGAAAAAAAACAACAAAACTCTGACTGCATACTATTTTTACATATTCCGCATAGAATTCCTTTAGGCATTTTTTCGTTATCATTATCAAAATTAAAAAATGCCATAAATATTTATTTTTTATATGTTTGCATATTATCTGTTATAATATATATAAAGACTTTTCTTTTTAAAACCATATGACATCAATGATAACCAATGATAACGAAAAAATGCCTAAAAATGCCGTACATTTCGTTTGTTCTCTTTGTAACTTTAAGTGCAGTAAGAAAAGTAATTGGGATATCCACATTGCCACTCGTAAACACCAGAAGATAACAAATGATAACGAAAAAACGCCGAATGAATTTGTTTGCAATTGTGGTAAGAGTTATAAGTATACATCGGGCCTATCACGGCATAAACTTGTTTGTAATGTAAAAAGTAAAGCCACAGTAAGCTCTTCGCCATCACCATGGGATGCTTTCCCAGACGATTTTAGCGATAAAAGATTAATTTTAAAAATGTTGGACGATAGTGCAGAAATGAAAAAAACATTAGTGGAACAAAATAAACAAATCATAGAACAAAACAACACGATGAAAGAGCTAACGAATAAAATGACGACGATTATAGAAAACAATACAAATGCTCTAACTACTTATAAAAATACAAATAACGTTACCACAAATAACATAACTAACAATCAGTTTAATTTGAATTTGTTTTTGAACGATACTTGTAAAGATGCAATGAATATAACCGAATTTTTAGAGGATTTAGAAATACAAATGAAAGAGCTTGAGAATGTTGCTAACAATGGTTATGTTACTGGAATTACAGATATAATTTTATCTAGACTAAAGAAATTGGATATATCAAAAAGGCCATTGCATTGCACAGATGTTAAACGCGAAGTACTTTATATCAGAGATGAAAATGCATGGAATAAAGACGATGGTGATAAAGCTAAATTAAAGAAAATGATAACTAGTGTTGCCAATAAAAACTATAGGAAAATACCAGAATGGCGAGAAAAGAATCCCGAATGCAAAGAGCCAGAAAATGAACAATATGACTTCTGTATAAAAATGATGCGCAACTCTTTGGGAGAGTTAGGCGACGAACAAACAAAATTAGAAGAAAAAATCATAAAAAATATAGCAAAACAAGTTGCCATCAATAAGACGGTTTAGAAAAATATTTACATATTATAAATGAAATATTTTCCAAAGTTAGCAAAAATAAAAAGTGGTAAATATAATTTGTATATTATAGTTGGATTGCTATTTGTAATAGTGGGCGTTTTGTTTTATAGTTGGTATTTTATGCCATATAGAGAAGGATTTGGATCTAGTGAAGAAATTTCATTAAACATAACTTTAACGGATACTACAAAAGCAAAAACTGATCCAAACCCAATAGGAAATTATATTATTTATACAAGTATAAAGGGAAGTGAATCAGATAAAATTGATTTGAGCATTCCATATCCTACAAACAATGGTAACTCTAGTTCGCCTTTTCCATTTGATTCTTCATCGATAACCGTGTTGAAAATTGAACCTAAAATGGATTCCTCGAACAACGACCGGCATAGAGCAAATATGTTTCCACTAAAATGTAAAATAGATATAAAAATGGACAATCTTGGTCCTGTTTATGAGTTTTCTCAACAATCTGTTACTGCTACTGGTGAAACAAATACAACCAAAACAACTAACACCATTTCCAAATCTGATGATTTATTTGGCAATGAAATAACTATTGTAAAAAATGGCGATATTTTAGACTTGATGGGTGCGAAAATAGGTAGTGCGTTTAGAGGCGATTCGAATCCACTAAATCCGTCAAGCAAAGATCAATATACTTTTAATATTATTTTAAATAAAATAGACGATATAAGTTTAAGTCGCATTAATATTGAATATGCAACACCACCGCTTACAAAGAAACCACCACCTGATAATTCAGCAGCTTTAACTCAAAAAGCAGCAGATGCATCTAACAATTCAGCACCCGCTTCAAAATAAGTTTTTTCATAACAATTTTATATTATTATTATTATGAAATTATAATGCCTTTCTATAATCAACGACATAAGGATTTCCTTTTAATGCTGAAACCATGTCGGGTGTATTTCGATCCAATTGAATACCAGAATATAAAGAATTATCTACGCCTGCGAGTTTTCCAACATTATTTATGTCTGGTGATTGGTATGGCATAGTTCCAATTAATGCACGATTGTTTTTTAATTGATCATCGCGACCAACTTGGCGCATGTTAATGTCGCCATTCATTAATGACATATTTCCTTGAACCATGTGTCCTTTAATAGTGCTAGATTTGATATCGTTGTTGCGCTGATTATAGTTCGCTTCATAAGAAGTGGTTTGACGTGTTCTTGCACCGGCTGATGCGCCACCGGCATAATAAAAATCGCTTGTTTCGGCGCGATACGTGTCAACTGCTTGGTGGTCTGTTATTTTATACGCGCCACCTAACTGATTCGAATTTACATTTAGATGGAACTTAGAGTTTTCAGTAGTCTCGCGAATTGTTGGTGCTGGTCTATCTGCTGGATTAAAAATATAAGATTGGGGAACGGTTGTGTTTGCATTTTGATAAGGTCTTAATGTTCCGAGAACATTTTCTTTTCTAGATGGCCGCAAAACATCTAATAACGGTGCCACAGCTGCGCCTAAACTACCACTTACCAAGCCAAAATAACTTTCTTGATGATTTGATGATCGATTATTGGGATATGCCTTTTTTGCTTTAATTTCATATTCCCCGTCATTGGCATATTGTCTACCGTTCGCATTAGCAATACCTAACGGCACTTCGCCAAATTGTTGATTATGACTCGGCATGTATTCACCTGGTACATAATTTGAAGAATTATGATAGCCAGCACCCCCGCTATACGAAACCGCTGTTTCAGGGCGTGTCACAAACCGTTCTACCGGAACAGCGCGCAGCGTATGGCCTTTTTCAGCACCGCCAGTAGTAAACAAACGCCCAATATCACCAGGTGATTTTCTGTTATCTAATTCGAAACTTTGGTCTGGTAAATGTTTTTCCATGATTCCCATATGGGAATGATCGGCTGTATTTTTGATAAAACTATCAGCTGGTCCCTCGTGTCCAAATAACGAGAAACCGGACGCCTTAGGATTTGTAGCAACACGAAGTTGATCAACGTTTTTATCAACCCATAAATCACGCGCCAACATTCCAGAGTTGTATCCAGCAGCACCATCAGTGGTGTAACCCAGACCAAGCCCTGGCGCAACTGTTTCTTCAGCAAATGGTTTTACATTTGCCATTCTCATACTCGGATTAACTCTGGATTGAATAAAATCACTAGCATTGGGTGCACCAAAAGCCCATTGTAAATTTTCATTTGGATTAAAAAGAGGCGCTTGTTCTTTTTTACTGATAGTTTGCGACCCGGCGCCGACATAATTATCTAAAATACCTTCGCTTAAATTAGAATCAGCAACGCCGCTTCTTAAATGACTTCCGAAATAAGGTACCATGTTATTGTGTTCAAAATAATGAGAATCGACTTTATCACCAGTTAATGAGTAATATTGCGGGGGGTTTTTTGGATTTTGTTCTGCGTTAAAATTGGGATTAAAGTATTTATCGGTATATACACCGCCCGTTCCATCAAATTTATTTGTTGTAGATAATTGAGACGTTCGATCAACATCGGATGAAATTATTGGATATTCGCCCGGATAATTTCGGTTAGGAATGTCAACATTGGGCAATTGAGATCTAGATGTGAAATTTTCTTTTGATTTTTTTGATTGTGTGGATACTACATATAATAATCCAAGTGCAACACCAGGGATAGCTAATTCCATTTATTATATAATTATATAATAAGTAGTATATTAAATTTATTTATGTATTAAATTTATTTATGTCGATTTATTGAATTTTATTTTGATATAATGTCGCAGGACAACCCATATTTGATTCACTCGCCCCACCAACACATATTGATTTTCCAGTTAAATAGTAATTGCTTTCGTTGATTCCATTTACCATAGGAATGGTTGGAACAAAATAATCTTTTTCTAAAATGCGCGATTGAATGTTTTCGTTAAATCCTTTTTCTATTCCATTTAAAGGATTTAATTTTGGCGATTCCCAACGGTTTTGTTCTAAATCTTTATACATCCATGCAGGATGCGTCGCTCTGCTTTCATCAATAAATGGGCTTTCGTTTCTATAAAAATTCTCACGTGCCGTAACTGCGTATGTTTTGTATTCATTTAATTCACGAACGTCACGATTATAGTGTCTGGTAAGTCCCCGCAAATCACTTTCTAAGTTTACAGTGTTTGTTCTCAAATTTGCGCCCCATTTTTGTATGCGTATTTGAGGATCTTCAAAATAAGGAACGTCGATGCCGGGTCCAGGCGCATCTAACATATATCTTCCTGAAAAACTGCTTTGCTCTAATTCTTTTTTAATGCGATACGGATCATCATGAAATCTAGTAAATGCCATTTATTATATATATTGAAAATAATAATAAATGGACCAAGAATATAAAATAACTTTTGTATAATAATTAATAATGCCTAAAATATGTCTGAATATGATTGTGAAAAACGAAAGTAAAATTATAGAAAGGTTATTGTTATCTGTTTTGCCTCTAATTGATTCTTATTGTATTTGCGATACGGGGAGTACTGACAATACAATTGAACTAATAACTAATTTTTTTTATCACCGCCGGCCAGGGAAAATAGTACAAGAACCTTTCCAAGACTTTGCTTATAACCGAACATGCGCATTGCGTGCTTGTGATGATATGCCATATGTGGATTATATTCTATTGTTAGACGCTGATATGGAGTTGATAATAAATAAAGATTTAGATGTGCAAAAATTTAAAGATTCATTAACGCTTGATTCTTACTGTTTATATCAAGGAAATGACAGTTTCTTTTATTCAAATATGAGAATTATTAAAAAAAATCCTGAATATAGATATTGGGGGGTAACGCATGAATACTGTCAATTGCCTGGCGATGCTACAAAAGGAACGATTGATAAAGATATTATATTTATACACGATATTGGCGACGGCGGTTCAAAAGAAAACAAATTTATCAGGGACGTCGAATTATTAAAAAAGGGATTGGTTGACCATCCAAATAACGACCGTTACTTATTTTATTTGGCGAATTCGTATAGAGATTTGGGTCAATATGAAAATGCAATAGAAACATATAAAAAACGTATAGAAGTTGGCGGATGGTTTCAAGAAGTTTGGCATTCGTATTATTCAATCGGGAATTGTTATAAACATTTGGGGGATGTTGCGAATATGATTTATTACATGTTGGAAGCATATGGATTTTTTAATGAGAGAATCGAGAACCTATATGAAATTGTAAAATATTATAGAATTGCCGCAAAACCTAATCTGGCTTATATGTTTTATGAAATTGCAGAATCACAAAGAGAAGTAGCTAAAAACCAAGAGCAATTGTTTTTAGAAAACGACGTATATGAGTATTTATTAGATTACGAGTATTCTATTTTTGGATTTTATTTAAAAAACCCTTCTTATAATATCAATAAAACATGTATGAGAGTGTTGTCTAATAGAAACACGGAAGATTCTGTTTTAAAAAATGTTCTTAGTAATTACAAATTTTACGCAAAACCATTAAATATGTTTGACGTATTTGAAAATAATCCTCTCAAAATGTCTCTTTCTCAAGTTGGCAATGCAATAAACATTGATACCACACTATTTAATAAAAGTACACCTTCAATTCTATTTGACGATGCCAATAACGTATTTGTAATATGTCAGCGATATGTAAATTATAAGATTGATGAAAATGGCAATTACGTAAATCAAGAAAAAATAATATCAAAGAATGTAATTTCGATAATTGATGCCAAAACTAACTCAATTACGAGCAATTTACTAATAAGCGAATTTGAGCTGTTTCATAATCCAATTTATGATGACATTTATGTAGGAATCGAAGATATTCGATTGTTTTTGCGAAACAATGTTCTCGAATATAATGGAAATCGCTGTACACAAAATGGAAACATGAGAGTGGAACATGGCACAATTGATCTAAAAACAAAGTTCACCAAATCAGAAATATTGACTACTGAGAACATTGCCGAAATAGAAAAGAACTGGGTGATTTTTAGCGATTCTAATGGCGATAAAAAAATGGTTTATAATTGGTATCCTTTAAAAATAGGGCATGTGGAAGAATCGACCAATTTAAAAATTACATATGAAATAAAAACGCCCACATTTTTTAATTATTTACGCGGATCAACGAATGGAATAAAAATTGGTAATGAGATATGGTTTATTTGCCATTTAGTATCCTATGAAGAATGTAGGTATTATTATCACGTTATTGTTGTTTTAGATTCAGAATCTTATGAGTTAAAACGATATACAGAATTATTTACTTTTGGAAATAAACCTGTGGAATATACGTTGGGATTTGTATACTTAGAACAACAAAATGTTTTTATAATAGGATATAGCGAATACGATAGGGAAACAAATTATATAATGGTGCCAAAATCAAATATTGACGACTTGTTTTAACGAGCCTTTTGTTAACAATCATCGAAGAGCCCACGAATAAATTTTTTCCTTTTAATGCTTTCGATTTCGTCGTATTTTAATAATCTTTTGATTGTACGATTTTTTGATCCTTTTTTATAAGTTACAGATTTGTGTCCCTTGTTTCCTTTAATAATAACTTTTCTAGTCATGGGTTTACCATTATGTGTGCGTTTTTCTACAGAATGATAGTGAAATTTTTTCATTTATATTATAAAAATATTTTTATGTGCGTGGGCTAAAAATATTTTCTAAATAATTACAAAATCAAAAAATTGACATACATAAACATGATGAAAGCAATCAAAAACGAAAAGAAATGTCTCATGTACTAATTGCAAAACTGCCTGAATATGTTGTTGATTATATAAAGTTATTTACTGGTGAAGGATGTTGGCTCGATGGAAAATACATTAACATTCATCGATTTCTTAAGAACGACCAGCGCTATAACATGCTAGAAAAAATGCCTCGTATTAAACAAATTATTTTGACAGTGTCTCATCAAACAAAAGCAGGGTGTGTGTGGTACAAATTAGATAACGGAAAGTTTGTCGTAATAATGAGTGGACAGGGCGATTATTTTAACCAAAATCATCGTTATGCTCAAGGGAATTTTTGGGAAATGCATTATAATCAAGAAAGAATTCTTATAACGTGATTATACTTCAGTTAATGTGGCGGTTTTACAACATCCAAATGATCGTCTGTGCCATTGCGTAATCCCGTGCGCAGCAATTCCATCCATATGCGCTTTTGTTCCATATCCCATATTTTTATTTAAGCTATATTTTTCATTAAGAATTGGGTAACTTTCGCATAGTTTTTCTATGTAAGAATCTCTTTCTGTTTTTGCTAGAATGCTAGCAGCAGCAATTCCCATATATTTCGCATCACCTTGTTCTATAGTAACATGCGGCATTTCGCAAATACACTGTTTTGTGTTATCAAATGACATATAAGGTGTAAAATAATTGCCATCTATAATTCCCATAAAATTTTCGAGAGAATTGTCTCTGTTGTCGAGGCTATTTACTTTACCAATAACATTACGAATACAGTCATGCATTCCTTTCATAACAGATTGTAGAATATTAATTTCGTCTATGACGGATGATTCAACAAAAGAAACGTGCCAAGCTAGCGCATTATCTTTTATGTATTGGGCAACATTGTTTATTTTTTTCTTAGATGAGAATTTTTTACTATCTTTGATGTCTTTTCCATTAAAAGAATCTGGGTCTTTAGGTAAAACTACACAAGCAATGTATACGCGACCAAACATACATCCTCGTCCGGCTTCATCAATGCATAATTCATATTTATTATTAATATCATAAAACCTAGTTATCGTTTTTGCCATA
>Ga0136644_10004305_pt1 | contig 10513 bp, 8 predicted proteins | sample C_130820_EF_Meta_FD_94780 | JGI IMG/M metagenome (GOLD analysis project Ga0136644, IMG submission 94780) | Freshwater microbial communities from Lake Croche, Canada to study carbon cycling - C_130820_EF_MetaG (v2) (version 2) | ecosystem: Environmental > Aquatic > Freshwater > Lake | place: Lake...
ATGTTGCAGAAAGCATTTATTGACGCACCGCGATTTGATTGATAAAGTCTAAATACAAAACAGAGATGGAATTGTTTATTCCTAGCCTTTTACTTTTAATAGTATGCGGGATTATTGCATTCGCAGTAGTGCCTAAATTCACAACCCCTGCGATTCTTCTTGTATCAATGTTAATTTTTGTATATGTATTATACTATCATTATACAACATTCGCGTATGAATATCAATATTCTACGTGGCAATTACAATTGACCCAATATGCGCCATTTCTAATGATATTTGCTCTTATAGGATTTATTTTTATGGCGTTTGGATTTATTTTTCAATCTGGTGGAGGAAATTCGTCCCCGATATCTCAGTTACCTTTATTACCCACGTCATCTTCTGCAACGAATCCTGTAACAGGCGCAATTAATACTGGTTTACGTGGAGCAAGTAATGTTGTGTCGAATGCTTCTTCGGCAATTAAGAATATCTTTACTGGAAAGAAGAATAACAGTCAATCTTATAATTTAACTAGCTTATTATCGACACCTAAGTAGGAAAGGAATGGCAGGGTCTAAGACAAGAAAAGTAAGTAAAAAGGGTCAGGTGTTAACAATTCCTGAGTTACGACGATCGATGCAACATATTGTAAGTGTGTCTCACAGTATTATGAAGAATGGAAAGCGTACAAATATGAAGCATGCGGTTATGCAACTACAGAGAGAGTGGCAGAATGTATTTCACAAGCCACTTTCTGAGAAGCTTGCTCGTGAATATTTAATGCACATTTCTCACAAGAGGCTTACTAGACGCCGAGGGGGTGGTCCTATAATGTATGCGCCTGTAGGCTATCGTCTGGAGCCAGGCGCAGATTTACCTTATGGAAAGAATTCTGATTATGTTTCTAGTGGATTTTTTACTCCTTTATTAAATTCGGCGGCGAGCTGTGGAAAGATAGATGTAGGTTCTCGTGTACCTGAGTCTATTGGATCGAATTTAGTTGGAGGACGACGACGAAAGACTAGAAGCAAACGTGGTGGAGGAGATATTAGTGCAATTTCTTTCCGTCCATTTGCAGCGCAGAATCCTCCTACATATCAACATGATCTAATGATGCAAATGAAGGGACAACCACCAAGTCCCGGTGGCGAAGCTTATAATTCAACTTATTCTTATCGAATGGGAAATCCAAATTACACTGCCCCCATTCCTGCTGCGCCAAGCGTTACGTACGATATATGTGGAAATATATTTTTACCCACAAGTGTTATATAAATATTTAGAAAATTACACACTAAAAAAGTGCCTTCTAAAGACCATTTTTAGCGTGTTGTCAAGACATTTTAGTTCTAATGACGAAGATAGAATGAGCCTTACTGGCCAGCAAGTTAGACAATTGGCCGAACAAATGATTCATTCCTATTTTACAACACAGGATATCCCTTTAACAAAACATCATATTGACAGTTACGACCAGTTTGTTCAACAAGATATGATTAATATGATAAAGGCGAGTAATCCGATTCTAATTCTAAAAGAGCAAATTCCTGGAACAGATGCAAGTCCGCAATATAAATATCGCGTTGAAATATTTGTAGGAGGTCCTGATGCAAGTGAAATCACTATTGGTACTCCTACACTTATACTCAATAACGGAAAAGATATTCGATTAATGTATCCAAATGAGGCTCGTCTTCGTAATACAAATTATTCTCTTCTAATTGAAGCGAATCTCCATGTAAAAATTACAATGCAACTCACAAAAACAGAAGAACCGAAAATAACAAATCTTAAATTCGACAATTTTTCTCTTTTTAATCTACCACTCATGTTGAAGAGTCGTTTCTGTATTCTTAATGGAAAATCGAACGAATTTCTTACAGAAGCAGGAGAATGCCCACAAGATCATGGGGGGTATTTTATTGTGGATGGCAGCGAGAAGATTCTTGTTACAAGGCAAGAAGGTGCATTCAATACTCTATATATTCAAGAGAAACCTCGTGATCTTAAGATAACGCATTATTCATCAATTAATAGTTTAAATAGTAAAACGCGAGTAATGAAGCGAGTTGCATTTTATTGGACTCGCGATAGGACGGTGTGGGTAAATCCCTTACAAAAGGGTCTTGGTACAATTTATTATCCATCTGTTCTTGAGGTATCTATTCCTTATGTTCGCAAGCCAGTAAATATTTTTGTTTTATTTCGTGCTCTAGGTGTGCAGAGTGACAAGGATATTCTTCAACTTATTTATCCAGATTTGGAGAGTCCTGAAGCAAAGGCAATTACAGAAATATTGATACCATCCATGACTGCAGCCTATCCTTTTATGGACAGTTATTCTGCGATTCAGTATATTAAGACTCTTACTAAGGGATTTAGCGAATTTCATGTATTAGATGTTCTTCAAAATAATCTCTTTCCTCATATTGATGACCGCCCTGGTGCACGAACTGCATTTTTAGCACACTGTGTCCGTTCCATACTCCGTGTTGTAAAAGGCATTGACCAACCAACAAGCCGAGATGATACTCGTAACCAACGTCTTCTCACAAGCGGTTTCTTGGTACAAATGCTCTTTCAGGGAATTTATGGAAAATGGATAAAGGCCGTACAATTAAGAATAGATGAAGAATATAATTACAACACATCACTCTATAAGAATGAAAATTTTATTAATATATTCAGTGCTGGAAGTATCCGTGTTCTTTTCAAAGAGGGCTTCATAACGGAAGGACTCTTACGAGGGTTTAAAGGAAAATGGGTTGTAGGATCGACCTCGGAACAAAAGGAGGGAGTTCTCCAGGCATTATCGAGGCTGAGTTATTTGGATTTTATAAGCCATTGTCGCAGAGTAGTTCTAGATTTTGACACGTCGATGAAGTTGGCAGGGCCTCGTAGGTTGCATCCAAGTCAATATGGGTATTTTTGCACGAGTGAGACGCCGAGTGGAGGGTCTATTGGAATTACCAAGAATCTTTCTATGTTTACTGCTATTAGTACATTATCAGATTCTGAAGAAATTACTCAATGGTTAATTAAGAAGGGTTCTGTTCTTCCTTGTGGGGATATGACGCCACAATTACAGTCTGTGATGGTGCCTTTTTTTCTGAATTCTGCCATTATAGGATACACGGCGAAGCCTCAACAACTTGCCAAGGTATTGAAATTATTTAAGAGGACAGGATGTCTTCCTGTATTTTGCAGTGTAGGGTTTGATATACCTCAAAGACGTGTATTTATGTATTTAGACGAGGGTCGGCCTCTTCGTCCTTTATGGATTCTTCCTTTAGAATTGAATAAGGTTTCCAAAGTTTGGAGAGAGAATTGCATTGGTACTCTACCGTCTCAAAAGGACAGATTGCTTTCTTCGATACATTTTACGGATCCTTTGGCGGATAATCCCAAAGCGACCTTTGAAGATTATATTACACTTTTGACACCTCATCAGGCGTGTATTGAGTATGTTGATCCGTATGAACAGAATGAAATTCTTATTGCCAATGTTCCAGAACATGTGGTGAAAGAAACAACACATTTAGAAATTCATCCTTCAACCATTCTTGGACTTCTAGGAAATATGATTCCCTTTCCCAATCACAACCAGAGTCCTCGTAATCAATTGTCTGCGAGTCAATCGAAGCAGTCTTTATCATTATACGCGACAAACTGGAAGTATCGTTATGATAATTCTGCGCATGTTCTTTGTTATGGTGAGGCACCTCTTTCACGTACAATCTATCAGGACTATATTGGCGATGGTAAGATGGCCTATGGGCATAATATTGTATTAGCAATGGGAATTTATACAGGGTATAACCAAGAGGATGGTATTGTAATGAATGCAGATTCATTGGCCAGAGGCTTATTTCGTAATATGACATATCGTTCTTATGAGGCGTTTGAAGAAGACGATGAAAAAGCGAAGACTAAGATTCGTATTGGAAGTCCTGAACAAATTCATGGGTGGATGGATTTAAATTCGGCTCTTGATTATGGAAAGATTGACGACAGTGGCATTGTCCGTGTTGGAGAATATGTTACAGAAGATACAGTTATAGTGGGTAGATATATGGTAAGTGCAAATGGAAAATACAAGGATGCTTCTATAACCCCTCAAGTCTGGACCAGAGGACGTGTAGAGTCTGTTGTGGTGACGGTAAATAATCTTGGTCTTCGTCTTGTTAAGATTCGTGTTGTTCAAGATAGAACTCCAGAACTTGGAGATAAATTTAGTAATAGGCATGGACAGAAGGGGACCTTAGGAATGGCCTTTCGTTCCTATGACATGCCACGTACCCAAGATGGCATTGTGCCAGATATGATAATGAATCCTCATGCAATTCCAAGTCGTATGACGATAGGTCAACTTCTTGAGCAATTATTTGGGAAGCTTGGTGCATGTGTGGGATCTGTAGTGAATGCTACTGCATGGATGAATGATGGAAGTCCAGTTGAATTGATTGGGAAAGCATTGGAGGAGATTGGATTAGAGAAGACAGGTAATCAGGTTCTTTATAATGGTCAAACGGGTCAACAGATTGAGGCCGATATCTTTATAGGCAATGCCTACACCATGAGACTAAAGCACATGACTGAAGATAAATGGAATGCGCGTGGAGATGGAAGAAGGGAACAAAGAACGCATCAACCAACAGGAGGACGTGGAAACCAGGGAGGATTGAAGATTGGTGAGATGGAGCGTGATGCAATTATTGGGCATGGTATTACAACCTTTATACAAGAATCTATGATGAAGCGAAGTGATGGAACAAGCTTTTATATTTGTAATAGTTGTGGCACCATACCAATATATAATGAAAAACATCATACTTATATTTGTTCTTTATGCGATGGTCCAATTAAATATATTGGTGATACTGCATCGACTCTTGAGCCAATTCCACCAGCTATTCGTAGTGGCGCAACTTTTAGTAAGATTGAGATGCCTTATGCAACAAAGTTATTAATGCAGGAACTGGAATTCTTTATGAATCTTGGAATGAGGGCGGTGACGACATTTGATGCTTCCAAATTGAAGGGGATTTCAATGATTCAAGATGTATTAGCAGATACAGATATTGATTTGCCATTACCTACAAGAATTATTCAGGATACTCGTGTTCCTGAGATTGTAGAAGAATCTGATACCTTCTTAAAGGAATTTGAGAAAGAAGTTAAGGCCGAAGAAGAAGCAGAAGAAGAGGCCAAGGATCAAGTAGCATATCCACAAACAGAGGCACCTCCTGTGAAAGTGGAAGATGCTGCTCCTGACATGATTATTGAGCAGCCACAGACGCAGATGCAGACACAGACGCAACCACAACCACAGCCACAGCCACAACCACAGCCTATAGTATTAGGACAAGAGGGCGGTGATATATTTGTATCACAAGATGAACCAAATGCACCAATGATAATGGTAGATACTAGTGAGCCAGCGATGTTTGCCGAAGGGCTTATTGAAAAAAATCAACCAGGGCCAGGAAGACCAAGGAAACAGAAGCGTGTTCTTTTTCAGGGAGGGGGTGAAGATCTCCCAATGCAGCAAAAACCACCACAACAACAAGAAGACGAGCCTGAAGAAAGAATGCAGCATGCAGTACCATTGACTATAACCAAACTTGAGTAATACTGTGAAGTACCGAGGAGTACTTAATTTAAGTACTCCACTCTGCAGGCTAGTACACGGATATAAAATTGAAAGCTTTAAGATTTATTTCTCAAATTATAATAATGGAAGGTGCACAAAGTATTCAAGATATTTGTTTCAGAAGTCGTCAAAATCTGTTAAAGATGATTGATCAAAGGGGCTATGTTATTAAGCCTTATGAATCATTTGGGCCTGATGAAATTGCCAAGTTAATGACAAATGAAGATGCTCTTGAGATGGAATTTGTTCATAAAGAAGATCCAGAAAAAAAGGCTCGTGTTCTTTATAGATTTTCAAGAATTAAGCAAAGTATACCTTCACTTATAAAGAAGATTACTGATCCCGAAGGAATGGCTTTGGATCCTAAGACAACAGAAGTAATTGTAATTACTATGGAACAGATTGTTGATACATTTCATTCGGCATCCTTAGATGCATTAAAGAATGGATTGCGAATTCAGTTCTTTTGGATGCCAACTCTTGTAAATTATCCTCTTGATCATGTACTACAGCCAAAATTTGAGAAGGTAGATGAGTCTGATCATCCTGCATTATTGAAGAAATTTTACGCAAGATCAAAGACACAATTTCCGATGATTCGTTATCATGCCGATATGGCATCGAGATGTTTAGGTCTAATTCCTGGAGATATTGTAAAGATTTTGAGACCAAGTCCTTCGGCTGGGGAATATGAGTTATATCGTATTTGTGTACCGTAATGTATCGTCTAGTACTAGCCTGCAGAGAGAGGAGTAGTTAAATTAAGTACTCCTCTGTACTTAATTTTAGTACTTGGCGTTAGAGAGGAGATGGGAACTAATACACCATCTTGTACTTCATTAACTGATTGTATTAGTTTATATACAACACAAAAGACTACGCTTGATGCTTATTCATTAGATTCAAAATTCCAAACATTTCAGGATAATCTACGTGCTTATATAAAATCTTCAGGAATTTCATCACAGCCTTATGATTCATCAGGGTTAGATCCATTATGGCAGGCAGCCCATACTTCTTGGTTAGATTTAAAAGGACAATTAATTGCATATCAAACATTGAATCATGATTTAAATACCACCTTGGCTATTTACAGAACAAATGATATGGATACTCTTCTTCAAGACTTGGGAGATAAACAAACATCATTAAGTGACTTAAAAAAATCTTTAGAAACAATTAATCAAGAATATGATATAGCCAAATCCCGACAAGATTCAGTAAAAAATGCTGATAAGGAGCAAAGTTTTTTTCAGGGATTTTCGGCTATGGTGGGATTTACGAAGCCGATTAAGAAACTCAGTGTTGCACTATTAATGGGCATTGGATTTTTTATTACTATCATGTGTGGGATCATTTTACGTGATCATTTTAGCTCTAGTCTTGATGTTGCATCACAGTACGCAGATTTTAGCCAGTTAACGGAATTCACGTCAAGTGGGCAATTCAAGATGGCACTTGCGGGCATAACAATTACATTTATGATTTTTGCTATTGTCACATATTATTTAAATCTGTAATTTTTGCTATTAGCACATATTTTATTTTAAATATTTTTAATTTTTAGAGAGGGATGTCGACGAGTTTTAATTCACCGATATGTGGAAATGTATCTATAGCAAATACTGGAATTGTAACAGCGGAGATGGTGCAATCATGGGATACATCCCCAGCTAATACATCAAAAGCAAAGGGATTACTAAGTGTTATTACTACGAATGCTAAGCCATCGAGTACAATCAACTATGGCGTTGCGTCTGCAGGATATTTTAATGTGGCCGATTTTACGAATGCAACAACTCTCGCGTCTGATGTAAATAATACTATAACATTACTTCAAACCAGTAACATTATGCCAACAGTTCCTCGAATGAGTACTCTAACTGGTAACCCAAGTGGATCACCTTCTGTTGTATCACCGATGTCAACATATTTAGACAGTGTAAACACATTCCAAACAAATGTTAAGAATGAGTATTGTTATTACGAAAAACAGTATTTTACCTTAGTATCATTATACTTGGGAGCGATTGCTTCTTCTACAGGAGCATCTGCTAATGCAGGTGGGGTAGTAAATACTGCAACTATTCAGCCACTTGTTCTGGCTGCGAATGCAAGGCTTAATACAATAGTTTCTCTTATTAATGGAATTTCCAGGTATAATTTTACACAAATATCTGCACTAAATAGTCAATTAACTACTCAGAATAATGCGGTTACAAACAGCAGTAGTATGTTAAGAAATCAAGCTAAAATATTCCAAAGTGATTCTGTGGTGGCGGATGTAAACAAGCGAATGGTTGAATACACGGCAGAAAAGAATAGGGCAAATCAAAATTTAATGGCGATTTATTTTACATTAAATGTGGTTGCGATAGCCAGCTTATTTATTCTTGCAAAGAATATTTAGTACCGAGGAGTACTTAATTTAAGTACTCCACTCTGCAGGCTAGTACTAGACAGTATCAAATTTGATTATTTTAGACAAATCTTTATTATTAATTTGTCTAAAATTTGGTGCTTAACTTCAGTACCGAGGAGTACTTAACTTTAATATTTAGTGGTATCAGAGGGAGAAGATGACTAGTTTTTCTCAAAATATAGACTTACTTACAAGTTTACAATCTACGCAGCTAATTGATGCAGTTAATCAAATTAGCGGCACAACATTTAATAATACTAGATTGAATGAATTAATGAATACCATAACAAGTCAACATTCCGACACTGGAGCAAAGATATATAATGATTTTTTAGTATCAAATGACAGTTTAAATTCATTACAGTTTTTTAATGCTCGTAATACAGATTTGAATAATGTTCAAAATGCTGTACTCCAGCGTGCAACTTCTGAAGCAAGTGCGGCGACAAGTGATTCACAGGTAGCAAAGCGCCAATTCGAAATTAACGAGTGGTCTGCTAATAATAAGGCCGAGAGTATTTTTTTAATGCAATTACTCTTGATTGGCGTAACAGTGTCAATTATGTTACTGTTTCTAAATCGCATAGGTGTAGTTCCGATGAGTATTTTTATTGGTGTTGCATCATTACTTTTAATTGCATTTATTTTAACTGTTGTAATACGTGCACAATATACAAATATTAGTCGAAATAGTCGTTATTGGAATCGTAGAAACTATGGGAACCAAAACCCTGTTGCCACCAGCACAGGATGTTCTGCTCCTGCTGCAACTATAGCTGATAATATTGCGAGTGAAATCGGTACACTTGGGCAACAATTTACTGCATTAGGTAATGCTGGAACCCAATTTATAAGTGGTCTTGGACAAGCTGGAACAAATGCATACAATTCCTACCAGACTGATGTGAGTGGAAATAAGATATAATATAAATTGTAATACAGGAAGAGATGGACCCAATCCAATCAGCTATGAATAGCGCAATTGCTAGTATAAATTCGCAAGTTGCTAGTACAGCTGCACAAGTGGCAGCGAATCCAACACCAGCACCAGCACCAGCACCAACACCAACACCAACACCAACACCGCCATCAAATGGTGGCGGTTCTACACCAGTTTCCGCATGTTTGACTCCTAGTACAACACCTTATTCAACATATATTGCAAATTGTATGAATATAGCTGACACTCAAAATATGAATAATTTAATTACAAAACAAGACTTTCAAGATTTATTATCAGTACAAGAAGCTCTTGCTACAGACACTATTACAAAGTTACAAAATATAAAGAATCAATCAGGTCAAGACAGTCAGAATGTGCAAAATATAAATAACACAGTACGCAGTATTTCTCAACAAGTAACAGATATAGAAAATGAGATTACGGATAAAAAAAACAAGATTGAGGCCATGAGTCAAGACTTTATGGAATCTTTGGCCAGTTCACCTAAAAAAGTAAATACATTTGGAAATATACAGGATATCGCATTAGCCGCATTTTTCATATCATTTATTCTATTAATATTTACACTTTCTTTTATACAGTATTCTAGACCTGGTGGATCGGCACTAGTAGCACTATATACATTTATTGCATTAGTTATTTTATTTATAGTAATATACGCAATTCTACAGCAAGTAGTCTAGTCCTCCACAGAAAGATTATCTCTTTCAAATTCTTCGATCTCCTCTTCATTATTAAATATCTTAACGCCTTTGTAAGTCTTGCCATCGACAGGAGTTCCAAAGACCTCATTACATCGAATACGCAATTCATTCTCATTGAGTTGCTTATTTCCATCACTTGCCCATATACGATATGCAGACTTTATTTGCTTGAACTGACATGATTCATCCATAAGAAGATCACGGAATTTGGGAGAGCTTGTTGCATCACGAATACGAGAATCACGAAACTTTGAGAATGAATCATAAGACTGCTTGTACTCTTCACTGAATTTCTTGACTTCGTAAGGAACCGTCTTAATTCCATCCTTTGAATAACGAGTTCTGTAAATATGCACTAGCAGACTCAAGAATGGTTTTCTCCATCTCTTCAACTTCTCATCCAAGAATGGATCACGTGGATAAATATATGCGCTAGGATTGATGTTAGGATCTGATGCAGGAACGAATCGACTCTTGAAAGGAATGACACGAATACGACGCCAAGTACCATCATCCATACTATGAATAGGTGGCAATCTGTTACAAGACATAAAGAACTTGCCAGTGATTTTGAAGCGTTCCTGATCTTTGAACAATCCACGTGCTTCTACAACATCTTCGCCACTAAATTGCTTCATACGCGCAGTATTCAATTGCTCGCGCTCATCTGGCTCCTGCATACAAATGAATCTCTTAGATTTGATACTAATAATATCTGGATTCGCCGAACCAGATTCTGGACGTTTACGAGTTAGTGCTGTAGTGGCCAAGGAAGATCCATAATC
>Ga0136644_10004307_pt1 | contig 10509 bp, 12 predicted proteins | sample C_130820_EF_Meta_FD_94780 | JGI IMG/M metagenome (GOLD analysis project Ga0136644, IMG submission 94780) | Freshwater microbial communities from Lake Croche, Canada to study carbon cycling - C_130820_EF_MetaG (v2) (version 2) | ecosystem: Environmental > Aquatic > Freshwater > Lake | place...
AGTATACCATTACAGAGATTGAAAGCATCACTGTAAAGCGTGAAAAAGATATTAAGTTTGTCTTTAACTGTGCTGGTGGATTATCTTTTAAGGGGATTCTGCGTTGGGGTAAGGGAGCTGGATTCTCTTGTTTACGTCTTGACCTCAAGTAGGAAACAACGCTCTCGCCACCGCCTCAACAAGAGCTGGGGGAACCGCATTACCGACTTGAACAACTTGCTCTTTTTTATTTCCACGCAGAATAAACTCAGCAGGAAATCCTTGTATCTGCTTCAACTCATCGGGAAATAGAGTTCTAGCCCAGGATTCGGCGCCCCTCTTGAGACCAACAAGAAGGCGTGGCTGATGATCGTATGTACAGATAATCGTCTTTGATGGCCTATCAACATCTATAATCTCAGAATGAATGGGGCTGTCCCGTTTTGAGCAACTAAGAAGCTTTTCACCGGCCTTTAGAACTACAAAAGAATGTGCCTCTCCACTGACTGTAGTGTCAGAGGCAACTTCTAGCGCATATTGATGAAAATCCTCTGGAACTAGAGCAGCCCCCAGTGGATGAGCATTTACAAGTGACGGCGTTACAAATGAGCGCATAACAGGCATAGGCTGTCGTGCCCCCCAGTCCCCAACAGTAGTCCAGAACTTTCCAACATCAAAGTGTGTTCCTGCGCGCCAACCGACAATAAGAATACGCTTTCTCTTTTGAGGAACTCCCACACTTGTTGCCTCAATTTGCTTATGTGTTAGTTCATATCCAATCTTTTTGAACTCATCCTTGATGACATCAAAGAGGAGAGGATCCGAATCAGCCACACCTGATTTCATTGTGAGAAGACCGGTGACATTTTCACCGATGATAAAGCTTGGTTGAATGGCCTTTGTAGCGCGGATGAACTGTCGAAACATTTGATTTCGCGGATCGGTTGCCTTTTTCTTACCGGCTTTTGATACTCCTTGACAGGGAAACCCTGCAAAGACAACATTTACACGATTCTTATACTCGGCAAAGACGGAATCAGGAATCTTTGTAATGTCTGTAGCGCTACTATCAGGATCCATAAGTAGAACAGAATCGGGAAAGTTCGCCTTATGTGTCTCAATAGCAGCTTTATTCATTTCACTGAATGCGATTACCTTTCCGCCGGCTCTTTCCATACCGAGAGTATCACCTCCACACCCTGAAAAGAGAGAGATAGCTGTGAATGCCATTTCTTGTATACATACACACAGCTGGCAACCTGTTTAAATTTTAATCCCGCAATAATGTCCTGCGAAAATTGACTTAAACCACCCATAATAAAGTTGTAAACTAGCAATGTTTCAAATGTTCTTTCATTATATTACAGACTTGAGTTGGGGATCACACGAAGCTACAGCGTGTTTGGAAAATGGGATGTATTCTGTACATAGTTTGTGTCCTATAACTGGGCGAAGACACACACATTTCTTTGATAACTTAAGAGAGTTTGTCTTGTGGCATTATGCTGATAGGAACCACGCGATATTTGATTATGACTATCCTTTTGAGAGAGAGGTGAAAGTGTTATATGATCCTCCTACAGAAGAGGAAATCATATATGTACTACAGCAGTTACAATCCTCTTGGAATACACCTGCCCAGTGACCGTTTGAAAAAATTGAACCAGCCCACCCGCACCTGGTCCCTTACACTCCACCATGTTTCCCCACACAATAATTGAGAATCATTGGTGCTGTGGAATGGAGGGATGCACTAAGCGGATTCTTATTGAGAAGAAGAGCTTGATTGTCTATCACAAGAATACGCACAATCCTAAATACAAGTGCGAGCACTGTGGTGAGTGTTTTCCTCAAAAGAATCGTATGGAAGTTCATATTCGTACGGCGCATACGGGTGAAAAACCGTATAAATGTAATCTGTGTGATAAGGCCTTCACACAAATGTCAAATCTTAACGACCACGTGAAAAAGAATCACGCGGTTGTTAAGAAGGAAAAATTAATGAACGAGAACGACACCGCGACCATACCAGGGGAAGATCCAGGGTCGCAGCTCACCGGGATCTTCCTCGGTTAGTTCAGTGATTTCACGACGCACCATTTTTGGATAGTCTCTTTGGTAGAAAATACGGTCTTCTTCTGTGGGGACGTGTGTAGATTGTAGTTGAACCATAGTACCTGGAGATGTTCCAAACGGTTCATTCTTTTTTCTAAAATGCTCTACAAGTATTTTTGCAAAAAGGGCAACAATACAGAGTAAAACAATCTCGCGCCACGGAAATCTCTGTTTAGCCATCCGTATTCTGTGATTGTATTAGATTTGTAAGAATACTATCATTGTGATCAGCAGAATAGTTTGTGAAATCAGACATAAGAGTCCAATAGTTTACTTCCCAAGTAAGTCCAGGCATATTAGAGCGAACTTGTAACTCTTGGCTTTGAAACGCTGTAATAAATCTGGAACGTTCGCCGAGAAGAAAAGACCCACAATGTCTCCAACAGATATAGTTCCAAATATCGGTGATTCGTTCTTTTGACCAACAGCCAGGGCTCATAATTTTTTCTAGTTGCCAATCCTTTTGAGAAATTTCGCGAAGAGTTGCTTGAGCTTTTACTACATCTTTAAACATGTGAAAAATCCCGAAATCTATCCAGGCTAGATGAGAACTTTTGATTACTTCTGCTGCGCGAGCCATAACTTTCAGTTTCATTAGTTGAATACAGAAATATTCCACTGTATCTTTTTCTTTATTTCTGTTCCTAGGAAGAAATACAGATTTACTAAGAAAGCTTTTATCTACAGTAAGAAACTCTATAACACGGACATTTGAAAAACGTTTTTCTAACTCATCTGCATACGTTTTAAGGGCAGGATCCATAAACAAAACAATAGGAACACACGATTGTGCAAGAAGTGCGAAATATTCTTTATATTTTTCTATAGAGCGATAACTACCTTCTTCAGGACTAAAAAGAGCACTTATAAATGTAACACCCATTCTATTTCCTATGTAGAATGTGGTTTAAGCCAATATACACCTGTATAATCGATTTGTGTCAGAGTTATTTCAGGATGTGTTAGAATAAATTCATCTACAGCACGCCTACATCCCATCCAGTGTCCGTAATCATCAATAATAGTTACGCCGCCAGGAACAACTTTATCATAAAAATTTGCTAGCTCAAAAGCGGTACTTTCATACCAATCTGTATCAAGACGAAGGATTGCAATCTTTTCAGGATACACGGTATTTTGTAAAATATCACCAACATGATATTCTATATCTTTTACGTTTGTATTATTAGAAATATTTTTCTGAACTTCCTCCAAACTAGAGATACATTTCACGTTAGAGTTTTGCTGCATAAGTTGATTTGCAGAATAACCATTTAGATCAATATCGAGATCAGTAGGAGCTGTCATACCAGAAAATGTATCATAGAGATGAAATGTACGTTTTGGCGGCGGCGAGGCAGCGTGTTCGTATGTTTTTAAGAATGCAAGCATACTTCCTCCTTTATAGACACCAACTTCAACTACATCACCTTCTATTCCAGATTTATTAACATATTCCATCATATTTATATTATTTAAAAGACGTTCAGAAGAAAGTGCTGTAAATGGTTTGGACACATTTTGTATGGAATCCACCCAGGTTTTCGAAAGAAGTTGTGTCACACAGTTCGTCCAAAGACATCCGGGGGTAACAAGATGTTTTAAGAATCCATTGCGAATAAATCCGTCGATGGTACCTCTTACAGCCTCATAGTCGTCAAACACCACCGTTGCCCCGAGCTTGGCCACTCGGAGAGATGCATTGAATTGGTTCTTAACAGCCTCGTCGTAGTGGTCAGCATCAATATGGACAAAATCAAATGTATTATCTCCCAGTGTCTCTATACCCTTTAGAGCATCTGCGTGTATAAATGTAATACGGTTTCCAAACTCTCTATTGAGGTAATCAACTGCTTTTCTTGCGAACTGGTCGTCATTATCAATACAAGTAATTTGAAGACTGGGATTTGCAATAAGCATAATAAGTAACGAATGTCCGAGATACACACCTATTTCAAGAGCATTCGTTGCGCTCATTGCGTATCTATAGAGTTCTTCTTGCTTACGAAGAGTGGCAGGTTGATACATATATTTTTGGCCATCAAAGAGATAACTACCCCAGCCATTTTGCCAACGTTTCCCTACAGCTTCATAGAGTCCTTCAAAATGCTGAAAGTTGGCTAGAAGTGCCACGGCAGGAAATGAATCGGGATACCGAGTAACGATCGCCTCTAATAGTTCTCGACCGTGCATTTATAACTGAATAATGTATTAAAGAGATTCTATTTACGCGAATAATCATCTTCCGGATATAAATCCCGAAATAAATAATAGGATGAAAGGCAAGAAGCCTTCACGTAAGTTGCGTATAAAAAAAAGGTTCTCGCGGCGTACAATGAGAGGAGGTTCCGCTAAACCACCCCAAGTATATATATTCTATCACATCTTTTGTAATTCAAATACACTTGCTGTAGTTCGTGATCAAGTGACAAAAATAATCTTTAGCGGATTATATGATGATGTTTCAAAAATCTTTTGTTTTTTGACAGGTAATAAAGAGAATGTGGCAATTGTTGAAACGTTTTTAAAAACTCTTCCAAAGAAGTTCTCAATACAGGAAATAGGTATTGACGATAAATCATTTGAGCGCTTTACATTAAATAAAATCAAGGATATTGTACACGATAAAGATAAGTTTCTCTACATTCATTCAAAGGGTGTTACACATCCTCAGAATCAAAATGAAGCCTCCGATGCGGTATATCTTTGGAGAAACTATATGGAATTCTATTTGATTCGGTATTATAAAAAATGTCTAGAAAAGCTTGCTACACACGATATTGTTGGGGCAATCTATAAAGATTTTATGATAGGTCCGCATTTTAGTGGGAATTTCTGGTGGTCAACAGGAGCTTATTTTAAAAGATTAATAGCAGGGCATACAATTGGAGATTTTTATATGGATCCAGAATCATTTATTTTTAAGGCGAAGCCGACTTTTTATAAAATGGATGGAACACGTATTGCAAATGATTCTATTTTATATAAAGATCCAATGCATATGAAACGTTATATGGATGATTCTGTTTAATAAATCTTATAACTACCAAGTTTATTGTTTCAATATAAATTAGGAAATGCCTAGAAGGAATAGGCGTACGCAGAAACGGAAATATAAACGTCGGAATACAAAAAAGCAGAAAGGAGGAAATAAAACGATTGATATAGTTCTGGCACGATACAAAGAAAAAATGGATTGGTTTAATCAGTTTAAAGATCGTGGATTTCGTACAGTTCATATTTATAACAAATCTGAAGAACCGGCCACGTGCCCTACTTTTAAAGCAGGTAGTAAGACACAATGTAAGATCCATAAACTAAAAAATGTAGGCGTATGCGACCATACATATTTATATCATATTATTCACAACTGGAATACTCTAGCAGATGTTACTATTTTTGCGCCCGGTTCCGCTGATATGTATAACAAGGCCTCGATTATTCATAGTACTATAGATGATGTATTTAAGACAATGAATACTGTATTGACAGTATTTTCATTTGATATTGGGGCAGGAGAGGCAATGTATAAGTTCGAAATGCCAACATATCCTACAGGGTATAAGGAGAATAGAAATACGTCTGAAGATTCACCTCAAGCGTTAGCTGAGATTCGTCCCTTTGGAGCTTGGTATGCAGCGCAGTTTCCAGGAGAACAACCAAAAATGGCTACATTTTTTGGAGTTATGGCAGTGTCCCGACAACATATACATCAGCGTCCAAAGAGTTTTTATGAAAATCTTATTAAACAAGTTGATAAACATACGTTTCACGAGGCTTCTCATTTTATAGAAAGATCGTATCCTGCTATTTTTGGACCTATTCCTTCAGAATGTTTATATACATCCTTTATAATGCAGGAGATTATAGGAAAATGGCATAATGGGTATAAACAACATAGAAGACAACTGGGTGGTGGAAATCTCAAGTTTGCAGTTATGGGGATTTTTAAAAATGAAGCTATGGGAATACGTGAATGGGTAGATCATTATAAATGGCAAGGAGTAGATGAAATACTTCTACTTGATAATGCCTCTACAGATGGGGGTGCGGACCTTGTAAAGAATATAGAACACGTTACAGTGTTGTCAGCCCCTGATCAACACGTACAGCGAATTAATTATAATAAAATCGGGTTTCCGTGGCTTAAACAACACGCAGTAGATGTATTGGCGATTTTTGATTTAGATGAATATATGTTTGGCACGGATGGAAAAAATCTGAAGGAACATATTCTAGAAATATTTGGCACAGCTTCTCCTCCTTCACAGTTTTCTGTTAACTGGACAATGTTTGGCTCTAGTGGATATGAGAAACAACCAGCAAGTATTCGAAAGGCATTTACGTGGCGGAAGAAAGATGTACACATTGATGTAAAGTCAGTTATGCTTTTGAAAGATGTAAAGGAGTTTAACCAATCCTCTCTTACAGATGGGTTAGATTTACATACTTCAAACGTTATAGGGAATACGATTACTAATCCACCCGGTATACAACTGAATCATTATGCGATTCAATCGAAAGAGTTTTTTGAAAAGGTAAAGATGGCGCGAGGAGCTGCTGATGTGATAGTAAATGTACGTGATTGGGAGTATTTTAAGAAATATGATTGGAAGGAACAGGAAGATACGCAACTAAAAAAGTTAGTAGAAGCTTCGGAAATAAAAGCTCCTTAATAATATATGTATATGTAGATGAAATTCAGATTTGTGATAACTTCTAGTATTAACACATCTGAACGAGAATTAAAATACATAGAACAAATCAAGCGGTCATTAGCTGTAATACGGCAGTACCCCTTTTCAGTATATCTTGTGGAGAATAATGGCCCTAGAAAAACGGCTTTTGATACCATTGAAGGTGTAACCCTTTATTATACGAATACAAATGCAAATAGGGCATTTGAAAAGAAGGGTATGAAGGAGTTTCATGATCTTCTTCTTCTCGCAGATAAATACGACTTTGAAGATGATGATATTATTATTAAGCTTACTGGTTTGTATACATTAGAAGATCCAAATATCTACTTGGGAACTATAGTACATTACAAGTCTGAGTTTGACGCTTTTATAAAATGGATGGATGTCATTCAAGAAAAATACTTTTATGATGATTGCTGCCTTGGACTCTATGCCATACGTTTCAAGTATCTCAAAGAGTTCAATTATATTGAAATGGCTACACATCCCTCTATGGAGCAAGTATTTGCAAGATATGTTCGTGATGCTGTGCCAGCGGATCGTATAGCTTCTGTAGAACATTTGGGACTCTGGCGAGAAGGAAATAAACAGCTTGTATAAGTGGTGATTATCTCAGTGATTTGTATACTTTTTTGGTATAGTATCGTTTGGATTTTCGTTTATACAAAGATTTTCTCTTTTTTTTACCGCCACCTCTTTGATTAGAAATTGTGTTTTTAGAGTATGTATCGAGAGTATTAAATTTCAATGCTGAAATATCACTTGCATTTAAATCAAGTGGTGGTGCTTTGTTTACTTTATTAGCTTCATCCCAGCGAAGAGCACATAAACACCATTTATCTCCCGATTTCAAACCTGGAAAATTTTCTGATGGAGTAGATAAGTTATTTCCTTTTGATTTAGTGAAGTTTAAAAACTCATCCGTCATTTTAGCACAGACGACGTGTGTTCCGGAATCATCATCTGTATTTTTACAATAGCCATTTCTGAGATATCCTGTTAATGGATCAACTGAGCAAACAGTTAATGGTTTATTTAATACGCTAGTCATCCTCCTCTAAAATACGGAGATATGTATTTTGAATAACAGAAAGAAACAAAAAATACTGTAGTGCGTATATTTTCTTTCAAAAAAAGCTTTCTTGTTCATAGAATGTCATTTATTGAGAAAGAATATTACAATAAATGCAGGCAGCCATCTGATATTAACGAACATCTTCCTACACTCCGTCACTATGCATCCGGTTGTACGCATGTAACAGAGTGTGGTGTTCGTGGAGCTGTTAGCTGCTACGCTTTAGGAGATGGAATCAGAGGAAAGAAGGGGGCTCGGATAGTCTTAGTAGATTTGAATGAATGTGATGCCATAGACATGTTTGTTGATCATTGTGAGAATGAAGGTATAAATGCGACATTTTATGCTGAAAGTGATCTTAAATGCCCTATTGAGAATACGGAGATGCTTTTTATAGATACGTGGCACGTTTACGGACATCTGAAACGCGAGCTTTCCAGATGGCATTCACACGTAAAGAAGTATATTCTTCTTCACGATACAACGGTGGACGGGGAGTACGGAGAATCTATCCGCCTCGGATGGAATATTCTTGAACAATCTAAAGAGTCTGGTTTACCAGTGGAGGAAATTGCAAAAGGGTTATGGCCGGCTGTGGAGGAGTTCTTGAAGGAACATCCTGAATGGACTCTGAAACATAGATTTACGAATAATAATGGGCTAACTGTTCTGGTCCGGACGGTATAGTTCATAGAGTTCCTTCAGCTTTGCAACTGTTTCTTGAATAGTATCCGTGGTGGGAATTACTTCCGTACGGATCAATTGATCTGGAAGGTCCCACCACGGATATTTGAGAAGGCTGTCAATCACATCTTGAGAGAATCTATATTTTTTGATTCTCCCAGGATTTCCAGCAACAATGGCATAAGGTGGTACATCCTTTGTTACAACGGTCTTTGCGGCGATTACAGCCCCGTGACCAATAGTGACTCCAGAAAAAATAGTCACATCGGAACCAATCCATACATCACTCCCGATTTCTGGGATGGACTTGCCATAGCTGTTTAGAGGGGCATCCCAACCGAGTAACTCTTTAAAGGGAAATGTGGAAAAGGATGTATAATTATGGTTGCCATCCAAGAATACCACGATCCTATCGGCAAGTGAGCAAAAGGCACCGACCCGAATAGTAGATGCTTTATATTCTTCTTTCCACGCACGAATTTCAAGATTTCCATATGTATGCCGCCCATATGTAGCACTCATCTATGTATTTTATATAAATGCTGCCAGATATTTATTCGCATTAGGAGGAGGATACTCATTATCCTTTAGAGAAAGGCGTTTCATTTTAAACTCATGTCCTACGATACATTCTATATTATCAATATGCCACTGAATAGTATCAAGATTGGATGTTGTCGGAGTATTATGTTCTGCGTGTGCAAAGTTTTGTAGTTTATTCTGTATAAAGTACTTATCACCGAAATAGCTGAGATGCCATCCACCGCGCTTTATTGAGGGACATTCATAGGCCCGAAGACTATTTATAGGAAGTCCTAGCTCTTCAAAAGTAGCAAAAGTCAGGATTCTTGCCATCGTCCATTTATGCTGGAATAGGGAGTGTAAGTTGTAGTAGAAGAAGTCTTGTTCAAGCTTTTCTATCGAAACAGCGATAGTACCGTTTCGCACCATCTTCAGCATTGTCGGATCGGGAATTTCATCAAGATCTGATATGAGGAGTATATCTTTATCCTCTAGTTCAATGCGAGAGAACCCACGAATTATACAGTTGCGCTGGAACTCTTCATTCCTCCATTGCTCATCCTTTTCTGTATTCAGCTCACTAGATTTATAGGGTAAATCCACAACTATATGGATAATCTTGTGAGTATACTGGGAGAAACATTCTTTGTTATTCAAATAGTATAGATCTTTCTCTTTACCCATATGTGTCTGGCGTGCCTCGACAATTATAAAGTAGTCTACAACATCAGATAATGTTGCGAGTCTATATTGTAATAGTGTTAGTTCATTATAGAATGTAAAACAGTCTATAACTTTCATTTATATAAGAATAATATATAAAGAAACTTTAAAAGCGCGCGGTAATAGTACAATGAGATGATACCTCTTTAATATAGTATGAAGCTTTGTATATTAGTAATAGCTTCACGTGGTAAAGAATATGATGAATTGATTCTTCTTTGGCGTAGTATTAAATATCCAGATTGGGTTAAGTTATACTTTGTATTCGCAGACCCTAATACTCCTGAAATGATTTCTGTATCGGGTGATACTATTTTTGTACGTGGAAAAGAATGTATTTGCCCTGGTATCTTATACAAGACACGAGCAGCGATGGACTACTTGCTAACGCATGAATGTTTTGATTATCTTCTTCGTTCCAACCTATCAAGCTTTTTTAATGTAGAAAGTCTCTTAAACTTTTTAATAGATAAACCAAGAACAAATGCTATGTTTGGACAACTTATGTTTGAAAGATTCTTATCTGGTTCCGGATATATTATGACACCAGATATAATACGGCGTTTCTTAGACTGGGACTATTCGGAAGAAGTAAATCCAATGAGGATGTATGATGATGATATCGTAGGTAATTTTATGATTTTATACAATATTCCAAGATTCACTTGGACTATGAAGGATGCAAAAGATCTGAATATTCAGGATGCAATA
>Ga0136644_10004309_pt1 | contig 10509 bp, 13 predicted proteins | sample C_130820_EF_Meta_FD_94780 | JGI IMG/M metagenome (GOLD analysis project Ga0136644, IMG submission 94780) | Freshwater microbial communities from Lake Croche, Canada to study carbon cycling - C_130820_EF_MetaG (v2) (version 2) | ecosystem: Environmental > Aquatic > Freshwater > Lake | place...
GAATCCGTGTGTATTCAGCAGCCCCTCTCTCGGTCCTATTTCAAGATTCTGGAGGTGCTTTCCGTCACTGATTTTTTAACCGATGTCAAGCCTTCCCAGCGGCTCTGTTCGGCGCATGTGTGCGAGGGGCCGGGTGGATTTATCCAGGGATTTCTGGAGGAGTGTAGTCGTCGTCGACTGAATGTCGGGGTCTCGACGGCCATCACGCTCAAGCCCACCCAGCAAAACGTTCCTGGATGGAAACGGGCCGCCCATTTTCTCCAAAAAAACAAACAGGTGAGGGTGGTGTATGGGATGGATGGGACGGGGGACCTCCTGTCCTATGAGAATCAGAATGACTTTATTCGCTCGGTCCCGAACAAGGTCCATTTTTTTACGGGGGACGGGGGGTTCGACTTTTCGACGGACTATGATTCCCAGGAAAAGACGATTTTCCCCCTGTTGGTGGCGTCCGTGCGAACGGGATTCGAAGTACTAGCGCCAGGGGGCCTGTTTGTTCTAAAGTTCTTCGACCTGTATTACGACGGGACGAAGGACCTCATTTGTTTCTTGTCGAAATGTTTTCGACGCTGGACCTTGTACAAGCCGGCCACGAGCCGGCCGTGTAATCCTGAGATTTATTTCTTGGGGGATCGGTTTTTGCCGCCGCCCCCGCCCGTTCTGGAGACGCTGCGGACCTGGTGCAAGGAGCAGGAACTACAGAAACAGCCCCCTCGGCGTTTATTAGCCGCCCTGCCCGCCTCATTTTCGTTCACCATTGATTCATTCCTGCGGGATTCGGTGACGCTCCAGACAGAATATTTGCGCAAAGTGTTTCATTTAATTGAGACGCCCCGAACCAAGGAGGGTCAGGCCACCCATATTCGTGATGTATTGAAGAAGCATGAAGTTATCAGCTACGACTGGTGTAGGGCGTTTAACGCCCCCGTGTATCCCCAGCGTGTCCGTTTAATTGCGGCTTCACGAAAGTGTCTACAAGAGTCTGGCCAACTAGGATAGAGGCCTTGTGCTGCGTCAAAGAGCCGGTCGCCATGCGGTCCAGCGCCTTTAGCATGGCATTGATGGGACTCAAGTCCTCCTTGGCGAGCATCATCTTGAGAAGTTTGGGGTATTCGTCTGCCAACTTCGGATAGCGGGCAGTGATATCAGCGGCCGGGACGCCACGGGCTACGAGAGGGGGGACGGCGGCGAGCATGGAGCGCAGAAATGCCGCCCGCTCTTTGGGGTCGAACTCGAGGGGCTTGGCTTCGGCTTCTGCCGTCGCCTCTTCTATGCTCTGTTTGTCGACGCCGCTGATATTCATTCTGATAGGCTCCCTGAATTCTTTCTTTAGACTGATGGATTTCATCGACTACTTATAGGTATGTCTCTTCCGACGCAGTCGGTCGTTCCGAAACGGGTCAAGGCCGTCTGTATTCCGTCGGCCTCGAATCCGTCTTGCGCCAAGTCGCAGGCGCAGATGCAGTCGCTGACGATGCTTGCTGCGAATTCCAAGGCGAGCGCCAAATATGACAAGCCTCCGACACCCCCCACCCACCCTGCGAAATTCGTGGAGCAGTTCACCGACACGGTGATGGATATCTCGTGGTCCACCCTGTTTGTGGTGGGGAGCCTTGCTCTAGTGTATGGGATTGTCAAATCCTAGCCGTGTGGTATGGGATTGTCAAATCCTAGCCGTGTGGTATGGGATTGTCAAATCCTACCCCTTCTAGTAGCATGAGCAAGGGCGAGACCTTTCCGCCCGTCACCTGTGGGTCCAATGATCCCCCTTTTTGTTCTCATCTTTTCAATTTGAAACGAAAAGTATACAATACGATTGTATATGACACGGATGCGTCATCAAAGGAGGGCCAGGACATGGGTATATTGAATGACTTTCGTGTAGTATTGGAACACCTATATGCTCATTTTATGAAAATATATACGGGCGAACAGAACGATACGAATGCCTTTCTTCAAGAAATGGAACAATTAATGGCCCGAATCTCCGCAAAGAACAATAATAACGCAAAAGACAATCGGTCCTTCCAGGAGATTCAGCCCCTCATCCAAGCCACCTGTACGGTCATTCAACAAGATGCTCTTCAAAACAGTAAAAAAAATAGTGATTATGTGTATCGTGTGCTAATAAGAGATTCTTGGCAATTATCCCCTATTTCAGAGGGGGATTAGACGTAACGAGGGGCTCAGGGCCCATGCCTCTCTCAAATAGGTCACATGTGTCGTAAAAGACGACAGACGTGAACCCTGAAAATACTTACAGAGGGCTAGACAGTAGAGGTCCAGAACGGCGTGGTCACCGTCAGTGGCTCGGAGCTCGTCGACCGTTGGAGAGGGGATTTCCTTGGCCACGTGAATCCGTTTCCCGTACCGGGCCCGGCATGCCTCGACCGTCTCCTTGTCATCGCAGGCCAAAAAGAGGGGCACGGACGGTCGGGCGTCGCACAGGACCCAGAAGGCCTCCAGGGGATTCGGGTCCGGGAGTCCGAGGGAGGCCGCATAGGGGAGCATATCCGTCCGTCGAATGTGGAGACCGAGGCATTCTGAGAACGGAATCGACCTCGCCAGAGTCCGAATGCGCTCCTGGAGGGCAGCGACCGGCTTCAGGGAGGCCAACAGAAGGGGGGCCAACTGCACACGGAGGGAGTGCTTCGTCAGAATATCCTTTAAGTGCCCCAAGTCAGAACTCTCGTACGAATAGGGGGGGTGCGCCTCCGTGACGTATTGTGTGCCAGGAAGGGGGTCAAAGAGGTCCTGAATCGCATAGGGGCACGCAGGACTGACGGTCCAGAGGATGTCCAGAGTTTGGCCCGTGTGTTTCGCATGCGCCCAGGCTCCGACGAGGCCTCGCAGGCGATTGGCGAGTCCAAAGTCGGGGGTTGTGAATAGGTGCATACTCGTGGACAGGTAGACTCTAATTAAGCCCTCTTCCTTTGTGCTTAATTAATTTTCAGAAGGAACAGAAGGAACCATGGTGGCGCAACCTCCTGACAAGCCCTGCCCTCCAGGTACGATTCGGCGAACAGCGTATATTCGTCATCTGGGCTCTCGGGGACATACGATGCGGCGAAAGGGGAAACTGATCATTACAAAACCAAAGGTGCGGGCCACTCGCGTTCGGTCGGCCTGTGTTCGGGATCGGGGAGAGGGAGGGACTACGGGGACTCGAATTGGGCCTCTCAAAAAAGGGGAACTCATCCGATATGGCTATTCGTATCGCCTGTCGGACAAGATGCGCCATGAGGCCCTTGTGAAGGCCATCAAGGCCTATGGTCCCCTCGAGACCTATCGTAAACTGGACGCAGTCGCAAAACTGTCCAAGCGTGTGGCCCCCGATGCCAGCGACATTTTTGCCATGGATCGGGACTGGGTTCGGAATCGGTTGAATAACGCAAAATAAGAATTAGATAGACATCATACTACATCATATGGTGTGTACGTGGAACGGTTGTTTTTAACACATACACACGATAGGGAATGAGCGACCAATTGTCAAAGGGAACAAGGGCCTGGAACCCCATGAATGCTTTCGGCGTCATTGTCTTGATTGTATTCTGCGTATTTGCCAAAAATGCGTTCAGTTTCGGCGCCGCCAACATCCAACAGGTCAAGGCGAATTGGGCCTATCATCGATGTCAGCCGTCTGTCATGCCGTTTGCGTCCATATATGGCTACAATACAGCAGAAAACTTCGAGTTTTGTATGAAAAATATGTTTATGAGCCATGCGTCGGACATTACGGGCCCCTTTACGGAGATTCAGGGCCTCTTCGCAGACGTCCTGGGTGATATTTCGACGGCCATGAATTCGATTCGAGAGGGGATTTCCACCATGGGGGGCGGTATCAACGTCATTTTCCAGGACTTTACCGACCGCATTAGCGCCTTCTTCTTTCAACTCCGCATCTCCGCCATTCGCATCAAAACCATGATGGGGCGCATGTATGCCCTCATGTTTTCGGTCCTGTACATGGGCATGTCGGCCATGGAGGCGGGGACCAACTTTAGCAATACGGCCCTCTTTGGATTCCTGGATACGTTTTGCTTCCCCCCCGAGACATTACTGACTGTCCAAGGCAAGGACCAGGTCCCGATTCACGCAGTACGGATAGGGGATGTGCTGGTGTCGCCCGAGTCTCCAAAAGGCTCTCGAGTCACGTCCAAATTCCTCTTTGCCGCCCGGGGCCAGCCCATGGTGCGGCTCGGAGATATTGTTGTCAGCACCAACCACTATTTGTTCTATGAGGGGGAGTGGGTTCAGGCGGCGAACCATCCCGATGCGGTTCCGATAGGCCCCTACGAGAGGGAGACTCTTGTGTGCCTGAATACGGAGGACCATGTGATTCCGATGGGCTCCTATCAGTTCCGGGACTATGACGAGACGGATGCGGCCCATGAGCCGACGATGCGGATGATTGAAGGGCGCATTAATTCTAGGCAGCAGCCGCCCAAGGGACTGCCTTCCCCCTATCCGTTCCGTGAGAATAGCCCGTGCCTTCATCCCGACACCTTGCTGCGACTCAAAGGGGCCGCCCTCTCCCCCCTCCGAGACATTCGTCTCGGGGATACCCTGGCAACCGGGGCCACCGTCGTCGGAATCGTCCACAAAGAGGTGAAGGAGGTGTGTTGGGTAGGCCCGAATCGAATGGGGAGTGCCACCCTTGTATGGCGTCCCGAGAGGCAACAATGGGTTCGAGCCGGCGAGTTCAGGCCCGTCCAGACCCTGGAAACCCCTGTCGTGTTTATAGGGCTGTTTGTTCTGTCAAATTCCCAGATTGAACTGGCAGATGAGACAATTGTCCGTGACTACCTAGAACTGTGTTCTCCGGATGCGGAGGAGTTTTATAAGGCAGAAGTTAGGGAATGGGGGATACCACACAAACGACAAATACAAATACAAATACAAACACAAGCACAAAGGCAGAAGGGTCCTATGTAATATGGCCCGTCATCATGATTGCGATTGCCTTTTTCGGATACATTGGCTATCTTCTATCGTCTCTGGAACGCCCCGCCATTATGTCGAACTGGAACAGCACTCGATGTAATGTGCTGGTCATGTTTGCGGCCTCTTACTTCAAGCCCGACGAGGACCCTCGGACGCCCGGTGAGTTCGCCACCGACAACTTTTCGTTCTGTATGAAGGGCCTTGTCCACGAGGTGATGGAGGTCGTCATGGCCCCCTTCATGGACGTATTCAGCGGCCAGGCCTCCTCAACCAATGTCATCACGGAAATGATAAACGGCATCCGTGAAATAATCACGGTCATGTATAACGCATTCCTTTCGTTCATAGAGCCTTTTTTCCTCAAGTTCATGGCCATCACCTATCAAATCGGCATTAAAATGCAACACATACGGGCGGCCTTTCGACGCGTCAGTGCCATGGCCCTGAGCACTGTCTTTACCGGCCTGACGTTTATTCGGGGCATTCAGAATGCGATTGACCTCGTGATTAAAATCGTCATGATTATTTTGATTATTCTCGTCGTTCTCGTCATTTTCCTCTTTTTCATTCTATTTCCGTTTATACCTATCATTTTGTCAGTGATTGCGGTCATTGTGGCAGTGGCGACGGCCTCGGTCGCCTCGGCGGCGGGAGGGATGAACAGCACCTTTTGTTTCGAGCCGTCGACCCGAGTGAAGCTAGCGTCCGGTGACTCGGTCGAACTCCGTGACGTGACGCTGGGGACCGTGCTCCACGGCAACACGGTTGTCACCGAGATTATGAAGTTTGATGGAAGCACGTCTCCCCTGTATTTGTTGAATGGCATTCTTGTCTCGGGGTCCCATCTTGTCCAAGGGCCCTGTGGGTCCTGGCATCCTGTTCTCGACGACCCGAGGGCGGTCCCCACGGGGCATACGGTGCCGATCCTCTATTGCCTCAATACCTCGACCCACACGATTCCTGTTCTGGAGAAGAACGGTGGCACGGTCTTGTTCCGGGATTGGGAGGAGATGAATGAGGACGACGAGGAGGCGCACAGGGGATGGAATGCCCTGGTCTCCTCCCTTCTGGGAGGGGTCTCGGACTCGACAGGTGAATCCGACTCCAGGACCTGCCTTCTGGACCCGAGCCTTCAGGTGTTGTCCATGTCCCGAGGTCTGGTGCGAATCGATAAGGTTGAGATGGGGGAGACCCTCTATTTGGGTCACGAAGGGACGACCACCACCAGGGTGCTGGGGCTCGTACAGGGCCATACCCAGGGGCGAGCAGCTGAGAGGGGATGGATGACATCCTGTATTGTGAAACACCGGTCGGGGTGGGTGCGAACCACCACGCTTGCGTCTGGTTCTTCCACCCTTCGAGGGGGGCATCTTGTCACCGACACGGGTCTTCTTCGCCTCTTTACGCCTACCGGTCCCCTCCTTGTTCGGGATATGACCGAGACGGGGATTCATCAGATTCATACGACGTATGACTTTGTCCTCCGGTCTCTCTCGAAAGAAAATAAATCCGCATCTACTTCAGAATGAAGACAGGGTTTCTTATCACGGGTCTGGTCCTATTACTGATTGCGAACCTGGTCATGGTCTACACAATGTCGATGCGGGGTTCTACCGAGGGGTTCATGGGCTATTTCCTGGAGAATGCGGCTCCCAACGGAAAGGCCTACAAGCCCATCGGGGCGTTCGACGATGTCCGCATCGTTCCTGACAATGGGGTCAGCACGTGGCGCTACACGGACCCCAATGAGCCGATGCTGGGGCCCGAGTTCAAGCCCGGCGCCGACTCGCTCTTCATCTTTCGTGACAACCAGTCCAAGCCCGAGTGCTGCTCGGCCTCCTATGCCTCCGACATGGGATGCGTCTGTACGACTCCCCAGCAGCGCAATTACATCAACATGCGGGGGGGCAACCGTACCATGGAGGATGGCGTATAATCGAAGATGACGTAGAATCGGCCCCGGTTCAGATGCGATTGGTTAATAACTGTGACACGCCTCCTACGCCGACGCATAGGATTCCTCCTAGAATCAACGGCATGATTCCAAGCCCTGCCCCACACCCTAGTAGGACGAGCCCTCCCAGAAGGACACACCAGGAGAGTACTTGGATTTGTATACGGTTCATTTGATTGCTGGTGGATGGGTATGTTGTATGTTGTATGCTGTACCCTGTACGTGGCTCAAAAAGGGTCTTCAAATTTCATAGCATGACGGTATCCTGCTATGAAATTCTAACAAAATCCCTCTACAGGATAGAGACCCATGAACGCCCTATCGACGAAACCGAATATGGGGGGCGTTGGCCCCGCTTCCTTTGTTACGGCTGCGAATGCGACCTTAAACACGGGTGCGAATGCCATCAAAAATGCAACCGTCAACGCCGCAAATGCTGTGAAAAATGTGGCAAACACGGCGGTCAGTGATATTACTACGCAACTCAACGAATCGATCAACGCGGTTCCTTCCACGGCCCCCTCTGTTTATTTCAGCGTGCCGATTATCATTTGCGTGGGGATAGTTATTGTTACGGTGATTCTCTTTATTGTATTCAAGCAGCAGATTTTGGATGCGATCGACCGGTTCTTTGGGGCGCCGAAGGAGCCGGCGCCCCCGCCTCCGGCTACGGACCAGGACGGTCAGACGCTCGACATTGTCAATAAACTTGTTCCGACCCGCAAACAGGTCTTCAACGTTAGCGAAAACCGCTACACCTTTTCGGATGCCGAGCCTTTGTGCAAGGCCCTGGGGGCCGAACTCGCCACCTACGACCAGGTGAAACAGTCCTGGGACCAGGGAGCGGATTGGTGTAACTATGGGTGGATTAAGGGACAGGGTGCCGTATATCCAACCCAGCAGAGCACGTTTGATTCTCTCCAGACGGGGACGAGCGACGACGAGCGGTTGGCCTGCGGCACGGTCGGTGTGAATGGCGGCTATATGGATGACCCGTCTCTTCGTTTTGGTGTGAATTGCTACGGGGACAAACCGGTGGAATCGGAACATGATCTGAAGAACATGTTACAAAACCGCATACCTCCTCTGACCCCCGATGTTCTGGAACAGACCAAGAAGGAATTGAAATACAAGAGCGAGCAGGGGCAGATTGGGGTCTTGCCGTTTCGCAAGGGGGCTTGGTCCTCTTAGGGGGACCTCCCACCCCTGCGGGGCGGGCCTCCCCCTAACCCCCTGGCTATAGAAGTTGGGTAACTTCCCTGACTCCTTATTGACCCCTTCCCCTCTTTATAGCCAGGGGGGCTAGGGGGAGGCCCACCCCCCTTCGGGGGGTGGGAGGTCCCCCTCGTCTTCGAGTGTCTTAAACTGCGCCTCAAGCTCGACATTCGCTGGAGACGTCTCCATATTCAGATGCGCAAATACGAGAAGGGGAATGTCCATCCAGATACGGTCCGCAAACGGGCCCGTATCCGAATACCATTCAATATTATTGTACTCCCGAAGAGCATTCCACACACTGTCCGGAATCTTATCAATACTATAATATTCATACTCTTCAATCTCATATGGCTTCCGTTTACAAGAACACCTATAGGTTGTCTTGTGCCCCGCCCGGTAGTCCCGCTCATGACGATACACGGTATTGAGAAGGCACGTAGTCAATTGTGCCGGCGTCACTGTCAGGATGTAGCCCGCTTCGTACACGATTGTATGAATTCCCTTCACAACCCCCTCGGCCCAGTCACAGGTTCGAATCTCCTGGCCATCCAGGGTATCCCCCCGTTTCGTCAAAAACTGCCTCCACGTCTGCATTGTATCGATAGTGATGGGCAACTGCTACATTTGTATCTTGGTGAGGCTTTAGGCCTCATGTCTATTGGAGAGGAGGTGGTTGTGGTTGCGGTGTCTGCTGTTGTTGCTGCCCCGTGTTCGTCACCCGTTTCAGTCGCTTGACCCGGTCCACGCCCCGATGGCCTCGGAGGTAATTCATCACGTCCGTTGTCTCATCACGCCCTCCCTTTTTCGCAAAATACCCGTGAAGCAGAGTTTCGATATTCTTCATCGTCAGACTACGGGGCACTCGTTCCTCGACCACCGAGAGGCGTCCGTCGCTGATTTGGATAATGGCATTCTCCATATGAGTCTGGGTTAAATGGTCAATCACCTTCTTCTCGTACTCGTCCCGGATCTGCCGAGCCTTCAGGCTTTGCTTCATAAACGTCGATGCGAGGTCATTCTGGTGAATCCAGTTGCGGACATAGGAGGCAAAGAGACCGGGGTCGTTGTTCATGCTCTGAGAGGATGTACTAAAAAAGGAAGGGCCCCCCCGACTCAGGAGGGATGCGAGACCGGCTGACGGAACAGGACGACCACAAAGGTCAGAATGACCATGATGAGTACGGCACCGAATAGGCAAAACGCAATGAGAATGTACGGGAATATTTGCCCCATGATATACTTTATGAAGGGGTCCAGAACAATCACATGAATGAAATCTTTCGTATCGGTGCTCTGAAGTACATGTGCGAACTGGTCAATCCACGAACGAATCATCTTGGTCGTCTTTTCCTTCTTGGTTTCGGATGGCTCGCCCATCTTGCTCTTGCTCTGGTCTCCGGGCGATTAAATTGCCCAAAAAGTAATCGCTGGAATCCAATAATGGCCTTCACGTTCAGCAAGCCTTCCTTTACCAAAGTCGTGTCGCAGACGACTGGCGTTGCGGAACCCTGTTACACATTTGTCGTTTCTGCCAAGACCCCCCTCTCGGCCTTGTTCGAGTCCGAGGAATCCGTGTCACCGGTAGTGTATCTGACTCGCCACCTATTGGTTGAGCAGGGGTCATGGCTCGACGCCTTTCTCGCAGAATTCCTGAAGAACTCCACAAAGTACTTTGCCAAGCCATTCACTCCGGAGGCGCTTCGGAGCCGACTGTCGCACGAGGTCCAGGAACAGGACCCCCTGGGTACAGGGGCAGTCCAGGTGGCCTATACACCTATTCGTCTTGTCATCTTCCAGGGTCTGTTTACTGTCACGTGGAGCGTGACGCAGGAGGCGGGCCTGATTTCTATTCCGGACTCTCCCTCTCCGGCTCCTTTGGTCGCCGCCAAGCCCCTCTGGGTCAAGTCACCGGCCCAGTTTACTTCTAGCGGAAATGTGATTGTAGAGGATGACGAAGTGGATGCGATTCCTCTGGCAGATTCGTCCGACGTGGTGACCTTTCAGAAAAACGAAAAGGGGGACAGCCGACTGGACAAGCGGCGGGTTCAGGAGGCGGCCCTACGGGCCAAACTCGCCCTTCTGAAGGCCGAGCGGACCCACGCAGAATACATACAGAAATACGGGCAGGAAGCATCCGACGAGTCGGACTCCGACGAAACACACACCGAGACGGAGTCAGAGGACAGCGATTGAATAATATTTCTGTCCGCATCATTTATAGAAGAGATGGCCGGCATGGACACGACTCAGATTGTTTTGATCATCGCAATTGTTGTACTGGGCCTGTACCTTGTCCACGTGTACGACCCTCACATTGTTCAGCGCATCTTTCCGGGGATTGACGGGTTTGCGAATGCGCCGTCGGCCAAGGCCGGTACGGGTATGAAGGC
>Ga0136644_10004311_pt1 | contig 10507 bp, 10 predicted proteins | sample C_130820_EF_Meta_FD_94780 | JGI IMG/M metagenome (GOLD analysis project Ga0136644, IMG submission 94780) | Freshwater microbial communities from Lake Croche, Canada to study carbon cycling - C_130820_EF_MetaG (v2) (version 2) | ecosystem: Environmental > Aquatic > Freshwater > Lake | place...
CTGAACGGCCGGTGGCTGAAGGCTGGCACAGCGAAAGGATTTTTGTCTATACCCTGCCTTTGACAGATGCCCAACACCCAAGCAACCGCGATGGAGAAGTGTCTGAGTTTCTCTGCCTGAGCGTCACTGAGGTCATGCATCGCATCCGATCAGGCGAATTCACCCCCGATGCCGCATGTGCGATTGCGATCACCCTTGCGCGCAACCTCGCACCTCACGCTGTTCGCAAGTCATGAAACTTACTTGAAAGATTCATACGATCTGTACATGAATGAAAAAGAAAAAAGCGTCGTCAGCGGTGATGGACTTCGATACAAGACGCGGGTAGCTGGCTCCCCTTTTGACTCTGGGGGACATCGCGGCTCGATGAGTTGCATCAAATGTGGCCTACACAAATCGCGCGCATTGGGATCATTCCGACAAGTTGTTGGTAAAAGTACATTCTTTTGCGCTGAATGCAGTGTCAAAAAATAATCCCAAAAAATTATTTGTGTCATTCCCATGAAGTATTCATGAAGTTGTTCTCGATCAACAAACTTGAAAAATAAAATTTCCAGAGCTTTTAAATTTTTTTCGAGTGCAATAATTTCCTCTATGAACGCATTTGAAAGGAATTGCCATGCGCGCTATCAAAAAAGCAAGAAAACTGATCGAAAATGATCCGAGCTCACAAACTGCAACAGCACTGTCGAGGTTGATTTTGGCCCTAGAAACAGGAGGCGATTTCTCGTTTGCCCCCTTGTATGAGCTCTCCATGAATGAATTTGATTTGGCTGTCGAAGTCATCAAAGACTGGCGATTGGATCGCTATTACGAAGGCAAGGCCAAAGCCATTGACGTTGCCTTGCAAGCCAGCGAGATCAAATAAAAAAAGACTCCTCGGAGTCTTTTTTTATGGGGTTATCCATCCATGCATCATGTGATGAGCTGGCCAGACGCTTCAAAGAAGGGATAAGGCCCCTCAAAGCTGCCTGTGTGTGCATGGTGCGTCACCAAGTGTGTGCCGTTCCACCAATGCAGCAAATATCCAGGGGGTTCCATGCTGAACATCGCTGGAGCATCTGGTGCAATGTCAAGCTGAACCGTGTGGGCTGTGCTGTGCGCAGTCATGACTGCCCGTCCTCCTACTTGGCTTCGAATGTTGCGGTGTAAATGACCACAAATGATCAACTCAATGTTGTCATGTTGGCGTACCAAGTCTACAAACGCTTCTCTGCCCGTCAGGCCAATATCGTCCATATGCCCTATCCCTGTGAGGAAGGGTGGGTGATGCATCATCACCAAAGTGGGCAGGTGTGTGTCTTCATTCAACACGGACGCAAACCAAGTCAAGCGATCAGCGCAAAGGAAACCACCACTTTGACCCGGATCGACGGTGTCTAAGCCAATGATGCGAAGGGGCCAGACTGCTTCTTGATGGCAAAACTGCCAGTGTTCGGTACTTGGGGTGACCAGCAGGTGAGGAAACGCTTGCCGCATGGCGTGTCGGTCGTCATGGTTGCCGGGAACCAGCAGCATGGGGTAGGGCAAGGGGGCCAAAATTTCTTTCAAATGTGCGTACTCTTCTGGCTGACCTTGGTCCACCAAGTCGCCCGTGATCAGCAACAGATCGGGTTGTTGCGGCAAGGTCTGAACATGTGACACCGCAGCTTTCAACATGGATGCAGTGTCCACCTTGTTGTAAGCCAAGCGCCCCTTGGGTTTGATATGGGTGTCACTGAAATGCGCAATCAACATATGTTTCTCCAATAAAAAAGCCTCACATCGGCTGACGTGAGGCTTGAATCAGCACGACGCCTTACTCCATCAAATCTTCAGTGATCTTGATGAGCTCAGGCAATGCAGCCTCAGGTGTTTTTTCACCGCGCATGACGGCGCCCACCACATCGCGCTGTGCACGCCAAATGCGAACAGATTGCCCACCGGGGTAACCCGCCCAGGGCAGGGACTTGTCAATTTGGGTGGTGGCCGTACGGAAATTGGGGTTAGCTTCGTAGAAGGGGCCCAGGTATTCAGGACTGATGGCCAGCTGGTTGGTGGGCAAGTACCCAGTCATCTCGACCACGACTTTTTGAGCCTGCGGGCTGGTCACAAACTTGATGAACTCCCATGCAGCTTTTTGCTTGGCAGGGTCTTTGGCCAATGTGATCACGGCATTTCCTCCGGTCGGCACACCGCCTTTGGCTTTGTTGTCTAGCGGGAAGCGTGCTGTGGTGAAGTTAAAACGGCCACCCACAGCTTCGGTCACTTGCTTCAATTGGGCGGGTGTTGAAAAGAACATGCCTGTTTTGCCTGCCCCGAATTGTTGACGGGACTGATCCCAATCCACCATTTGCATGGCGCCTTCGGTGACAAAACGGCGCGTCAACTGCAAAGTGCGCAAGCCTACTGCGCCATCAAAGCCAGCTTTTTTGGTGCCGGGCTTGACCAAAACGCCACCTTGTTGATAAATCAACCCTTGGAACATCCAATCATCGGGCCATGCATGAATGTCATAAGACATGCCATTGATGTCCTTGTTCATGGCGTGAATTTTTCCAGCCAACTTGATCACGCCATCCCAATCCGTTGGCATTTTGGTGGGGTCTGCACCCGCACGTTTGACCAAGTCACCATTGACGTACATGATGGGTGAGGAAGCGTTGAAGGGCAAACCGTACTGCTTGGCATCGACTTGACCCAAGGCAATCAAGCGCGGCGCGAAGTTGGTTTTGGCAAACGCATCGCCTTCTGCCTTGAGCAGTGGCTCTAAACGCACTGTTTGGCCGCGTGCTTCCAGCTTGCGAATCAGTTCGCCAAACAGGTGGTAGCCCGAGTAATACACATCGGGCAGTTGATTGGTCACTGCATTGCGCAACATCACTTGATGACCTTCGTCATAGCTGGCTGCAGGTGCTCTGAAATTGATTTTGATCTCTGGATGCAGCTTCATGAACTCTTGGGCAAGTGGTTCATGGAATCTGGCAAAGCTTGGGTAGCAGTAAAGCACATCAATGCTCGTGACTTGCTGCGCCTGCGCATGTGAAGCGGCAAACAGAGCGACGGATGCACTCAATGCCAGTCCTATCTTTCGAAACAATTTCATACAAACTCCTTGGGTTAAAAAGTCACTTGCCCGACATCGTGAGACCTTCGATGAAGTGCTTGCGGGTCACTAAAAAAATCAGAACCAATGGCATGGTGAGTAAGGTGGCGCCTGCCATCAAAGCGCCGTAATCAGAGCCAGACTCTGCATTCGCAAAAAACATCATGCCCAAGGGCGGTGGTGCTAATTTGGTCTCACTGATCACAATCATTGGCCAGTACAAATCATTCCAATGTGCCACCACTGAGAAGATACAAAAAGCGGTCAGGGTTGATTGATAAGACGGCAACACAATGCGCCAGATGATTTCAAACTCACCCATGCCATCGAGTCTTGCAGCATGAATGATTTCATCTGGAAAAGTTTTGAAAGCTTGGCGCAAAAGAAAAATTGCAAATACGGACAAGAAAAAAGGCAGCATGATGGCGAAATATGTGTTCAACCACCCGGCCGTTGCCAGCGCGATGTAGATGGGTAAAGCCGTCACTTGGATAGGCACACTCAAGGCTGCCAAAGTACCTATCCACAGTGCATCTTTGCCAAAAAAATGCAGCTTCGCCAGTGCATAGGCCGCAGGCACGGCGACAAGGATTTGAACGATCAATATCCCTGAGCAAATCAACACCCCGTTCACCATGAACCTGATCAGCGGCACGTTCAACAGAGCCGCTTCGTAATGCCCCCATCCATAAAACTCTTGGGGCCATGGCAACAAGGAACCTTCAAAAATTTCATGCGGTGGTCTGATGGAAGTCACCAGCATCCAAACAAACGGCAGCAACATGACCAGCGCACCCAGCAGCAACACGCTGTGCGCAGCGACGGACGGCAGCACATCATGAGGACGTCGTTTCATCCGTAGTGCACCTTTTTGTCCATGTGCATGGATTGCCAGGCGGATAGCCCCACGATGATGAGTAAAAAAATGAGGGTCAGCACCGACGCATAGCCCATGTTTGAGTAGGTGAAGCCCTCCAGATAGATGTCGTAGAGCAGCACTTCAGATTGATTGCGACCTTGGGTCAGCACCGCTACCGTGTCAAACACTTTGAATCCTGTGATCGTGCTGGTGACCAACACAAAGAGGGTGGTGGGCCCCAGCATGGGCAAGGTGACGCTAAAAAAACGATCAACAGGATGGTTCACGCCGTCAATGGCTGCGGCTTCGTACAGTTCTTTTGGAATGTTGGACAGTCCAGTGAGAAACAAAATCATGTTGAAGCCAATGAGTTGCCAAACCCCAATGCCAGCCAAGGTCGCGATCATCAGCGTGGGATCACCCAAAAAATTCTGGGACGACATACCGACCCAACTCAACATTGAATTGATAGGCCCCAATTTGGGATGCAGCAAAAACTGCCACACGGTGGCCATGGCAATCAAGGTCGATGTGACAGGTAAAAAATAAACAACTTCATAAAAGGACCGGGTCCTTCGCCTTGCATGAATGAGCAGCGCAATGAACATGCCACCGCCAACGCTCAATGGAACCACGATCAAGACATAAAGCAAGGTATTCCAAAGCGATCGTTTAAAAACCACGTCATTCAGCACCCGGGAGAAGTTAGAAAAACCAATCCACTCAATGTCCACATTGCCCATCTCGTAATTGGTAAATGCCAGCAACAGCAAGCACAACATGGGAGCCACATACAGCGACACCAGCAAGGCACCACTGGGTAGGCTTAGCAGCAAGCCAGCTAGGCTCTGTCGCGTGGATGTGCGCAAGGCGAGCATGTCAGTCCACCTCTATGCGTTGACCGTGCGCATTGAAAAACAAACTGTGTTTGAGATGGAATCCAACCGTGAGTGCTTGGTTGACCGACAGAGCATGGCGACGATCGTGCCTGGGTACCCGGCTGGTGAACAATTCATCTGGGTAGCCATGAATCGTCAGGTGCACCAACAACTCTGATCCGTGGTCTTCAATTCTTGCGATGTGTGCCGCTGTCTGAATGCCACAATCACCCAGCCGCTCAGGGTCCATCACAAGATGCTCGGGCCTGAGGGCCAGTCGAAGTGCCTCTTGATTGGGACAAGTTGTTTCTAATTCGACATGGCCCCAAGCAAAGTGGGAGGGCGATGATGCACGGAGCTGAAAAACATTGATCTTTGGCGTGCCAATGAACTCTGCCACTTTTAAATTGGCAGGTTTTGTATAGAGCTCTTGCGGCGTGCCTATTTGCAAGATGTGCCCTTGGTCCATGACCGCAATGCGATCGGACATCGTCATGGCCTCGGATTGGTCATGCGTCACGTAGACGAAGGTCACGCCTAAGCGCTTGTGCAAGGCGACCAGCTCATTGCGTAAGTGCACCCTGAGCTTTGCATCTAAATTAGACAAAGGCTCATCCATCAAGAACACGGCAGGGTGCCGAATCATGGCTCTGGCCAGAGCAACGCGCTGCCTTTGTCCGCCAGACAATTGCGCAGGTTTACGGGTGAGCAAGTCTTGCAGTTGCAGGCTCTGACAAATTTCGAGTACTTCTCGGTCAATGGACGTACGGATGTGTGTGTGTCCAGGGATCCACCTACCGATCAGGGGCAAACGTTGTTGCCAGGACATACGGCGCATTTTTAGGGGCAGTGCAACGTTTTGCGCCACCGTCATATGAGGGTAGAGCGCATAGTTCTGAAACACCATGGAGACGTTTCGTTCGTTGGGACGTAAGTCGTCGACGGGTACACCGCCAATTTCAACAGTTCCGCTGTCTTGTTGTTCTAACCCAGCAATGGTTCGCAGCAGGGTGGATTTGCCACAGCCTGAGGGCCCGACCAAGGATAAAAACTCACCCGCTTGGATGTTCAGTGAAACAGACGTCAATACCTGTGTTTCTGCGTAGCTCTTGGAGACTGAGCAAATGTTCAACGCCATAGATTGTTCAATGGGTGGCGGTCAAAGGGTATGCAGGGTGAATCGGACGTACAAAGCTGCCAGCCATATGCCCATGCACAGCAAGATGCTCAGCAGCACAGCAGCACTGCCTAAATCTTTGCAGCGTTTGGATAAATCGTGCCACTGCGGACCCACCCGATCTATGGCGGATTCAAGACCGGTATTTAAGAGTTCAACGATCAGCACAAAGACGACAGACCCAGCTAGAAGTGAAATTTCGACCCAGTTGCGACCCACAAAAAAAGACAAGGGCAGCAAGAAAAACGCCAAGAGGGCTTCTTGTTTGAATGCAGGCTCAAACATGCCAGCTTTCAAGCCCTGCAACGAATACCCCAGTGCATGAACGATTCTGTTCAGTCCACGCCTTTGCTTTTGCAGGTTTTCGTGAATTTCAGTCATGTAGGGCCAATCTATCCATTTTTTATGACTTTTTCGTGAACAAGGATGGGTCAGCATCGTCATTGAATTGACTTCGTCGCGTCTTATTATTTTCATTTTGGAGTGTGACCATGCAAGCACAGAGGAAAACACGGATGGAAGAAAAAAAATTTGCACCCGATGCCTAAAGGTTTTTACTTCCTGCTCGGGGCGCAGTTCGCCTCATCACTCGCAGACAACGCGCTCCTCATACTGGGCATCTATTTTTTAAATGAGCAGGGCTATCCTGGTTGGTGGGCCCCGTTGTTGAAGTTCTCTTTGACCTTGGCTTATGTGCTGTTGGCATCCGTGGTGGGTCCATTGGCCGATGCCTTCAGAAAACACCGTCTGATGGCCGCCATGAATGCGCTCAAGATTTTTGGTGTTGTCTTGCTGCTCGCGGGTGTGCATCCAGTGTTTGCTTTTGCAATGATTGGGCTGGGCGCATCGGTGTATGCGCCGTCTAAATACGGCTTGGTCACCGAGTCTGTGCCTCCAAGTTTGTTGGTGCGTGCCAACGCATGGCTAGAAGTCTCGGTGGTGTTATCCGTCATCTTGGGTATTGCCTTGGGCGGGGCCTTGACGGGTTGGATCACGTCTTGGACTGAGCCACTGAGGATCCACACACTGGCGATCGATTCTTTGCTCGGGATTCAGACCCACACCTTACCCGCCATGGTTGTCATCGTTGCCGTTTATTTGGTTTCTGCCGTTTTGAACTTAGGTTTGACGCCCATGGTCAAGCAGGTGCCTTTGGTGGCCTTGTCATGGCATTCGTTGAAACCCTCGATCTTTTGGAAGAGCAATCTCAAACTTTGGCGTGATCCTCTGGGCGGTCTGTCACTCTATGTCACCACCTTGTACTGGGGCGTGGGTGCTGTGATGCAGTTTGCCGTGCTGGTTTGGGCGCAGCAAACGCTAGGCATGTCCTTGAAATCAGGCGCCTATTTTCAAGTCGTCGCGGCCGTGGGCGTCATTGCGGGCGCTTTCACGGCAGGCAGAAAGTTCAAGCTGCATTCAGCCAGGCAAGCCTTACCATGGGGGTTGCTACTTGCCCTCTTGCTTCCAATCATCGTGGTGATTTCAAACCCTTGGTACGCCATTGTCTTGTTGCTCTGCGTGGGTATGGCTGGAGGCATGTTGCTGGTCCCAATGAATGCCTTGTTGCAGCACAGAGGCATGAAGGTGTTGACTGCGGGACGTTCTATCGCGGTGCAAGGGTTCAATGAAAACTTATGCGTGCTGGTCATGTTGGCAGGCTACAGCGCCTTGCTTGCCTATGGCGTACCTCTCGCACTCATCATGGTGCTGGTTGCCACTTTGCTGGTTGCTGGCATAGCGCCTTTGTGCTTATTTCTTTGGCGACAGGTGCGCGCATCACCGCCGCGCAAGGAGACTCATTAGCCGAGTTCAATGGCGCGTTGAAAAATAGTTTCAACCTGCCCGGCAATCTCATCCCAACTCAGCTGTGCAACGCTGGTGTGTGCAGGTTCACGGGCCTGGGTGAGTAACGATGTGTCTTTGGTGATTTCTAAAGCGCACTGGATGAAATCATTGCTGTCGTCGCAATGGGCCAGCCATCCATTTTCAGCGTGAGTGATGAATTCACCAGCGGCAGCCGAATCAAACGCCAGCACAGGTGTACCGCTGGCCAGCGATTCGAGCGTGACGTTGCCAAAGGTTTCTGTCAGGCTTGTAAACAGCAAGAGGTCCGCGCTGGCATAGAGCACCGACAGCTGCTGTTGGGTGCACATGCCTACAAACAAGGCATCTGGACACTTGGCCTCTGTGGCCGCGCGCATCGGTCCATCGCCAGCAAACACCATGTGGACATGTCGACCTGCTGCCTTGAGCGCATGGTAGGTTTGCACCACGAGGTCCAAGTTTTTTTCTGCAGCCAAACGTCCAACAGACAGCAACACGATGGTGTCTGAATTGATATTCCAGCTTTCTCTCAATGCTTCACTGCGTTGGGCCGGGTTGAAGAGCTGTGTGTCCACACCCCGTGCCACGACTTTCAAATTTTTAAAGCCCATGGCTTCGAGTTGGTACTTCATCGCCTTCGTAGGCACCATGGTGAAGGCCGTACGGTTGTGAAACTTGCGCAAATAAGCCATGATGGGTTTGGTCAACCAACCCACACCATAGTGTTGGCAATAGCTGTGGAAATTGGTGCGAAAGTCAGACGTCACCGGTAAACGCAACACATGGGCGGCTTGCAGGGCAGACCAACTCAGTGGACCTTCGGTGGCAATGTGAACCAAGTCAGGGCGTCGTGTGCTCCATGCTTTGATCAATGCATTTTTTCTGGGCAAGCCCAATTTGAGTTGGGGATACTTTGGAATGGGTAAGCCACGCAACAGCAGTTCAGACCATCCGGTTTCTTCCACCCCCTCATCATGTTTGTTTTGCCGGGGACGTATCAGTTGAATCGAGTGTTGCCGCTTGCCCAAGTGATGGATCAATTTGGAGAGCGTCACGGCAACGCCATTGACCTCAGGCGGCCAGGTTTCCGTCACAACCGCAATTCTTAAGAATTTTTGCGCTGGCTCGAAATGCTCGACAGTGATTGGGGCGAGGCTTGTGGTGTCCATGGCGGATATCATCGCAAGGTGATGTAACAGCTATGTGACAAATTGATGGTGGTTGTAATTTCATCAATTTGTTTTGAGTTTGTCACCAATTTTTCACATGGCAAGTCCATGATTCAGACGTTTGGAACAACGTGAGGTAACACCATGACAACCTTTTTTGAAGCATTGCGAGTTCAACGATGGGATGACCATCGCTACTACCACCATTGCCGCATCAACCAATCCCTGCACTTGCTCAGTGCGATTTGTTTCTTGATTTCCTACGGCTTGCTCTTGGTCGACCCGGCCTGGGCTGCTTTGCTGGCTTGGATGGTGTCGATGGTGGCGCGTCAATCAGGACATTTTTTCTTTGAGCCGCTGGGCTACGACCATGTGAACGAGGCCACCAACGAGTTCAAAGAAGAAATCAAGGTGGGTTACAACCTGCGCCGCAAAGCCGTGCTCTTGAGCATCTGGGGCTTGTTGCCTTTGGTGATTTACTACTTCCCCGGCAAATTTGACGTGATTCCTGACCACGACAACATCATCGAGTTTCTGCATGCTGTGGGCTATTCATGGTTCCTCTTGGGTGTGGCTGGTTTGTTGTTCCGTACGATTCACCTGTGCTTCATCAAAGACGTGCAGACCGGCGTGGTGTGGATGACCAAAATTCTGACTGATCCATTTCATGACGTGTATCTCTACCACAAGGCGCCCTATCAATTGTTGAAAGGTCAGCGCTTTGACCAAGAGTTTCTGAGAACCAGTCACTGATTCAGCGCAGCCATTTGACGAGGGGTTCTGGTGATCAACCAGAACCCTTTTTTATTTAGCGCAAAAAGGTTTCTTTCAAGATACTGCGGCGAATGCTTTTGTTGGTGAGCTCCGGTGTATGCCACCACCATCCATCGTGCTTCATGCGGGTGGCCGCCGCGACAAACTTTTGCAGCACGGCTTCAAAGTCGGCATCGCTGTAATTCAAGCTGAAGATCATCCGACCGGTTCCGACCCAGCTCAAGGCCAGACCTTCCAGCCTGAGGTAATACTGGAGCATCCAGTTGTAACGGCTCGGCTGCGTGTAGTAAACGGTCCACACACTCGACATATTGGCGGCTTGCACAGGCAAGCCCTGTGAGATCATGGTGTCATTGAACAGCTTGCAGCGGGCGTTCCAGCGCTCCTCCAAGCCTTCATAGATGGCTTTGACTTCGGGTGTTTCCAATTGGTCTAAAAAGGCCGACATGGCACCCATGACGGCTGGGTGCTCTTTGAAGGTGCCACGCGCAAAGCAGATGTCGGCAGGACGGTCGCTGTGAAAACGCTGCATCCATTGTTTTTTGCCACACACCACACCGACAGGAAATCCTCCGCCTAGTGTTTTGCCATAGGTAACCATGTCGGCACGCACGCCAAAGTATTCTTGTGCGCCACCCGCGGCCAGTCTGAAGCCCAAAAACACCTCATCAAAAATCAACACAATGCCGCGGTCGGTGCACACTTGCCTCAATTTTTTCAGCCAGTCTGTGTAGCTGTTGC
>Ga0136644_10004312_pt1 | contig 10507 bp, 19 predicted proteins | sample C_130820_EF_Meta_FD_94780 | JGI IMG/M metagenome (GOLD analysis project Ga0136644, IMG submission 94780) | Freshwater microbial communities from Lake Croche, Canada to study carbon cycling - C_130820_EF_MetaG (v2) (version 2) | ecosystem: Environmental > Aquatic > Freshwater > Lake | place...
CGAGACACTATTTTGGGGGATGTACAACAACTTCGTTACCTGCTAACCTTCCCATAATCAAAGGAGAAGACTATGCCATTAGGAAAAAACGTATCAGCTAACATCAGCGAACTTTATGCTGATAACAAGAAGAAAGGTAAAGCTCGTGGAGCTGGGGGCAAACCCCGTAGCCGGGCCCAGATTATTGCCATCGCCCTGAGCGCTGCCGGTAAATCTAAAAACAAATAACATGAAGATGGGTTATGCTAAGCTTGTAAAGAGTCTATCCGCCAAAGGAGCGGATGATCCCAAAGCTTTAGCCGCGTGGATTGGCCGGAAGAAACTGGGCAAGAAAAAATTTCAAGCTAGGGCTAAGAGAGGATTAGGTAAATAATATGCCTGGTCCAGGAGTTCCATGGAATAGTGAGTCTCAATCAAAATGGGCTAATAGACTTGGCGGCCCAAGCTCAGGAGTATTTGACGGCACTATTCCTGAAGGAAATGTTGCAATAACTGCGGATATGCTTGATCCGTGGAATTGGAATAAATATTTTAATCCTAACTACGGCAAGCCGCCACCCAAAAGTGCTTATGAATCAGCACAAGAGTTAGCGCGGGGATCTCAAGCGGGGGAGGCAATATTCAACCAATACCTTTCGCCTGGAACGTACTATTCAAAAGGGTATTCAGGCCCAATGAAGAAATATTGGGGCCCAGACGCTGTATATGGCATCAATAAAGCAGTCGAACAAGAATCCGCTTTGCTTGGTAAAATGAAAGCTCAAGAGTCTACATATGATAAAGCTTTTGCCGAAGCTCAGAAAGCTCAGGAAATGGCTAAGACAAAAACTGGAGTAATTGAAGCTGGCTCGGCAGCTCAAAAAGTAATTGGTGGCGGCACGGGAGCAGGTCAAGAAAAGGCTGGCGCCTTTAAAGGTATATACGGGACTGGCTCTTTGTTACCCGCTTCGTGGATGCAAAGTAAATTGGATCCTACAAAAGTAGCCCAAAAAGTAAGTGGACTTGAAGATAGAAGTGGGACTGAACAATTGAGGGTTGGAGGAGGAGATACTTCATCCGTAAATTTAACTTATGGTAGATCAAAATTTGAAGCTCCCACCCTACAAAAAACAGGACTTGGAAAATACGCTACAATCAAATAGTCGGATAGGAAAATATGCCAGAATATTTTCCAGAGAATAACACGCCTCTCTGGTCAGACACAGAGGTTCGCAGTCTCCAGAAGATCTCCAGTAGCCTTGATAACCTTTCGAGTGGTGGGACGGGAGGTATCATTGGATCATTCCCTACAGATTCTTTTGGTCGTTTAAGGGTGTCTAGCCCCTTTACTCTTTTTGATTCCAGTCATCGGTATCGAGATAATGCACTGTGGTCGACTTATACTTCTGGTACCGCTTCAGCTACTTTCAACGCAAGCCAAGGTCTCATGGATTTAACAATTGGCACAGCAAATAATGACGAGATAATTCGAGAGACAACAAAAGTATTTTCTTATCAACCTGGAAAATCTTTATTGGTCATGAATACATTTGTTATGAGCCCAACTAAAACAAATCTCCGTCAGAGGGTTGGATATTATGGCGATGATAACGGAATGTATTTTGAGCTTTATGGGAATGCGCTTTATTTGGTAAAGAGATCGTTGGTAACTGGTTCTGTGACTGAGACCTTGGTCGCTCAAGCTGATTGGAATGGAGATAAACTTGATGGGACTGGTCCTTCTGGTATAACTCTTGATATTACAAAAGCCCAGATTTTCTGGATGGATATCGAATGGCTAGGTCTCGGAACAGTTCGTTTGGGATTCATAATTAATGGTCAGTTTATTCTTTGTCATTCGTTTCATCATGCCAATTTAATTACATCAACTTATATAACAACGGCAAGTCTCCCACTTCGGTACGAAATTAAAAATGTTGGGGTACCAAGTCCGACAACAAGCAGTACCCTTAAACAAATTTGTTCGACCGTTATATCTGAAGGTGGCTATGAATTGAGGGGGTCACAGCAAGCCGTTGGAACTCCAGTTACAACTCCATTTAGACTTACTACGGCTGGAACTTTTTACCCTGTTGTTTCTATCAGGCTTAAATCTTCCCCAGATAGACTTGATGCAATCGTAATTGTTACAGCCATATCTATGCTAGGTAAAACAGCGGGCGATACTTTTAATTGGCAAGTTAGAAATGCTGCTACTACATCTGGGGGGTCATGGGTAAGTGCTGGCACTGATAGTTCGGTAGAATATAATATTACTGCGACATCAATAACAAGCGGTAGAGTTGTTGCTTCTGGTTATTTCAGCACCACTCAACAAACAGGTGGTGGTATTGATATTTTAAAAGAAGCTTTATTTAAGAATCAATTAGAGAGAAATGGGATTACCGGTGACAGATTTGAAATGACAATTGTAGCCGCGGCTAATAACAATAATTCAGATTTATTTGCTTCGTTGGATTGGGAAGAAATCAGCCGTTAACGACTACCAATAATAGGAAGCTTGCTCCACTCAAGCTTCACGTGAAGCTCACCATCCTCGTACCAAATATCCATGTCGGGGTGGTAACCTTTTTTAAGTTTGTCATGTAGGTCGTGAAAAGCCCTTCGGGTAATAACCAACTCCTCCGATTTGTTATCCACAGTTGCGGCTGCTAACAACACACGGAGAAACTGTTCGGATAATCCTCCGAACTTTGCTTCGGCGAGCTTCTTAGGCACAATTCAATGTTGAGGGGATGGATTGCCAAGTCAATATGGCTAGGACAAACTGGCAGAAATGAAGAACACCAGGCGCGATATTCTGTGGCTTGGCTGGGTTGTGATGCTTGCAATTTTTAATACAGCAATTATAATGATCCATAGAAGGATCAAATTGTGATAAAAAATATTCCCGAGTCCCCGGAGTTGGCGATACTTCCAGAACAGGTCACGGATATTTTGCAATTTGCACGTGCTTGTTCTCTTGGCATCATCACCCCCGAGGAACTCGGGAATAAGTTGGACGATTTTGAAACGTGGCTAGGCGAACATTTCTAAATCATCGTCCAAGTAATTGCTTCTCTATCGTCACGCAGGTTCTGTAATACGTGCCAAGGCAGATCGAGTAGATCGACCAAGTCACCACCATAAAACCCACGAGCTGAAAAGTGAGCAGTATCATTTCCAGCATACATATTCCTTTGCGTGGTTTCTTCGTCACCCCTGGACAGCAGCCAATCTGAGGGCCTCGTCTGCTCCGGCCTTGTAGACGTTCTGCAATACGTCATCCAAGAACTGCGGGGCAAGCTCTAGTTTAAGGTTGTCCACCTTCTCATTGGCTGTGTCCACGGTTGCGTTAAATGAGATCTTGTGAATGCTGTCCCCAGCACCCCAGAGGATCTCGCCTTGTACCTTTTTCTCGTTATTAGTCATTCTAATACCTCACTCCAGTATCGGCTATTCTTATAGCCTTGTAGTTTATCCCACCAGATGAACCGCGCAGTGGCCGCGGGAATCTGGTAAGCGCGGGAACAATCCCTCCATTCATCCTCCAAGAGGAGATAGTCGGAACGATTCACGCTTCTTGCTTTCTTATGGATGGACTTCAGCACCCGACGGTCAAGACAGACCACGTCTGACTCGTCGTGGTACTTCATCTCCACAAAGAAACTTGATTTGGCGATCGCCAGACCTGGGCAGAAGTCGGCCACCCTGTCGCGGTACTGCATCAATGGCTCACCTGGATAACGCTCAAACATATGGGGCTTGGCCCAATACATTTGATCAAACTTCCAGATACTCACTGCCTTGGTACGCCACAGGCCAGTCTTGGTTTGGTACAGTTCGAACTGTAGCTTGCCAAGATCGGACTTCCATTTGCCGCGGTCCTTGATTGCGTTAAACGCTTTGACGTTCTGCTTCCAACCGAAGTTGGCTGCAAGGATGGAGAATATCCAAAAACGCCACTCGTCCTCACGGGACTGCGGTTTAATGCGGTCCCAGTAATTGACGTAGCGGTCAACCTCGCGGGCTTTGAGACCCGCGAATACCTCAGATACTCCAGTCATAAAACAATGGAACCGTGATGCCGTCGGGAGAAGGATGCTGACGCACCTCGCCTCCATGCTTCTTTGCATCTAGGTTCAACGTCTCCATCTCTTCGTTGGTGTAGCCTCGAATGGAATCTTGACGGATACCCGTTTCAAAATCCACCCACTCCTCACTGATTGAAAGGAACTTCTGTTCCTCAGGTTTTGTAATACAATAACAATTCATAGTGTCGCTCCTGTCTTATGGTCATTGACCATTGATGTTAATATGCCGATGACTCGAGCCTCAAAGTTCTCCACGAACTCTCCGCTCACGCGGGAAGGCGGAGCCTTCAAGGGGGCAATGCCCATCTCAAGTCTTGTCTTGTTTCGCTCCTTGAACTTGGCACTCGCCATGTCCAGTGCGCTACGTTTAACCGATGCCTTGTTAATCAAACTCATACTAGCTCCTCTCCGAAGATCTTGATCTTCGAGAATATGTTCTCGTTCCCCGGCCTGGCCCACACGGGCCAGTACTTGTCGGGGACGCAGTTCATCATTGCCAAGCAAAGCGCAATGACAGTCACTGTTTTCTTTCCGTAACCGTGCCAGCCCAGCTTGCGTAAGGCCGACAAAGCCTTTGCGGCCATGCTACCCGCGGGTTGTGTGCCGTGGATAAGCAACGCGAATGGTTTGCCAGACTTGTAGGCATGGCTGTCGTCGTGGTCAATCTCCAACTTCTTGGTCACGGCTTCCTTGATGCTGAACACAACCTCGGCATATTTCAGATCGTGCTTTTGAATAAGCTCGTCGTGGACACCACCTCGACTGGCATTCAACGCGAAGTTCTTGGGGATATCCCCGATACGCCTGACCCAGAACGGAAGGCTCTTGGTATAGGCATAGAACGTGCGCAGTGGTTGGCATCTGGCCACATGCATCCATGCATCGAAGTAGAACTGGTTGAAGAAGTCGCCAGACACATGAACTCGAATGATGCCAGCTTGCCTTGGTAGACTTGCCTGAATCAGTTCGGACATCTCGGCCGTTGACTTGTTCTTCAACAGGTTAAAGTTGTGCCAACGCTGTTCGCGGGTGTTCTTGTACTGAGCCTCGTCGGACGCGGCGAAACAACGGAACTTGGTCTGAGACCCGTCCGTAATCTTGCCTGTGTCGCGATTGGCTTTGGACAAACATTCCAGCGCACCTGGACAGGCATAACCTGCGGGTAGACTGAACGTCCAGATATCCCTGCCAAGCTTGGCGTTACCCCTGTTAAACTTAAGCAATTTTGAGGTCACGGGTATAGATCTTTTTGTCGACTTGCTTCTGGTCCCAAGGTTTTTTGCCTTCGAACCGTTGTTTGCGAACAAGGTTACCCTCGGAGTCCGTGCCTGTGGCTTCACACCACTCGGGCAACAGAGTCGAGGCATCTCCGCCTCGAAGCTTCAAGGATTCGATTGTTTTGACCTCGTCCACATGCCAGCCCAACCCATAAGGATACTTGGTGCCAGCAATGTCTTTAGCTTGCTTTTTTGTGTAGATTGCTTCCATCATTTTGTCCTCCTTGCCAATTCCTCGGCAATGTGACGGGCGTATAGGCTAGCGGATTCGTCGCCTTTCGCCTGTCGTTCTTCGGTTTTTGGATAAGACGACTTGAGATGCTCAAGGGTCTTAGCCAGTTTTTCTGTGTTCATGTATTTAACTTTCATTTATCCCTTTCAAGTGGGGCGGATGGGAATTGCCCACCCGCCCCCTGTAATTAGTTACGTCCAGCAACCGCGTTGAGAAGCCGATTGGCGGCTTCACGAACTGCGGTAACAAGACTCTCGTCTCCGTTGCTTTCCTCCGATTCGACATCTTCCTCGTTGTAGATGTCGTCGTTGTCAGTGCCGTCGTACGTGTTTGCGTACGTGTCTGGCAATGGGCCAGTGTAGTTGGCCACGACCTCGTACCGAGCGGTGCGAAGTTTCTGGAACTCGCAGTCGTTGGGTACCGAGACCACGTCAGCTGGATTGATCTTGACAATCACGACCTTGCGATCGCTACCGCCAAATCCGCTTGCGTAATCCAGCGAGCCAGCATGGAAGCCATACGAGCAACCATTCTCGGGATTGTCGTCCACGTTACGGCGTGGGATGCTCAACACCTGGCCAACACGATTGGAGAACTTTCCAGTGTGGTGGTCCATGTAGTTGGAGTCGACCGATTTGTACGCTAAGAAACAGCCATCGTCAGTGATTGGCATGTTCTTGTGTTCCAGGAAGCTATACAACTGCGAGCGACTGTTGTGGCTCGGATTGTTGTAGAGGTTCTCAAGGAACTTGGTGAGCGGTTCCACGGGCAAACCTTCCGTCATGAACGCAAGGATGCGACCCGAAATGCATTCATCCACAGGCTCGCCTCGGTGCCAGACCGAGCCGTCACGCACTTCGACATGGTCGCCGAGATATGCGTTGACTGCCTTGGCGATATCCATGAGGTCACGGATTTCGCTTTCGGGCGCCTTGCGAACGATTGCTTCGATCACAAGCTTTGCGTTGGCGTGATCGCGGCGAAGCGTATACGCCTGTCCGTCGATCACCGTTGTTATACTTTCGTCAGTTATGTTATAGTTCATACTTATTGTGTCCTTTCGTTTTTATTTTGTTTTGCGAGCCGCATCTACAAGATGCACATACTCGACAGTACCTTCATGCGCTTCTTCCATCACATCTGTCTGCCAACCCTTACTAAGAAGTAAAGGATAACGGGAACCTATATAAGTTCCTTCGGCTTTCAGATCGTAAGAAGGCGCGGGCAACATTCCGACAAGTTGCCTGTAAATACCTTTCTTATCCTCGTTGTCAGTCCGACCGAGTCTCCAGCAAGCTTTTGCATCATGCAACCAAGCTTCCAGTTTCTTTTCTTCCCGCTCTTCGGAAAAAGTTCCAACCATCTCCAGAAGTTTCTCCATGAAGATTCGGAAAGGGCTGTTCTTGTTGACCTCGCTCAACCGATTGGTTTTTGAACCAACCCAACGGTCAAACGCGTATCGTTCGAAGAAGCAACCTTCTTTCTTGAATCTCTCATGACTGTAGATGTTGCGCGAACTGAAGAATGACAGCGCCGCATACCGATCGGCAATCTTCTGAGCCTTGTCGGGATTAGCCTTAAGAAAGGTTCTGGTCCCGCACTCAATTGCTTCGTGTAGCATAGTCCAAGTCGCGTCGGTTTTCTTTTCGACATCAGCTTGTTTCACGCCGTAGATTTGACTGCAATACCCGATTGCCTTCAAATACTCTTTTGCCTGGTATAGGGCTGAGTACTCTTCGTTCTCAAAGTTATTTCCTGGCATTGACCACTTGAACTGGTTGAGCACCACAAAGACTTTCTTGCCAGTCGTTGGTGAGGCTGTAATACCCCAATGACTACTGCGCTTGTCTTGATGTCTATACTCAGACATCAAACCAAACACATTGCCTTTGCCGTGTTTGATATCCTTGGAGTATTCAACCTCGTCGCCATTCTCATCGACCGCTTTGCTCTTTGGCGGAACCTTGGGTAGGTTCTCGATCGACTCAAACGGCACGTGCTTAAACCAAGGCAGCGAAGTTTCAAGGAACTGTTTGCCTCCGTTCTTGCACGAAAGAACGATGATGGTGGAGTCTTTCGGCCCACCGCCATCAGTCAGCCAATAGCGAACTCTGGCCTCACCAGAGCCGACTACCTTGCCCTCGTTGATCAGGAGTTTGCACTCACTGCTGGCAATCAACTCGGTTGTCTCGCGGTCAACAACAAACTTGTTGCGACCCCAGTTTCGCTTACTCATGCGAAGCAAAGACACGCCGTGACTGGACAGCTTGTCGTGCGCGGATTGCGTGATGTCACCCTTGGCATTTTTGCTATTGGTTGCCAGCGGGAGTTCGTAATCCGTGAACAAGTCAAGACCCTGCCATTTCAGTTTGCCTTTCATCTTCTTGACAATCGTCTCCCTAAAGTCCGAGGAACTGTAGTTGCCAGTCCTAGCAAACTTGTAGAGCAAACGATGCGCCTCATAGAAGTTGCCCGCACTCTCCACGCTCTTAACCAGACTGTCACCAAGAGCGTTGAAGATTGGAAGCATATGCTTGGACAATCCTTGGATTGTCTTTTGCGAATACTGCAAGTCCTCACGGGATGGCGCAATCTGAACGTCACCAACATCGACCCGAAGGTAGATGCCAGCGTTGATCAGTTTGCGTATCGACTCGTTGCCAGAGAAGTCGGACCTGAGCGGATAAAGCACAAGCCCCATCTGGAGCCAACTGGTGCCATCGCCGCGGAAGACCCAGCTGTCACCTTTGACAGAACCTTCCTTGTATTCGGCCTTGTCCAGTTCCTCGCGTTCTTCCTTGGTGATATTCTTGATTGTCGGCTTGACGTCAAAGACGCGATACACCTGGATAGCCGTGCGTCTGAACCGCTCCACATCCGACGGGCGGATGGGGAAGGTCAATTCAACGCCAGAAACTTCGGTGGACTTGACCTCGCTTAGCAGCGAAGCTTTGCCAACCTCGGTCTCGTCAATGTAACAATTCCAGATTCGCTTGGTTCCAGAGTTGTGGTCGGTCACGGTGCAGGAGTCGGTGTAGGAACCATAACTCTTGCAACCAATGCCAAGACAACCCGTGAATTCGTTGCTGGCCCGCTTGTCCGACCCGCCGTAGGAGCAGAACAGATTCTTGAATCTGTCCACGCCAAGGCCAGGGCCGAAGTCTCGGATAGTGAACTTAGGGTTCATTCCAGTGGGAAGCGTCACTTCAAACGGTTTCTTTTGGTTTCCGTTGAGGATGTGAGCCTCACACGCATTGGTGCCATACTCGCGCACAACCGCTCTGATCGGGTCAGAGTAGGCTTTACGCAAGATACTTGCGATATGGCCGAGGTTGGATGCGTCGATCTTATAATCGACTACCTCGGAAACACCGCTGGATACAGCTTGGTTTCTGCTTGCGGTAATAATCATATTTCTCCTTTTACAAGTTCAAGTTCAATTTTCTTCGGGGTTCGCTTGGCGCAAGGTTCGGTAGGCTCATCGCCCACAACGGACTTGCGTTCAAGCACAACCTTCCAAACGTCACAGGAATCCTTCTCATAACACTCGGTCCGCTGTTTTGCGGTGTCGAGGTCATAAAACAACTCGCTGTTCAAGAGGACATAATCCTTGTCAAACAAGGCATATCCGTCCCATTTGGTGATTGTTTCGTCGACTTTTACAGCTTCACTCACCTGTCGGAATCCTTTGGGCTGTGAAGTGCCATTCCTCCGAGGTCACAGTCGACAAGCGGATAATGCTGTCAACTTGATCTGCGTTGAGATACTTGAGCAGGTTTTCCTTGAGTAGTGGTTTGACGAGCCGTGCTTTGTCGTGTTCGTCCATCTGCACTGTGAATTGCAGACCTGTCCACTCCTTGGTTCCTTGCTTCGCTGATTCGAGGAACAGCGTTCGGTATTCCTTACGCCGTTCATTCGATAGCTTGAGGGTTTCTGTCGCACGACCGAAGTCGTCGACAACCTGTGATGGTATCGTTAGTTCCATTTTTGTGTCCTTTCAGTTTTGGTTTCGTTTTGTTCCGCCCACACGGGCAGACCGACACGCCCTCATCGGGCGCGCGGGGTCTGACCGTCAAGACCAAGTAGCTTTGCCTACGGTGTTGCCGTTCACATCGAGAATGATATACTCATCCTGTTGATCTTCAGCAATATCGAAAGATAGTTCGCTTAGAATTCTAGATAACTCAAGCTCGGGGCTATCTCCGAAAGCCGCGTTATCCGTCTTAATCTCTACTTTGAATTTCGCCATACACACCTCCTTTCTTAGTCAGCCATCTCCGTAGCCCGATCTTCAGCCCTGTCCTTGGTAGCCTCATATAAGGCTTCCTCGGCGGCGTCGACAAGCTCTTTCGATGGTTCAGGTATGTCTTCTGATTCACCAAAGAATCGTATGGACAGATCCTCAAACTCGCAGTCGAAGAAGTCGCTTCCCTCGACAATTTTGCTGTCGAATCCGCGGGCTCCCCAGAATTCGTAAGGACCAATCCCAACGTCAACAGATTCCGTATTATGAATGGCTGTGCCAGTCACCTCGTAATCCTTGCCGTTGTGCTTGAACTTTACGGAGTCTTCTTCAATCTCGATTCTCATGACGATTTCGCAAGAAATTCGTCTTCAGCTTTCTGTCTTTTCTCTTCCCGAAGCGCATGCATGATTACTTCCGCATCATACAACGCTTTGTTCCTGTCGGTTCGTTTGTATTTATTCCCCGTTATCTGGGATATAATCTCCATACACCGACTTGGGGTTGCGACTCGAGTCAACATCATTCCACGATTCAAAGCTTCCAGCCCTTGCATTGCTACAAGAAACTGAAAGTATGGAACTCCGTTGAGATTTCCGCCTTCCCTGTTAATTGTAATGATTCTCTCTGTTACCTTTGCTTTTTTCTTTTTCATTGGTTGCTCCTTATGTAATGATTGCGC
>Ga0136644_10004313_pt1 | contig 10507 bp, 7 predicted proteins | sample C_130820_EF_Meta_FD_94780 | JGI IMG/M metagenome (GOLD analysis project Ga0136644, IMG submission 94780) | Freshwater microbial communities from Lake Croche, Canada to study carbon cycling - C_130820_EF_MetaG (v2) (version 2) | ecosystem: Environmental > Aquatic > Freshwater > Lake | place: Lake...
AACTCGGCGCCGTTGCTGGCCGATTCGTCGTGCGCTCGCAAATAACCGATGTCATGAAACAGCGCCAGCAACAAACCCACTGTGCCGCGCTCAGCGCCCAAGGCCTGCGGCGTATTGCGGTGGGTTTGTTCGTAACCGGCCATCAGCCGCGCCATCGCCAGCGTGACGTCCAGCGTGTGCTGTTGATCGTGATAAATGGTGTCGACGCCGTAATAGCCGGGCATGCGTCCGGTGAAGGCCAAGTCGAAATCGTGAAAGGCGTGCGCGACGGCCGCGAAGGATGCGTCAGGCCAGGTGGCGGCGAACAGTTCGCGTGCCGCATCGCGCACATCGGCTGCTGAACTGACCAGCACCGTGTTGGTAACGTCGTATTCGCTGCGGCGCGTGCTGTGCATGGGTGGCCGTAAACTTAGCATTGCTCAGTGTAGAAAGCGCGTGCCATGCGTGCCGACGAACTGCGGCACATTTTGACGGGTGCTAGCGGCTGTATGTCAAAGCGCAGCGTCAGGCCACTGCGCCAGCACCGGTGTGTGATCGGACGGCCGCTCGTGACGGCGCGGTTCGCGATCGATGTGCGTGGCGCTGCAGCGCTGGCGCAGTGCTTCGCTGAGCAGAATAAGGTCTATGCGCAGTCCGTGGTTGCGGCGAAAGCCACCCTGACGATAGTCCCACCAGCTGAAACTGGCCGGCGTCTGTTCGAACAGACGGAAGCTGTCGTGCAGACCCAGCGCCAGCAAGCCCTGCAAAGCATTGCGCTCGGGTTCGCTGCACAAGATCTGCCCTTGCCAAGCCGCCGGGTCGTACACATCGCGATCATCGGGCGCGATATTGAAATCGCCCATGATCACCAGTTGGGGATGTGCGGCCAGCTCGGCTTGCAGCCGTTGCCGCAAGTGCTGCAGCCAGCGCAGCTTGTAGGTGTACTTGTCGGAATCGAGTGCCTGACCGTTGGGCACATAGACGTTGATGTAACGCACACCGCCGCAGGTGGCTGCCACAAAGCGTCGCTGCGGGTCTTCGGCATCGAGCAGCAGCGAGACATCGGTGAGTGGCTGGCGTGACAGCAGCGCAACGCCGTTATAGGTCTTTTGTCCGGTGAATGCGACGTCGTAGCCGGCCGCTTGCAGCGCTGCGGCCGGGAAGTTGGCGTCTTCGAGTTTGGTCTCTTGCAGGCCGATCACATCGACCGGGTTGGCCGCGAGCCACTCAAGTAGCTGCGGCAACCGCACCTTGAGTGAGTTGACGTTCCAGCTGGCGACCTGGGTCATGGTCAACGCTTAAGCAGCGATGCCGTGCAGGCGCAGCAGCGGTCCGATATCCGGCGCACGGCCGCGGAAGTTGATGAAGGCCTGCATGGGATCGACGCTGCCACCCTGCGACAGAATGGTGTCGAGGTAACGCTTGGCCGTCTCCTGGTCAAAGGGGCTGGTTTCCTGAAAGGCCGCATAGGCATCGGCGGCCAGCACTTCGGCCCACTTGTAGCTGTAATAGCCCGCCGCATAACCACCGGCAAAGATGTGGCCGAAGTTGCAGGCGTAGCGGTTCCACACCGGCACTTGGATGACGGCCGTTTCGGCGCGCACCTCGGCGAGGATTTCGCGCAGCCGCGAACCGCGCGCCGGGTCGTACTCGGCGTGCAGACGGAAATCGAACAGCGAGAACTCGCACTGCCGCAGCGTGGCCAGGCCCGCCTGAAAGCTGCGGGTGCTGATCAGCTGGGTGATTTTCTGTTCGCTGAGCGGCTGCCCGGTTGCGTAATGCACCGCCAGCTTGGCCAGCACTTCGGGGTTCCAGGCATAGTTTTCGAGGAACTGACTGGGCAGCTCGACCGCATCCCACGCCACACCGTTGGTGCCGGAGATGCTGGGGTAGTCGACCCGTGTCAGCATGTGATGCAAGCCGTGGCCGAACTCATGGAACAGCGTGACCACATCGTCGTGGGTCAGCAGCGCCGGCTGGCCGGGGGCGCTGGCTAGCGCGTTGCAGACCAGGTGCGCGACCGGCAGCGCCGTACCGCTGGCGGTGACTTTGCGGGTAACGCAGTCGTCCATCCAGGCGCCGCTGCGCTTGTGCGGACGGGCATAGGGGTCGAGGTAGAAGCCACCCAGTTGGCTGCCCTGCGCATCGCTGATGGTGTAGTAGCAGGCATCGGCGTGCCAGGTGGGCACCTGGGGCTGCGCCTGAATGCTGACCTGGAACAGGCGCTGGATGACCTCGAACAGCACCTCGAGCACACGCGGCAGGGCGAAGTACTCGCGCAGTTCTTCCTGCGAGATGTTGTAACGGGCTTCTTGCAGACGCTCGCTGTAATAGGTGACGTTCCAAGCGTCGAGCTTGCAGCCGGCAAAGGCTTCGAGCTCGGCCAGTTCGCGCAGCGCCGTGGGTTTGGCGGCCTTTGCCATGTCGCGCAGGAAGGTGACGACCTCATCGACACTCTTGGCCATGCGCGTGGCCAGCACATAGCTGGCGAAGTTGTCGAAGCCCAGCAGCTGCGCGGCTTCGTGGCGCAGGCGCAGCAGGTCTTCGATGACCGGCGCGTTGTCGTAGGGGGCCAGTGCCTCGACACCCTGGTCAGAGGCGCGGGTGCTCCAGGCGCGATAAAACGCGCGGCGCAGCCGCTCGGAGCGCGCATCGGTGACGATGGCCACATAGGTGGGTTGATCGAGCCCCAGCAGCCAACCATCCTGACCCGCCTCGACGGCGCGTTGCCGCGCTTGGGCGACGATGCTGGCGTTGAGTCCGTCGAGCTCGGCCGGGTCGGTGATGGCGAAGCTGAACGCATTGGTCGCGTCGAGCACGTTTTCTTCGAAGCGCGAGCCCAGATTGGACAGTTCGAGCATGACCGCCTTAAAGCGCTCTTGCTGCGGACCGTCGAGTGCGACACCGGCTAGTCGGAAGTCGAGCAGTACGTGTTCGACCAACGCTTTTTGTGAGGCGCTGAGCGTGGCCGCTTCGCGTGCCATGATGGTCTTGAAGGCTTCGTACAGCGGCTTGCTTTGGCCGACTTCGGTGCCGTAGTCCGACAGCAGCGGCAGGCAGGCGTTGTAGGCCTCGCGCAGCGGCTCGGAATTGAGCACGCCGTTGAGGTGACTGATAGGCGACCAGCTGCACGATAATTGGTGGCCGATGTCTTCGAGCAACTCGACCACCGTGGCGAAGGTGGGGTTGGGCAGTTGCTCGATCCGGCGGATGGTGTCGCGGTTGGCGGCCAGCAAGGCGCGGATAGCCGGCTCGGCATGTTCAGGCTTGATAGCTTGAAACGCCGGCAGATGGGCAGTGCTGAGCAGCGGGTTTTCGGCAGTCATAGCAAGGGTGATCTGAGTGTGTTTGATCCATAATGCTATCGAAGCTGAAGCGGAATTACTCTGTATGCGGATCACGTTTTGGTCGATTTCATGACAAATACATTAATTATCGATGCCGAGTGGGACTTGCTGGTCATCGGCGGCGGCAGTGGCGGCTTGGCGGCGGCGCAGCGCGCGGCTGACTATGGCGCGCGAGTCGCGCTCATCGAGCACGGTCGCTTGGGCGGTACCTGCGTCAACGTGGGCTGTGTGCCCAAAAAGGTCATGTGGAATGCCGCGCAGCTGGCGCATGCGCTGCACGATGCGCCCGAATATGGCTTTGCGGTGCAGGTCAGCGGCCATGACTGGGCACAGCTTAAAACCCAGCGCGATGCTTACATCACGCGCCTGAACGGCATCTACGAGCGCAACCTGGCCAAGCGGCAGGTGCACCTGATCCGCGGCCATGCGCAGTTGGTTGCGCCGGGTGTGGTCGAGGTCGACGGTCAGCGGCTGCAGGCGAAGCAGGTGCTGCTGGCCACGGGCGGCCGGCCGCGGCGGCTGGACATCCCCGGCGCCGAGCTGGCTTTGGACAGCGACGGGTTTTTTGACATGGCCGAGCGGCCCCAGCGCGTGGCGCTGATCGGCGCCGGTTACATCGCGGTCGAGATTGCCGGTGTGCTGGCGGCATTGGGCAGCCAGGTCAGCCTGCTGCTGCGCGGTGACCATGCGCTGCGCGGCTTCGATGCGCTGCTGGTCGAAGGTCTGGACGAAGCGCTGCACGAGTCGGGCATAGCGCGGGTTACTGGCGCCACGCCTGCGGCCTTGGTGCGCACCGCTGACGGCATTACGGTGACGCTGGCCGACGGCCGCGTTGTAGGGCCGTTTGATCAGGTCATCAGCGCCATCGGTCGTGATCCGCTGTCCGGCTGCATCGCGCCGGCGGTGGGCGTGCAGCGTGATGCCGCGGGTTTTGTGCCGGTCGATGACTACCAGTGCACCAACGTGCCCGGCCTGCTGGCCGTCGGCGATGTCACCGGCCGTGCGCCGCTGACACCGGTGGCGATTGCCGCCGGCCGGCGACTGGCCGACCGCTTATGGGGCGGCATGGACGGGCGCCACCTGAACTACGACAACATCCCCACGGTGGTGTTCAGCCATCCGCCCATCGGCACGGTGGGTTTGACCGAGGCGCAGGCGCGTGAGCGCCATGGCGAGGCGGTGCGTGTGTACACGTCTACCTTTGTGCCCATGTATCACGCGATGACCTCGGCCAAGCCCAAGACCCGCATGAAGCTGGTGACCGTGGGTGACGAGCAGCGCGTGATCGGCGTGCACATCATCGGGCCCGGTGCCGATGAAATGCTGCAGGGTTTTGCGGTGGCCGTGCGTATGGGTGCCACCAAGCGTGACCTGGATGACACGGTGGCCATCCACCCGACCAGTTCTGAAGAACTGGTGACGATGCGATGAACCGCGACGCACCGCCGCTGCTGTTCGCGCACCGCGGTGCCAGTGGCTACCGGCCCGAGCACACGCTCGAGGGCTACCGCTTGGCCATCGAGATGGGCGCCGATGTCATCGAGCCCGATCTGGTCATCAGCCGCGATGGCGTGCTGGTGGTGCGCCATGAGAACGAGATCTCGGGTACCACCAATGTGGCCAGCCTGCCGCAGTTCGCGTCGCGGCGGCGCACGCAGCAGGTCGATGGTGAGGCTGTCACCGGTTGGTTCGTCGAGGACTTTACCGCTGCCGAAATCGCCACCTTGCGGGCGCGCGAACGGCTTCCGGCGCTGCGGCCGCAGAGCGCCGCACACGACGGCCGCTATGGCGTGCCGACGCTGGCCGATGTGCTGCAGCTGCTGGCCGAGATCAATCCGCCGCGCGTGGCGCAGGGTTTGCAGCCCATAGGCGTGGCGCCGGAGACCAAGCATCCCTCGCATTTTGCGGCGCTGGGTCTGCCGTTTGAGCAGCGGCTGCTCGACACGCTGCAGGCCACGGCGCACGGCGCGACGGTGTACATCCAGTCGTTTGAGATGGCCAACCTCAAGGCGCTGCGCCCGCGCTGCGCGCATCAGCTGGTGTTTCTGGTCGACACTGCCGGTGCCCCGTGGGACCTGCGCCGGGCCGGAGACCCGCGTGACTATGCGGCGTTGCTGCAGCCGGCGGGCCTGGCCGAAATCGCCACGTTTGCCGATGTGCTGGGCGCTGCGCGCCGGCTGGTGCAGCCGCTGACCGCTGCGGGTGCTTTGGCGCCGCCGTCAACGCTGGTGGCCGAGGCGCATCGCGCCGGTTTGGCGGTGGTCAGCTGGACATTTCGCGCCGAGAACGAGTTTTTGCCGCCCGCACTGCGCCGGGGCCAGGCGGCTGCGGCACACGGGGATGTGCAGGCCGAGATCGTGGCGCAACTGAGCGCCGGCATCGACGGATTTTTTACCGACTTCCCGGACCTGGGCCGGACGGCCATACAGGAATGGCAGCACGCCGGCCGGCCTTAGGGCGCAGCGGCTAGTCCTGCAGCGACAGTTCGACCTTGAGGGCGGCCAGCACGGGCGCGGTGTCGGGGCGCAGGCCGTGCCAGATAAAAAACGATTCGGCGGCCTGTTCAACCAACATGCCCAGACCCATGACCGCGCGCGTGCAGCCGCGCTGCTGCGCCCAGTGCACAAAGGGCGTGTCGGTCGCGCCATAGACCATGTCGTAGCAGAAGCTCTGTGCATCGACACAGCTGGCCGGTAGCGGCAGTGCCTCGTTGCCGAGGCTGGCGGCGGTGGCGTTGATGACCAGGTCATAGGCGCCGCCCTGCAGCTCGGCAAAACCGCAGCCGTGCAGTTCGCCGCTGGCGGCAAACTCGGCGGCCAGCGCCCGCGCCCGGTCGGCACTGCGGTTGGCGAGGGTCAGAGTGCTGGGCTGCAGCGCCAGCAGCGGCTCGAGTGCGCCGCGCGCTGCGCCACCGGCACCCAGCAGCAGCACGCGCCGGCCGGCCACCGTGGCGCCGAAGTTATCGACCAGATCGCGCACCAGTCCGATGCCGTCGGTGTTGTCGCCGGCCAAGCTGCCGTCCTCGAGCAGCGACAGCGTGTTGATGGCGCCGGCGCGTTGCGCGCGCGGCGTCAACTGACTGACCAGCCCCAAGCCTGACTGCTTATGCGGCAGGGTGACGTTGAGGCCGCGCCCGCCTTGCGAGAAAAACCGGTGCACCGTGCCGGTGAAGGCTTCGGGTGCGGCATCGATGCGGCCGTAGCTGAAGTTCAGGTCGAACTGGCGCGCGAAACGCTCGTGGATGAACGGCGAGCGGCTGTGTTTGACCGGATGCCCGATGACCGCATAGCTGTGGAGCTCACTCATGGATGATCCAGCGCACGTCGCTGCCCGAGTTGCTGTCGCCGCCTAAGCCTTGCCGCAGTTCCTCCTGCCACACGGCCAGTCGCGTATCGATTTGCCACGGCGGGTTGACGATCAGCAGCCCCGAACCATTGAGGCCCGCCCCGATGTCACGCGGATGCAGCCACAGCTGCGCCACCAGCGTGGGCTGCGTGATGACCCGCGCCACCTTGGCCAGCCACAGGTCGACATCACGCTGCCGCTTGACCGGAAACCACACGGCGATGACCGCGCTGTCGAGGCGGCGCAGCGCTTCGGGCAGCGCGGTGAGGATGCGTGCGTATTCGTCCGCGGCTTCGTAAGGCGGGTCGATGAGCACCAGCGCGCGCCGTTCGATGGGCGGCAGCAGTGCGGTGAGGCGCTGATAGCCGTCGCCACATTCGGCGCGCACCACGCAGGGGCTGTGGGCGGCGATGCTGTCGAGGTTGCGCTGCAGCAGGCGCGCCTCTTGCGCGACAAACTCGACGCATAGGCCGCGGTCATGGCGCCGCAGCGCGGTGGCGGCCAGCAGCGGCGAGCCCGGATAGCTGTGCGCGCCGGTGATCTCGCGCAGCTTGGTCAGGCTGTCGAAGTAGTGCTGGATCTCGGGGCTGACAGCGCTGGCGCTGGTGTCCAGCCGTTCGATGCCGGTGGCGGTTTCGCCGCCTTTGCGGGCCTGCTCGCCGTGCAGGTCATACAGGCCGCAACCGGCGTGCGTATCGAGAAACAGAAAGCCTTTTTCTTTGCGCGACAGCGCCGCCAGCAGCGCCAGCAGTGCGATGTGTTTGTGCACATCGGCGAAATTGCCGGCGTGATAACTGTGGCGATAGTTCATGGTGGATCCGCGCGGGCGTGCGGATCAGGCAGCGGCGACGGACTTGGCCGCGCGGCTGACCGCAGCGGCGGGGGGCTTGGCCTTGGGCTTGGTGGCTTTCTTTTTGGCCTTTTTACGGGCTTTGGGCTTGGGCGCGGCTTTGGCTTTGACAGCCTTGGCTTTGACGACCGGGGCTTTATCCGCAGGGGCTTTGACGGCCTTGGCCGGTTTGGCGGCCTTGGCTTTTTTGCCGAAGCGACCGCGCTGCGGACGCACCGGTGCCGCGGCCAACAGCGCCTGACACTCGGCCAGCGTCAGCGACTTGGGGTCGCGGTCTTTGGGGATGCGCGCGTTGCGCAGCTTGTCGGTGATGTAGGGGCCATAGCGGCCGTTGAGCAGCTGGATGTCGTCCACGCCAAAGTCGTGGATGAGCCGGTTGGCATCGACCAGTTGCTTGGCGGCGATGACCTCTAAAGCCCGCTCGAGGGTGATGGTGTAGGGGTCGTCATCTTTGATCGACACGTACTTGGCGCCGTACTTGACGTAGGGACCGAACTGGCCGACCGAGGTGGTGACCTTGTCACCCTCGGCGGTCTCACCCAGGGTGCGCGGCAGCTGGAACAGGTACAGCGCCTCGTCGAGGGTGATGGTGTCCATCTTCTGCCCGGCCCGCAGCCCGGCAAATTTGGGCTTTTCGACGTCATCTTTGGTGCCGGCCTGCACAAAGGGCCCGTATTGGCCCATGCGCACCGACACCGGCCGGCCCGACACCGGGTCTACGCCCAGATCGCGTGACATGGCCACCTGTTCGCGGCTGACCGTGCTCTCGATGTGCGCGACCTGGTCGATGAACGGCTGCCAGAATTTTTCGAGCGGCGTGGTCCACGGCTCTTCGCCGCGGCTGACCGCATCGAGCTCGTCTTCCATGGCGGCGGTGTAGCCGTACTGCACGTACTGGGTGAAATAGTCGGTCAGGAAGCGGCTGACGATCTTGCCGATGTCGGTGGCAATGAAACGCCGCGCATCCATGTCGACGTATTCGCGATCTTTGAGCGTCGAGATGATGGACGCATAAGTCGAAGGCCGGCCGATGCCGTGCTCTTCGAGCGCCTTGACCAGCGAGGCTTCGGAATAGCGCGGCGGCGGCTCGGTGAAATGCTGCTCGCCCTTGAGGCTGGCCAGCGTCACCTTGTCGCCGACTTGCATGGGCGGCAACACATGGTCGTCATCGTCGTCGGCGGTGTCGTCCAAGCCTTCCTGATAGACGGCGATGTAGCCGGGCTTGACCAGCGTCGAGCCGTTGGCGCGGAACAGGTGGCGTGCATCGCCGCTGCCCTGGCCGGCCTGCATGTCGATGGCGACCTTGTCGTACAAGGCGTGCGCCATCTGGCTGGCCAGCGCGCGCTTCCACACCAGTGCGTAGAGCTTGAGCTGATCGGCGTCGATCTTGCCTTCCAGCTGCTGCGGCGTGATCGAGGCCGAGGTCGGACGTATGGCTTCGTGCGCCTCTTGCGCGTTCTTGGACTTGGTCTTGAACACGCGGATTTCTTCGGCCACGGCCTCGGTGCCGTACAACCGGTTGATGGTGGCGCGGATCTCGGTGATGGCCTCGGCACCCAGCGACACCGAATCGGTACGCATGTAGGTGATGAGACCGACTGCGCCCTCGCCGAAGTCCACACCTTCATACAGCTGCTGCGCCAGACGCATGGTGCGCTGCGCCGAGAAGCCCAGCTTGCGCGCGGCCTCTTGTTGCAGCGTGGAGGTGGTGAACGGCGGTGCCGGGTTGCGGCGCTGTTGCTTGCGGTCGATGCTCAGCACCGACAGCCGGCCGGCTGCGGCGGCGGTCAGCGTGGCTTCGACTTCGCGCGCGGCGGTCTCGTTGGTGAAGCTGAACTTCTCGACCTTGCCACCGCGGTATTCGATGAGCTTGAGCGGGAAACGCGTGGCGCTGTGTTCGCCCTCGGCGTCCAGCGTCCAGTATTCCTGCGGGATGAAGGCGGCGATCTCGTTGTCGCGCTCGCAGATCATGCGCAGCGCCGGGCTTTGCACGCGACCGGCCGACAGGCCGCGGCGCACTTTCTTCCACAGCAGCGGCGACAGGTTAAAGCCCACCAGGTAATCGAGTGCGCGCCGCGCCTGCTGGGCGTTGACCAAGTCCATGGCCAGTCCGCGCGGCTCTTTCATGGCCGCCAAAATGGCGTTCTTGGTGATCTCGTAAAAGGCCACGCGGTGCACGGCCTTGCCGGCCAGATCGCCGCGTTCGAGCAACAGCTCGTGCAGATGCCACGAGATGGCCTCGCCCTCGCGGTCCGGGTCGGTGGCCAGATACAGCGCCTTGGCTTTACGCAGCGCTTTAGATATCGCTTCGACGTGCTTTTCGTTGCGCTCGATGACGCGGTAGCTCATGCCGAAGTGGTTGGCCGGATCGACCGCACCTTCTTTGGGGATGAGATCGCGCACGTGGCCATAGGAGGCGAGCACCTCGAAATCCTTGCCCAGGTATTTCTTGATGGTCTTCGCCTTGGCCGGCGATTCGACGATGACTAGGTTATCTGCCATGGACAGCTATGGAGGTTGCCACGCGGGCACGCTGGTTCAGTGTGCCGCCGAACCCGGGATGTCGAAGACCAGATCTTCCATGCGTGCGCACGCGAGTTCCTGCCCCGGCTGACTGGACAGCACCATGAGTACGACCCACTTGACCTGCTCGAGGTCGAAGTCTTCGGCGTCCAACGCCAGCAAGCGGTCGATGACGATTTCGCGCTGTTGCGCGCTGAGGATGCCGGCCTGCTCCAGCGACAGCAGCAACCCGCGGCAATCGGCCGTCAGGCGCGCCAGCTCTTGTGGCAGATAGGCGCGGACCGAGGCGGGCGGCGGTGCATCGCTGTTGCTGAGTGTGCGCGACACAGCCGCCAGCTCGGGGCGGTGGCGTTCGCCGGCCAGGTCGGCCAGCCAGTCCAGCGCCCGCTCGACATTGGCCTCGCCGAAGCCGGCGCTTTCCAGGTCGCGCGCTAACTCCTCGCGTTCCGGCACCTCGGGTGCT
>Ga0136644_10004316_pt1 | contig 10500 bp, 13 predicted proteins | sample C_130820_EF_Meta_FD_94780 | JGI IMG/M metagenome (GOLD analysis project Ga0136644, IMG submission 94780) | Freshwater microbial communities from Lake Croche, Canada to study carbon cycling - C_130820_EF_MetaG (v2) (version 2) | ecosystem: Environmental > Aquatic > Freshwater > Lake | place...
ACCCTAAGTGGGAATCGAACCCACAATCTTCAGCTTAGAAGGCTGACGCGTTATCCGTTGCGCTATTAGGGCTTCTTTGCTTCCTCTGAGGATTGAACTCAGGTCCTACAGCTTACAAAGCTGGTGCTCTACCACTGAGCTAAGGAAGCGAGAAGCTTCCCTAGCTCGCTGAACAGCGGAACCAAGGAAGCGAGAAGCTTCCCTAGTCCGAACAGCGGAACCAAGGAAGCGAGGCAATTTTGCTAAGGTCTTGCGAAACCAATGTGCGCCCAGCGGGAATTGAACCCACGTTTTCAGATTGGAAATCTGACATTCTACCACTAAATTATGGGCGCAAAAGACTTGGGTAGAGTGGGACTTGAACCCACGCGGATTTCTCCAACAGTTCTTAAGACTGTCACCTTAACCAAACTCGGTCATCTACCCCTTCCTCCAGCACGAGCCCACGCCCCTACAAGTTATATTTCTAGGATTTTAGGCCGTCAACTTTTTTTTCAATTTTTTCGTCACAGAATGACATGATTACAATTTCAAAAAGCAACGAGCCAAAGATACTCTTTTTTGGGATCATACCAAATCTCAAAAAAAATCATCTGGTTCTAACGAGATTCGAACTCGTGTTACGGGATTCAAAGTCCCATGTACTAACCAACTATACTATAGAACCAATAAGTAACTTTTGAGAGGTCTTACAAAACCTTTTTTCCGATACCGGGAATCGAACCCGGATCTTAGCCTTGAAAGGGCCGTATGCTAACCGTTACACCATATCGGATGAAATCCTCCCACGAGGCCTATACAATAGTATCCACAACTCTTTATATCCTTTTACACAATTACTTGCCCTTCATACCACCGCTCAAAGCCTTCTTAATGGTCATAACCTTTGTCTTCTTAGGAACTGGAACAGCAGCCACCTCCTCATCCTCCTCCTCCTCTCCAGTCGGCTGCTCAGGAGTCTCCTCCTCAAGAAGACCAGTAGCCTTGGAAAGCTGACTAGAAGGCTTCTCCTCAACCACGTCATCATTCACAAAGCCATAGCCACGCAGACCAGCAGGAACAGAATCCAGGCGAACTTGAACGGCCTTCCAACTCAGACCAAACTTTCCACCAGCAAACCAAACACCCGTGCACTGCATAAGAGCAGTCACCTCAACCTTCTTCACAAGGAAACTCTCAATAGGATTCTCGTCATCCAGCACGAGAGGCTTTGCATTAGGATTTGTCTTAGCCTTCTCATCGTAAAACTCAGTCTCAAAGTTGCCCTCACGATTCTTCTTGAGCTGAAGCTTGACATTAGGAGGATAAGGAGTCCTGTTGCCATCCTTATCACGTCCAAACTTTACGATTGGGCTATAAAACGCCTCAATCACCTCGCGCTTCATATCACTCTTAAACCATAGCTTGCTATTCTTAACACCAAGCTCAATCATATACTCGTCTAGTGCCACCAACGCCTCATAAAATGCACGAACCTTAGGATTCTCCTGATAACCGCGTAGAGCAAGATCAAAGGAAAACTTAGGAGGACCAGCCTTGTCAAATACATTTAGACCAAAGGGACTCGGAAGAGAAGGAGTCTGCATAACTAGATTGCGCGAGTCACCATAATTTACATATGCCATCTTACCGCCAGACTCAAGAACCTTGAGCTGACCAACAGAAACCTTGGAAACAGTAAAACTAGAAGGCTGAACAATACTCATTTGTGTGGGACTTATAAATACGGGTGGAGGGGAAATCAACTTTTTTTCGTTTTTTTTAATTAAGAAGGGCTATATTTATTTTTTAACATCTGTGTAAAAGATGTGTATATAAATAGAAGACATGAATTCCAGTGATTATCTTCGCAGAAAAACAAAAGGTCTTTCACAGACAATCGGATTTCAACGCGGTGAAGATTCTTCCTTACAAACAATGAAAGTCCAAGCACGTGCTACAAAAACGACACGTGTCACAGCAGTCGCTACAAATCATTCCAAGATTGATAAAACAATGGCAACAAATATCCCGACTGTTATAAATGCATCTGGATGTAGTACCGTTGTAGGAAATGGACAAAGTGGTGGTGTATTAATAGCCGATATGACAGCCAATCGCATTATTGGAGCACAAAGTTGTGCGGTTTGCTCTGATGCTCCATCATCTGCTCCATATGCGGTTGTTCTTCCTTGTGTCACACCTCTTCCAGATATTAAAAATGCTCCTGGAAAGACTGTATGTTGCCAAGATGATATGAGTCAATTATATAGAAATAATAACGAATTAATTGCCGATCAAGGGCGTAAATCGGCATTTCGCACCGGCTTTCATTTACCGAATAAACTTCAAGGATTGCGTGGACCTATTGTAAATAATCGCTATTAAATAAAATAACTAATTTATAAATAGATGTCTGCAACAACCGTGCAAAATGATGATCATAAGGATTTAAGTAAATGTAAGGATACTGTGATAGAAATTGAAAGTACTCAATTTCCAGCAGTTCCAACACCCGAATCATTGGAAAAATTTCGTAAGATTTCAGTGAGTGGAATATTTTCAAATAGAAAAAGTGAAACATATATAAGTAAATTGATTGCTGAAAATCGTATAAATCGGAATGATTTACAAGTTATTCTTATAGCCTTTGTAGTTAGTTTAACGAACGCTGATACAAGCAAGGAAAAGGATAATACAAAAATGTTTGGCTATTTAACAAAAATAAAAGATGCTAATTTGGTACCTAAGGAACTTATACGAGTATTCAAAGGAATATTACATTTATCAAATCCAAATATAAAAACACTTAAGCCTTACGTAATAAAAAATTATAAAAATTGTTTAACTTGGTTTATAAATGAACTACTTGATATGGTATATAATGAAAAAGGTTGGATTGATCTAAACTATATGAAAGATGTATCGGATCTTTTCAAACAAACGATAGATTATATTTATGGGAAAAATTATTTATTAGCTCCTATTGAAAAGATTTTTGATGAAAAAGATAATATTGAAATTAGAGCAGCGTATCATTTAAAATGTATAAAAGAAGTTCTAGTAACCCTTGTATTTGACAGGAATGATATTATAAAGGTTGATATTGCAAAAAAGTTATTAAAAGAAGATTTTTATGATAAACTACAAAAAAATAGTTGGAAGAAGGTGATAGATGATGCAGTTAGCTTTACAACTCTTATTTTAAATGCGAACAACGAGATTTCCCCTGATGATATGACTAAGTATGTAGAAAAGAATATGGAAAATATTAACATGAGATTTCAAAAATCAATCGATGACAAAAATGTAAATAGTTATTTTGATACAAGCATTTTCGATACACTTTCCGAAAACGGATTAAGGAAAAAGATTTGTGATAAATATGATTTTATAAGAGAAATAGCAGCAGACGTACGTTATGAACAGTTTACACCAGCCCTTTATCTGGCAAAAGCTGGTCCTATATATCCTCATGCAATGATGTGTTGGTTATTGCAACAAAATGCAGATTTTGCATTGAGTGCATATACAGAGGAATGTACAGGTTTAATTATTTCACCATACTGTGAGACAATAGGAAATCTTTCTGAAAATATGTACACGCATCCAGAAACTCGTATGTATATAATAAAATGCGTAGCAATGAAAAACATTCTACAAAGGTTAAATCAACGTGGTAAAGAACCAGAACCAGTCTTTTCAAAAGATGTTGACATTAAATTGGGAGAAAATCTAACACAATGGAAAAAAACAAGAAGTAGTTCTTATGTGAGAGGATATCAATGTCCAAGAGAGCCGTGGGGTTATAGCAAAGTTACAAATACAGCAACACTAAAAGGATGTGGCATACCAGGTACGAGCACTAGAAGTAGAATAATTCGCGAACCAAGAAGATGGGCTTGGGGGAGAACTGGCGACCCCGTAAAAAATAATGCCAGACTTCAACAAAAATATTTTGCCGCTTCATTGGTACCAGGAGGTATGTTTGTTATAGGAGGAGGTGTGCTATCTACAGTTGTTGGATTTAAAGTGGGTCTAGCTATTATTGCTGTTGGGGCACTTACTATTATTCCTTCATTCCTTATTGTTTTTGGAGGTTCAGCAATTATTGAAGCAACACGTGGAGCTATTGTTTCTGCTACTGCAGAGTATAAACCACCGCCAACAGATTCTTATTTTATGTTAGCACCATATTCCGATTTTAGGAAAGGTCAAGAAATTAATATAAACGGATTAACAGAAAATATGAAAAATAGTCTGCTGCTCCTTCATGATGAGAATAGTATCAATCTAAAAGAAATGGATAAAGAAATAACAGAAGAACAAAAAGCTTTAGCTCAACAAAATGTAGGAGGAGCAGCAGGTGGAGGAGGGGGAGGGCGTGGTGGAGGGGGAGGAGGAGGGGGAGGGGGAGCAACAATAAAGAAAAGAAGAAGCTATTATAATTATAGACGCAGTTTTAAAAATAGAAAATAATTACAAGAAATAAGATACTTAGCAACGTGTACTATAATGTATAAACGATAGATAGTCATTGTGTAAAATGGAGTATAAAGAAAACACAGGTTTTTACAGATTCTTAGGAAAGCTTTGTACAAATGTATCAATTGGAAAAAGTCTGAAGATCTTGTCGCAACCAAGGAAATGCCTCGGCGGCTTGAGGAATAGATGCCACCATTGCCATTAAAACATAAAGAGCAGAACAATTCTGAAGTGTTCTGTCTTTTGCACGAGATACGAAAGAATTCATTAAAGAAAGATTCACTTTTCTCCATGTTTTTAATGAATTGATTTTTTCTGAAATAATTTGAGGCGTCCATCGAAATAAGGGAGACCTACCAGAATTAAAATCAGGTATAAAATTTTCTTTTTCTTGAATCGTAAGATTTAGGTCATGTGTCCACATGTTATATAGGCTTGTGTAAAAGGAATGATGTTGATTTACTGTCATGTTTTCAAACCATATAAGATTGACAGCATATCCCAGTGAATTTAATTTGAGAAATACATCTAAGACTTTCTGATTCCATATCTGTTCGGGCGTTAATTCAACGTCATTTATAAACATCACTGGTTTTTTTTGACGTATGAGACTTTCTGTTAATGTCTGTAATCTTCTAACTACAGATGTATCAAGAGTTTCTTGAGTATATGGGTTTTTCATTTCGTTGCCATAATGTATTAATTGGATGAAGAATCTTATATCAAAGGTCCATATATTTTGTTTACCATCCATAAAACTGAAGCGATAGATCAAGGGTATTTTGGAAATTATTTCCAACGTACATATTTCTGTATCATTTTGTGAGATCTGGGGTGTAAATGTTGAAGGTCCATGTACTCTTCTTGAATTCATTCGTCCATGTAACTTCCAGAATTTATATATTTTTGCCAATGCTATACGCTGTTTAGACGTGATAGGGGGGACTTTTTTTACAAAGAGGATTTTTGAATTGCGATGTCTTGAACAAAAGCCGTCATGTGTTGCTTTTGACGTACATTTCTCATCAGGATGTTTCTTTGATTTTATACTCAGACAGACGTCCATCTACCGTTGAATATTAATTTCGGAGGAAACATACTATGAACGGTCCAAATCATAAGATAGTATATAAATGTATTAGATCTTACACATAAATTCAATGAATAATTCATAAGACCGGGAATAACATTCCCTTTAGATTTAATGAAAAGATAATAAAATTCTAATGAATGACTCTGGTAAGTCAGGACTTCAAAATAAAAACGAACGCAGTATGTCGAAAATTGATTTCCGGTATATACTTATGAAAAAAAGTGATTTCTACGACGTATTGTTATATAAGTCCCGCGTAAAATGTCCTCTCATTCTTCCTCCTCCGTGAATATAATGAGCTCTCCTGCATCCAATGCCAAGAAGGTGACTAAGTCTGCCACTGCTTCTGCTTCTTCCACTCTTGCCACTCCTGCCCCTGCCACTGCCGCCCCCGTGGCAAAGGGCAAGGCCGCTGCCACTGCCGCCGCCCCTGTTGCTGCTGCCGCCCCTGCTCCTTCTGCTCCTCTGGCAAAGGGCAAGAAGGCCGCCGCTGCTTCTGCCGTAACCACTGCGGCAACCGCAGTAGCAACTCCTGCCCCCACTGAGGCCACTGAGGCTGCTGTGGTGCCTGAGGAGGTTCGTCTAGAGGCCGAGGCAAAGAGCATCACTGCACGCCTACTGGCCGTGCGTGAGACTGTTTCTGAGCTGATCTCTGAGGCCAAGCGCCTAGAGAAGAAGGCCGCCAAGGTTCAGAAGATGGCCGACAAGCGCAGGAGGCGTAAGGCCCCTGTGGAGGGTGAGGAGGGCAAGCCTGCCCGCGTGAGCATCTTTCAGGTGCCTACTGACATCTCCCCTGCCCTCTGTGCCTTCATGGGTCGCCCTGCCGGCAGCAAGGAGAGCCGTAGCAATGTCACCAAGTTCGTGACGACCTACGTGAAGGAGAAGAACCTCAAGGACAAGCACGACATCAAGGGTGATGCCGCTCTCCTGAAGCTTCTAAATCTAAAGGCCGAGGACAAGCTGACCTACTTCAACCTCCAGAAGTACCTCAACGTCCACTACCTGAAGAAGAGCCCCACTGAGGCCACTGCCTAAATCGTATGCCTTTAAAAAGACAAAAAACAAAACACAACAAAACAGCTAAATTTTATTTTTTTGCTATCAAAAAAATAAAATGTAAGTCGCTCTCATTCCAACAACGGACTCGTAAATCTCAATGAATTTTGCAACGCTTTTCTCGGATCAACACTTGGAGATGGAAATACAAATCCCATTGATTCAAGAACTCCTCTTCTTCCAACAGTATATCTCCAAGCATAATGATTCGGTCCAAGAATATTATACCCTTTTAACACAGTCTCTTGATCAATAATCCATTGTGATTGAATCTTCCAGAAATGTTTCGCTTTTACGAAAGAACCTTTTGCAAGAATAGCAATTAAAAATATTTCTGCCCAAGATTCCGTCAAAACTTCACGTATTTCTTCAGAATTATTCATATCATCGGTACATGCAGCATGAAGAAGTTCATGTACGAGAACACGAGCCACTTCTTCTTCCCTGTAAATAACAATTGTTTCAGGACTACATACATATGCATATCCACCATTAATATGAACCGGTTGAATAGATTCTTTATGTAAAGAAGCATTTACTGAATTTTCTAGTATATTCGCTTCTGGAAATGTTCGCAATCTAGGATGAGCGAACCATATCATACGCCACAAAGATTTTCCAACACGAGGTGTTCCAAAAGATGAGAAAATTCGTCCAAATAACTCCCATGGAATTTTTGTATTGGGATATACAATTGCTAAGACTTTCGCATTTTCACACCGTTTACATAGAAGCTTTGCCAATCCTGCTTGATAATCTTTATATACTTGTTCTCTTAAATGAAGAGGATCAAAGGGAGAAGGGCTTTTCAAACCTTCTTGAATAATGTGTGTAATATCATCATCTGTAGGTTCATCGCGAACCCATGTTTGTTTCTTTACATTCATTTTCTTTACAATAAGTTCCAGAGGATTCAAACTCATTTATTTTTACGTGATATTGTTTTTTTGACTTTGACAGGCTGTATTGTTTCTGGACTTAGAGCATTTCGTATTAAAAGAAGATAATTTTCCCATAATATAGGAATTCTATAAGAAGGAACTGTTTGTCCTGAGCCTGTAAACGGCTGTGAGATACAAATAGAAGATAAATGATTTCTTTGAGCTTGTGTTAAAGGGATTTTATCTAGAGCAAACATGAGTTGATGAAATCCATCTGTCCAACGTATATTGCGATGTAGAAATCCATAGACAAGAGATCGTATTTTTTTCACATCAGATAGTGTGGCCGGATTTATCATCCATTTTTTATAAATCTCTACAATTTCATCTTCTAAAGAAATCAATGTTCCAGGAAGAGAATTCGCCGATGCATTTTTTTTTAAAAGATCTAATGATAAATCTTTTCCATACGAATGAACGGGTATTTCTACGCACCAATCAGATAAACGTATGGGCAAAGGATATTCACTCGTTAGCCAAAGAACAGTATCATGGTGATTTTCTTCAAGAAATGCCTGTAAAAATAACATGGATTCACTGCTGAGAAGATGTGCATGATAAAAAACAAGACAACGTTTCGTGTGTATTGGAGATAGTACTTGACTTCCGCGACCCCATCTGAGAAGAATAGATTTCACATATTGTTTATCTTGTAAAGACATACGGGCAACATCAAAGCCCCAATGGCACATACTTATTTCCATGGGTAGCAATGCTTTTTCAGATTCTTCTTCCTCTACTTCATCGGATGCGTCGCCATTATGTAAGGGGGCATTCCAAAATTGCTTCTTCAATACATAGAGTTGTCCCAATGATTTACACCAATTATGAAGTTGTTGTTGAAGTGCCGTTCGTTTTCCAGATCCAGGAGGACCTCGCCAACAGATCGACAATCCAAGCGTCATTTATCATTCTTTATCAATATACTTTAGGATGTCACTGCGGCCACTGCGGCCTCTTTGCCGAGTCCAGACAGTCCAGAACCGATAGGTCTAAACCAAATCGTAAAGGGTCATGTAGGAAGATGGAGTGGCAACTGCCAATACAGAAAATGGAAATTAGTAATGTAAATATCGGCTCACCTTGGCCTTCTTCCATGAAAGGAAAAGAACACCTTTTACACAAACCTATGGCTCCTCTCTCATATTTTTCTTCACAATTCAGAATGCCATTTTTATCAATTATATTTCCACCCTTACCTATCAAAGAATATTCAGAAACATCTGGGAGATTTGTATTAGATTTATTTGAAACAAAATTGGCCTGTATTAAACTGAACACATTTCAAGATACACTTATAAATGCCATTGTATATAATCAAATGTCATGGTTTAAGAGTGAATTTTCAAAAGAGGATGTGAAAAATGGTTTCCAACAAATGATCCAAGAATCAAGTCTTATTTTACATTGTCCTTATACAGAGCCTCACACCACTGGAAAACAAACCTATAAGAATGTACCTTTATTTAAAAATGGTGCATGGATTCCATTTTCCCCAAATGAATTAAAAGTCGGGACAAGAATTCGTGTGGCAGTTAAGATTCATGGAATATCATTCTTGAATCGTAACGAAAATACGGAGTGGAGTGGAAAATGTAGATTACAACACCGAATCATTGGAATTATTATCCAGAATGAATGATACTTATGCTTTGTATAACATGCTAAGTGTTGACATACTCACTATAAATAATGAAATGCCAAGTACAGCTGATGCTGTAAGAGCAATGAGAACTTCAAAATATGCTGATGAAGAAGAACCTTCTTCAATAATTTTTGTTAAAATTATTAAGGAACCAGCTCCAAACATACTTAAAAAAGCATAATATGGAATATGTATTTCATTTTGAAATTCTGTAATAGTTCTTTTTGTATTATTTGCAACTTTCACAGAAGAAACAATCATCATAATAAAAAAAAACAATACCGATATCCATACAAGAGCATAACCTATTTGCTTTTTCCATGGTTCCATCTACTTGGGTGTTACAGTAACTTGAATTAAAGAAAAATACAAAGCCGCATTAGAAGAAAGTAAACATAGCAAGCAAAGAATAAATAATCCAAAGAATCTATATTCACTATTCAAACCTGTCCAAATCCAAAGAACGAATCCAACAAATAGTAAAGTAACACCAGTTATAAGTGTGCCTAATGTAGTATTAAGTTTTGATGAAACAAATTCACTTCCAGATGTTCCATAAGTAATTGTTGCAAAATGAACACCATATGATATTATAATTATTAGAACACCAGCGATCATCGGGACATAGCTGATGATTCCTTTAACTATGTCAGATGTACTACCTTTTACAGGAGTCTTTACTGATGCAGATGCAGCAGTAGGAGTAGAAGCAGTAGAAGAAGGAGTAGTAGGAGGAGTAGAAGCAGTAGAACTCATCTGTATTTTAATATGTTTACATATTTAGTTTAAAGGAGTTAATATGTTTAAGAAACATTGCTCCTAAAAATAAGGTGCCGATAATCACATTTACAAGAATAGGTCCAGTCATAGCATTTGTTCCATCATACTTCCTGATGACAGGATTGGCTGGATCTTCTGAACCTCTTTTTGCTGGACAAGATGGCATTCTGATTATATTTTTCTTATTTAGAAGGGAATGGCCGACCCTGAAGAACCAAGCCAATGTCATCCAAAAATCAAGAAAAAATCTATAAACGGCTGTTTGCCGGTGAGTGTTTTAAAAAAAACAGCAAGAAAATTAAAGATACCAATAAATAATAACAATCTTCTAAAACCAATTGCGGAGAAACTAGGCGTTGACCCAACACGCCAAAACTCTTTTTTAAAGAAATTACCATTGGCCAACACGATAAAACAGAAATTAGAAAAGGAATGGTTACGTCCCCAACGTCCCAAAGAATGGGACAAGGATCCCGATATGTGGTTAGATACAAATAATATAAACGATGTAATGAAACAAT
>Ga0136644_10004317_pt1 | contig 10500 bp, 9 predicted proteins | sample C_130820_EF_Meta_FD_94780 | JGI IMG/M metagenome (GOLD analysis project Ga0136644, IMG submission 94780) | Freshwater microbial communities from Lake Croche, Canada to study carbon cycling - C_130820_EF_MetaG (v2) (version 2) | ecosystem: Environmental > Aquatic > Freshwater > Lake | place: Lake...
GGTCTGCATCAAATAGTCACGCAGCCCGCCCTTGTATTGCCACTGCTGGGTTTCTTTGGTTTTCTCATTCACCAAGCTCACCGACACGCCGGGCATGAGCACCGCTTTGCTGCGCAGCAAATGGGTCAGCTCGTTCATGGGCAAGGCGCTGGATTCGAAGTATTTGGCGTCGGGCCAGGCCCGCACCGTGGTGCCCTGTTTGCGGTCGCCTTCGCCCGACTTGCGGCTCACCAGCTGTTCGATCACATCACCGCCAGAAAACACCAAGCTGGCCACTTGGCCTTCACGGTAGCTGGTGGCTTCGAGGCGCTTGGACAGCGCGTTGGTCACCGAAACGCCCACACCGTGCAAGCCGCCCGAAAAGCTGTAGGCCCCGCCCTTGCCCTTGTCGAACTTGCCACCCGCATGCAAGCGGGTGAACACCAGCTCGATCACCGGGGCGTTTTCTTCGGGGTGCAGGCCAAAGGGAATGCCCCGGCCATCGTCTTCGATGCTGACAGATCCATCGGCGTGAAGGATAACTTTGATCTTTTTGCCGTAACCCGCCAGCGCCTCGTCGGCGGCGTTGTCTAGCACTTCTTGAATGATGTGCAGGGGGTTGTCGGTGCGGGTGTACATGCCCGGGCGTTGCTTGACGGGCTCCAGGCCCTTGAGGACGCGGATCGAGCCTTCGGAATATTCACTCGAAGCGTTGGAGGTTTTGACAGTTGTTGGGGTGGCCATGGACGCCGATTGTAGTGGGAAGCGGTGACAAGTACTGGATACAATCACAGTTAAGCTGGTCTTTGAGCCTGTTTTCCCGCTTAAACTGCGCTTTCAAATGCGACATTTCAAGTCGTACTTACCCATTTGGAGTGTTCATGCAGGTCATCATCATCACAGGCGCTTCGGACGGCATTGGTGCCGAAATGGCAAGGCAACTGGCCCACCAACACGGCCCGCAGGTCAGTTTGGTGCTGGCCGCACGCAACGCATCCAACCTGGAGACCGTTGCAAAGCAATGCAGCACTTGGGGCAGCCCGACATTGGTTGTACCCACGGACGTTACGGTACAGGCACAGTGCCAAAAATTAGTAACTGCAGCCCTGTCCCAGTTTGGCCAACTCGATGCGTTGATCAACAACGCGGGCGTCTCGGCACAAGCATTGTTTACCGACGTCAAAGCCGAAGACCTGGGCTGGTACGAAGACCTGATGCGCATCAACCTGTGGGGCAGCATGTGGTGCACGCATGCCGCATTGCCGCATCTCAAACGCTCGCGCGGGCGCTTGGTGGCTGTGTCATCTTTGGCAGGACTGGTGGGCGTGCCGGGCCGCACTGCTTACAGCGCCACCAAATTCGCCATGACCGGATTTTTTGAAGCGCTTCGCACCGAATTGCGCGGCAGTGGGGTCAGCGTGACGACGGCTTATCCTGGCGTGGTAGCCACCCAAATTCGCTACCGCGGCCTGAACGCGCAAGGCGTTGCGGCCGGCTCGAGCGGGCTGAAAGAAGACAAGGCCATGGGCGTGGAAGAATGCGCCCGCCTGATTTTGCGAGGCATGCAGGCCCGCGAACGCGAGGTTGTCATGTCCACCCAGGGCAAAGTCGGGCGTTATTTGAAACTGCTGGCGCCGGGATGGGTTGAAAAAATGGCCTTGGCCGCTCTCAAAGACGACGTCAAACCTCATTGAATACTTTTTTTCTGCAAACTTCTACCGACATGACCAACACACTGCACGGCACCCAAGCCCCCTCGGCCTGGGTCCGAAAATGGACACACCTCATCACCCCGCAGGGCAGCGTGCTGGATGTGGCCTGTGGGGCCGGGCGGCATATGCAGTTTTTGGCCGAGCAAGGCCACGGAGTGACTGGCGTGGACCGCTCGCCTGAAGCCATTGAAGAAGCCAAGCCTTGGGGACATGCGGTGTTGGCTGACATTGAAACCGGTCCTTGGCCCTTTGAAGATTTAACTTTCGACGCGGTCATCGTGACCCACTATTTGTGGCGCGACCTGATGCCCAAGCTGATCAACAGTTTGGCCCCAGGGGGCGTCTTGTTTTACGAAACCTTTGCCGCAGGCAATGAAACTGTCGGCAAACCGTCCAGGCCCGACTTTTTGTTGCAACCCGGCGAACTGCTGCACGTGTGCGAAGGCTTGCGGGTGGTGGCTTATGAAGACGGCTTTTTGGAATCACCGGAGCGTTTCGTGCAGCGGATTGTGGCGGTTCGGGAACCTACCGACTTGCCCCTTGCGACCTCGCCCAAACGATACCCCTTGTGACACCTGTGGATTTGCGGTTCGCGCGCTCAGTGCGCCAGTCGTTAGAATGCTCTTTTAGCTGTAATAACACTCGGTCATGACGTCCTCATTCAAGCCCATCAAAGGCAGCATTCCCGCTTTGGTAACGCCCATGCACCCCGATGGCAGTGTGGACTACCCCACATTGCGCAAACTGATTGATTGGCACATTGCCGAGGGCACTGATTGCCTGTGCGTCGTGGGCACCACCGGTGAGTCCCCGACCGTGAGTGTGCAAGAACACCGGGAGATCATTCGTGTTGCGGTCGAGCAGGCCAGCAAACGCATTCCCATCATGGCCGGCTGCGGCGCCAACGCCACTTCGGAGGCCATTGAGCTCGCTCAGTTCGCCCAAAGCGTGGGGGCAGATTGCCAATTGCAAGTCGTCCCTTACTACAACCGGCCCACCCAAGAAGGGCTTTACCAGCACTTCTTGGCCATTGCGCAAGCGGTACCGGACTTGCCGATCGTCATGTACAACGTGCCGGGCCGCACCGTTGCAGACATGCAGCATGACACGGTGCTTCGCCTGGCCCAAGTGCCCGGCATCATCGGTATCAAAGAAGCCACGGGCAACATCGAGCGGGCGCAATGGCTGATCCGCGATGTTCCCGCTGGCTTTGCCGTTTACTCCGGTGACGACCCGACGGCCGTAGCGACCATGCTGTGCGGCGGCTCTGGCAACATCAGCGTGACGGCCAACATCGCCCCGCGCCTGATGCACGAGTTGTGCATGGCCGCCTTAGCGGGCGATGTGAAACAGGCCATGGCCATTCAGTTCAAGCTGATGCCGGTTCACAAAAATTTGTTCATCGAAGCCAACCCCATCCCCGTCAAATGGGCCATGCAACGCATGGGCTTGTGCCACGGCACGATGCGCTTGCCTTTAACCTCTTTGTCCCCAGCCTGTGAACCTGTCGTCGAGGCCGCTTTGCGTGCCAGCGGCTTGATTTGAATTTGACCCGATCCCTTTTCAGGAAATACCCCGTGAATCGTTTTGCACATCCCGCCCGTCAATGGACTGTTTTGGCCATCGCCACAGCTTTGACCGCTTGCTCATCTTTGGACGAAGACAAGATCAATTACAAAAGCGCCAGCAAAGCTTCGACCCTCGAAGTGCCGCCCGACTTGACCCAGTTGCGCAAAGACTCACGCTACATCCTGGACAGCAACTCGGCTGCGGCCTCAGGCTTTCAGGGTGTGCCCCTCAAAGCGGCAGACAACGGCACTGCCAGTAACAGCGCCGGCGATGCACGGATGGAGCGATCAGGCAATCAGCGGTGGCTGGTCGTCAACCGCCCTGCCGACAAGGTGTGGGGCGTGTTGCAAGACTTTTGGAAAGACAATGGTTTTGTCTTGACCACCGAGCAAGCCGAGCTGGGCATCATGGAGACCGATTGGGCTGAGAACCGCGCCAAGTTGCCACAAGATTTCATCCGTAAATCTTTGGGACGTGTTCTTGACTCTTTGTATTCGACCGGTGAGCGTGATCGCTTTCGCACCCGCATTGAACGCAACGCACAAGGCGGCGTTGAGATTTACATCAGCCACCGCGGGATGATTGAAAACTACACAGATGGGCGCAAAGAACAAACACTGTGGCAGCCGCGCCCAGCCGATCCTGAGCTCGAAATCGAATTCATGCGCCGCTTGATGCTCAAATTCGGTGGTGCAACCGCACCCGTGGGCTCATCGGCTGCCGCGCCGACAGCAGGCACCTCTGGGGCTGCTGTCTTTGCCTCCGGTGGCGTCACGGTGAGCCAGGTCAACAACCTGCCGGTCATTGAACTCAAAGATGATTTTGATCGTGCATGGCGTCGTTTGGGCGTGGCTTTAGACCGCACCAGTTTCACGGTTGAAGACCGTGACCGAAGCAAAGGGGTTTATTTCGTGCGTTACGTCCCCGCAGGCGCGACCGGCAAAGAACCTGGCTTTTTCGCCAAGCTGTTCAGCAAAGACAGCACGGCACCTGCACTGACCAAATACAGCATCACCTTGACCCACAAGGCCGGCGTATCCATTATTTCGGTTCTGAATGCCGAAGGGGCGGCCGACACCAGTGACAACGCTGAAAAGATCCTCAAATTGATTGCAGGTGAATTGAAATAAACCCAGACGGCAGACCCACTGAAGTCGAAAAAAAACCCCGAGAGTGTGAACTCCGGGGTTTTTTTGTTGGCCGCCTGAACAAGTCAAGCAACCCAACATAATAAGAATTACTTCTTAGGGGCTTCTGCAGCAGGTGCTGCTGGAGCGGCAGGCGCAGCTTCGGCGGCAGGCGCAGCTGGAGCAGCAGGAGCAGCTTCAGCAGCAGGGGCTGGCGCAGCAGCAGGTGCTGGAGCAGCAGGTGCAGCGGCTTCTTCTTTTTTACCGCAAGCGGCCAAAGCAGCAGCAGCGATCACGGCGGCCAAAACGAGGGACTTGTTCATGATAATTTTCCTTAAGAGGGGTGGTGAGAAAACAATTTCCGGAAATTGTCATCGCAGCTTGCAAAATACTTACTGCAGTGACAGAGCGAAAGCACTCGAGCTCTTTCATCTCAGCCTTGGAGTATAGCGGCAAAAAACGCCCAGATTGAGGGCATTTTCAAATAGAGTAATCCATTTGGATTCTAATTATCGGCAAGCGGATGGATCCATCCGGCTTCGCACCAATCGCTTAATACAGCCAATGCACCCGCTGAAAACTGGGCTACAGAGCGGCTGTCCAGGCGGCGGTCATTGGACAGCTTTTTCATCCATCGGGCATCCCGACCACTGGCCTTGAAACTCTCGCCATTGATGAAGACATGGTGCGCATCGTGCATCATCCGGGAGCGCCGGTCCAGCACCACGGCTTGTGGCCATTGAGGTTCAAACTCAGCTGTGTTGTCGAACCAGACGTGGGCTTTGGGCTCGGTCAAGTATTCGCCAAGTAAACACGCGAGCAGCTGAGGATCTTGAGTGGCTTTTTGCAGGGCTGCGCGGGCAAAGTCCTGCAATGAAGGGGGGATCGCTCCGGCCTCTTGCACAGCCAGCTGCTTGGGGTCGCGGTACACAGACTTGCCCAGCGCCTCAGACGCTTCTTCAGCCAAGCCCATCAGCAGCTCTCTGGCCAACTCCCCTGTTTGGGGTGCCCGAAAGCCTATGGAGTACGTCATACATTCACCCAGTGCGTCACCTTCATGCGCATACAGCGGCGGCAGATACAGCATGTCGCCAGGGTTGAGCAAATATTCTTCCTCACACGCCATGTGAGCGAGAATTTTCAAGGGTGCACCATCTTGCAGCGTCAGGTCTTTTTGACGACCTATGCGCCAGCGTCGCTGTCCGTGCGCCTGCAACAAGAAAACGTCGTAACTGTCAAAGTGGGGGCCCACACCGCCGCCGTCGCTGGCATAGCTGATCATCAGATCGTCCAGACGGGCGTCGGGCACGAATCTGAACTGCTGCATCAATTGGTCGGCCGCTTCGTTATGCAAATTCACGCCTTGCACCAAGAGGGTCCAGCCCGCCTGCTTGAAAGGCGGTAATGATTTGGGCGCAAAAGGTCCGTGCTTGAGTGCCCAGCCCTTGGGTTTACGCACCACAAGTCGGGATTCCACATCCTCTTGCGAGGCCAGTGCTATGAGGGCGGCGCGGTCGAGCAAGGGGGTCAATCCAGGAATGGCATTGCGAATCAGCAAAGGTTTTTTGTGCCAATGGCGTTTCATGAACTGGTCGGGTGAGAGCCCGCCCAGCAAAGCAAGGTGTTGTGATGTGTCCATGCGACAATTCTCCTATGGAAATTACCCAACATTGTGTGGTCGCACTCACCTGGACCCTGAAAGATACGCTAGGCGAGACTTTGGACGTGCTCGACGAGCCGGTAGAGTTCTTGGTCGGTGGACGTGATTTGCTCCCCAAAATCGAAGAGGCGCTTCAGGGCCACGCCCGTGGCGCGAAGGTTCATTTGCAAATCGAACCTGAAGAAGCATTCGGCGACTTTGACGAAAATTTACTTTTCCTGGAGCCTCGCGGCTTGTTTCCAGCTGACATGGAAGAGGGCTTGACCATCGAAGGTACCGCACTTCCTGAAGGCACGCACCCCGATGCGCCCCGCAATGTGCTTTACACGATCACCGAAATCTACCCCGAGCATGTGGTGTTGGACGGCAATCATCCCTTGTCAGGCATTGCACTGCGCTTGCATTTGACGGTGGAATCCGTGCGAGAAGCCACCGAAGCGGAAGTGGGTCAAGGCAGTTGCGGGACCGGATTCTTCAAAATTGAAGTGGGGCACAACCACGAACCCGTCGACCCTGGCCGCACTTTGCATTGAAAGAGTGGCTGCGGAAAAAAATTATTTTTTCCCGGTAGAGCCGTAACCGCCCTCCCCCCTGGCACTGGGGGCTTCAAATTCGTTCACCACATTGAACTGGGCTTGCACCACAGGCACGATCACCATTTGAGCAATGCGCTCCATGGGTTCAATGGTAAAGGTCACATCGCTGCGGTTCCAGCAACTGACCATCAATTGACCTTGGTAATCGCTGTCAATCAAACCGACCAAATTGCCCAACACAATGCCGTGCTTATGCCCCAAGCCCGAGCGTGGCAAAAGCAGGGCGGCATAGCCCGGATCTTTCAAATACACCGCAATACCTGTGGGCACCAATTGCCATGCGTTGGGGGCCAAAGTCAAGGGGGCATCGAGGCACGCACGCAGGTCCAAACCGGCACTGCCTGAAGTGGCATAAGCGGGAAGTTGGTCTGCCATGCGGCCATCCATGATTTTGACGTCAATTTGCATGATTGATTCCGTTTCCAGGTGAGTCTACAAGGCCGAGTTGAGCAGCAAATATCAAAGTCTGCGGGCGATGTCAGCCACCAAATCGTGCGCCAAGTCTTGCTTGGACGCGCGAGGCAATTCACGCGCACCGTTGGCATCTACCAGCAACAAGGCGTTGTCATCCTGACCAAAGGTGCTTGGACCGATGTTACCGACCAGTAAAGGCACCTGCTTGCGTACGCGTTTGGCTGTGGCATGTTGGAGCAAATCATGGCTTTCAGCGGCAAAGCCAACACAAAACAGCACGCCTTGTTGAGCGCGCTCAGATTGCGCTACCGAAGCCAAAATATCAGGGTTTTCAAAAAATCCCAGTTTGGGGGTCTCGCCTGATCCGTCTTTTTTGATTTTTTGTTCGGCCTGTGTATCGGGCCGCCAGTCGGCTACCGCCGCCGTAGAAATAAATACATCGGCTTGCCCTGCCTGCGCATGAACCTGCGCCTGCATGTCGCGTGCAGATTTCACATCGAAGCGTTTGACGCCTCTTGGCGTGGGCAAACTGACCGGGCCCGCGATCAAAGTCACATCGGCCCCCGCTTGCCGCGCAGCCCGCGCAATGGCGAAACCCATTTTGCCGCTCGACAAATTGGTGATGCCGCGCACCGGGTCAATCGCTTCATAGGTGGGCCCGGCCGTGACCAAGACAGATTTTCCGAGCAAAATTTGGGGCGTGAAAAAAGCCTGCAAGTCTTCCATGATTTCTTCGGCTTCCAGCATGCGGCCATCGCCGGTTTCGCCGCATGCTTGTTCGCCTTGACCCACGTCCAACACTTGGATACCGTCTGCCTTGAGCTGCACGACATTGCGCTGCGTGGCGGGGTTGGACCACATTTCCCGGTTCATCGCCGGAGCCACGATCAAAGGCACTTGGTCGCGAGGGCGGGCCAAACACATCAGGCTGAGCAGGTCATCAGCGCTGCCGTGCAGCAGCTTGGCCATGAAGTCGGCACTGGCCGGCGCCACCACGATGGCATCGGCCTCACGACTCAGATTGATGTGCGCCATGTTGTTGCCTTCACGGCTGTCCCACTGCGAAGTGAAAACGGGCCGCCCGGAAAGGGCCTGCATGGTCACGGCCGTCATAAAGTGCTCTGCGGCTTCAGTCATGACGACCTGCACAGTGGCACCCAATTTGACGAGGGCTCGGCACAATTCGGCCGCTTTGTAGCAAGCGATCCCGCCAGAGAGCCCCAACACCAGATGTTTTCCTGCCAATGTGTTCATGGATGGCAATGTATCAGACCTTTTTCTGCCCGAGACTCTGGTCGGTGATCACCAGGCAGATGCGGGCTGACTATAATCACGCTTTACCAGCACCCGGGAGACATTTCTCCCGTCTTGGACATGACCAAATTCGTCTTCGTCACCGGCGGTGTGGTGTCTTCCCTGGGCAAGGGAATCGCCTCCGCTTCACTTGCTGCGATCCTGGAATCGCGCGGTCTCTCCGTCACCCTCATCAAACTCGACCCTTACCTCAATGTGGACCCGGGCACCATGTCGCCGTTTCAACACGGCGAAGTATTTGTCACCGACGATGGCGCCGAAACCGATCTGGATTTGGGCCACTACGAGCGCTTCATCAACACCCGGATGAAGAAAACCAACAACTTCACCACCGGCCAGATTTACAAAAGCGTACTCGAAAAAGAGCGCCGCGGCGACTACCTCGGTAAAACCGTGCAGGTCATTCCGCATGTGACCAATGAGATTCAAGACTTCATCAAACGCGGCGCTGGTTTCGATACACCCGAAGCGGTGGATGTCGCCATTGTGGAAATTGGCGGCACGGTCGGTGACATCGAGTCACTGCCTTTTCTCGAAGCAGTGCGCCAGCTCAGCCTGCGCTTGGGGCCGAACAATGCCGCCTTTGTGCATTTGACCTACGTGCCCTGGATTGCCGCTGCGGGCGAGTTGAAAACCAAGCCCACCCAACACACGGTGCAAAAATTGCGCGAAATCGGTATCCAGCCTGATGCCTTGCTGTGCCGTGCGGACCGCTACATTCCGGACGAAGAACGCGAAAAAATATCGCTCTTCACCAACGTGCAAAGTTGGGGTGTGATCTCTATGCCGGATGTAGACACCATCTACAAAGTTCCCCGGGTCCTCCATGAACAAGGCCTGGACGGACTGATTTGCGACAAGCTGCATTTGAATACGCCCCCTGCGATCCTTAAGCGCTGGGACGACCTGGTACATGAAACCGAGCACCCCCAAGGCGAAGTAACCATCGCCATGGTCGGCAAGTACGTGGAGTTGACCGACAGTTACAAATCGGTCAATGAAGCGCTGCGCCATGCCGGCATGCGCAACCATGTGCGAGTCAAAATCGAGCACATCGATTCAGAAACAATCACGCCTGAATTGGTCACAAAACTGGCCACTTTTGATGGCGTGCTGGTCCCGGGCGGTTTTGGCAAACGCGGCGTCGAAGGCAAAATTGCCACCGCCCAATTCGCCCGCGAACACAAAGTGCCCTACCTGGGCATTTGCCTGGGCATGCAAGTGGCCACCATCGAATACGCCCGCCATGTGGCCGGCATGAAAGACGCCAACAGCACCGAGTTCGAGCCTGAAACACCCTTTCCCGTGATCGCGCTGATCAACGAGTGGAAAGACGCCGATGGCACCATCCAAGTGCGCGACGCGAACTCTGATTTAGGCGGCACAATGCGACTGGGCGCTCAAAGCTCCGATGTGGCCGAGGGTACTTTGGCCCACCAGATTTATGGCGATGTGGTGACCGAGCGTCACCGCCACCGCTACGAAGCCAACGTCCATTACCTTGACGCATTGCGCAAGGCCGGCCTGGTGATCTCGGCGCTGACGCAGCGCGAACAATTGACTGAAATTGTGGAGTTGCCTCAGTCGGTGCATCCGTGGTTTGTCGGTGTGCAATTCCACCCTGAATTCAAATCCACGCCGTGGAATGGCCATCCACTGTTCAACGCCTTCGTCAAAGCGGCCGTTGCCCACAAAGCGGCGGCCTGAGACGCAGCCGACCAGGACACTTACCATGAAACTTTGCGGATTTGATGTGGGCTTACACCAGCCTTTCTTTTTGATCGCGGGCACCTGTTCGATCGAAGGTCTGGCAATGTCCCTTGAGGTGGCAGGCCAGCTCAAAGAAACTTGCGCGGCGCTGGGCATCCCTCTCATTTACAAAGGCTCCTTCGACAAGGCCAACCGCTCTTCGGGTCGCACCCAACGCGGCGTGGGCATTGATGCGGGCTTGAAGATTTTGGACGAGGTGCGCCGCCAGATCGGTGTGCCCATCCTCACCGACGTGCATGACGAGTCTCAGGTCAAAACCGTGGCCAGCGTGGTGGATGTGCTGCAGACCCCCGCATTCCTGTGCCGCCAGACCGATTTCATCCGCGCCGTGGCGCAATCGGGCAAGCCTGTGAACATCA
>Ga0136644_10004318_pt1 | contig 10499 bp, 8 predicted proteins | sample C_130820_EF_Meta_FD_94780 | JGI IMG/M metagenome (GOLD analysis project Ga0136644, IMG submission 94780) | Freshwater microbial communities from Lake Croche, Canada to study carbon cycling - C_130820_EF_MetaG (v2) (version 2) | ecosystem: Environmental > Aquatic > Freshwater > Lake | place: Lake...
AGTTTTTGATGGCGCAAATATAATAATTGTACTTGTTACGATTTGATTTATTGATTAATTACTTAACTTTAAGTTTACCAAATTGTATTAAAAATAGGTTCTATAAAAACAGAGCCCATTAATAAATAATATTTTGAATTAAAAAGTAGAAAGTAAAAAGTAAAAAATTAATTGGGAAACAATAATCAACAATTTTGACTTTTGATTTTTGCATTTTGCATTTTGAATTTAAATATACACTCATGAAAATAACTTGCTTAGCCCTACTTTTTCTACCAATATTTCTTTTTGGTCAAACTCCAAAATATGGTTGTTTAAATATTAGCTCGCTTAGTGGAGAAACTTTTTTTCTGTATATCAATAGCGTAAAAATAAACGAAACACCACAAACCAAAGTGCGTGTTGAAAAAATGTATAAATATTCATACGATGTAAAAATCGAATTTGCTGATGAATCTCATTTATCTGTAAATCGTAATAAGCTTTTTATTTGCAACAAATCAGGCATTTTTAGGGATTTCCATTACGACGTTGTAAAAGAAAATAATGTTGCTAAGTTGGTGTTTAAAAACATGCCGGCTGTAATGGATGTGATTTCAGAAAAAGATGTTTTTGTATATAATTATGATAACTCAACTTCTACTCCTGCAACAATAGAATCAAAAGAAATAGACACTGCCAACGCCATAAAAAAACCAGTAGTCGTAAAAAAGAAAAAAGAAATTATAAAGAAAGTTGAACCAACAAAAGATTCCATTTTTACCAAAACAATTCCAAAAGAAAATATAAATAAATCAAGTGACTCTAGCATAGCAATTAAAAACTCATTGGTTGTAAAAAAGAAAAAAGAAATCACAAAGAAAGTCGAGCCAATAAAAGATTCCGTTATTACCAAAACAACGCCTTCGAAACCTATTTCCAAAACACCTATTTCGAAAAAAATCAATAAAAAACAAGAGCAAGATTCTATTAAATTCATTCCTCCAGTAATTGTAAACACTACTCCAATTAGTGAACTCGTTTTGGTTGAGCCAGAAGGTTGGCAATGCAATAATGGATGGCCTATGCACAAATCTGCTTTTGAAAAAATCAGAAATGAAATCGCCAATGAAACAAGTGATGTACAAAAATTAATCAAATCAAAAGCGCTGGTTTCAAAAAACTGTATTACGTCGGAACAAGCATTTGAGTTGACTAGTTTATTAAAAACTGATGAAAACAAATTAGAACTTTCAAAGTTTTGCTTCAAATATATTTTGGACATTAAAAATTATAGCATCTTGGGTAAAACATTTACTGAAGAAAAATACAAAGAGATGTTCTATTATTTCATTTCTCACTAAGGATAAGAAAGCTTATTCTCTTCTAATTTCAAATTATCTATATCTAGATTTTATTATTAAAAATGAGATTCTAACTGAACAATGAAAATCCAAAAAAGTTGATTCGTATTTTTTAATTTTAAATTTTTACTTTTTACTTTTTACTTAATTATCAACTTTTAATAATAACAATTTGGACTTGTCCAAATTATATTACCCGTAACTTTGGCGGATTAATTTCATTATGGCTACTAAAAAATCTACCCCAGTTATAAAAAACGCTTCTGATACATTTATTGAAGTCATTGGCGCACGTGAACATAATTTAAAAAACATCGACATCAGTTTGCCTAAAAACAAACTTGTTGTTTTTACTGGAGTTAGTGGAAGCGGAAAATCATCCTTAGCATTTGATACGATTTATAACGAAGGACAACGTCGTTACATGGAAAGTTTTTCGGCTTATGCGCGTCAGTTTGTTGGAGACATGGAAAGGCCTGATGTAGACAAAATAACCGGACTTTCTCCCGTAATTTCTATTGAACAAAAAACAACGAATAAAAACCCACGAAGTAGTGTGGGCACCATCACAGAGATATATGATTTCTTAAGATTGCTTTTTGCCAGAGCCAGCGATGCGTATAGTTTTAATACGGGCAAAAAGATGGTGAAATTTAGTGAAGAGGAAATCGTGCAATCTATTTTTGAGAAATTCAATAATAAAAAGATCAGCCTTCTCGCTCCGTTAGTTAGAGGTAGAAAAGGTCATTACCGCGAACTCTTTGAAGACATTCGTAAAAAAGGTTTTTTAAAAGTTCGAGTGGATGGTGAAGTGATGGACTTAATGCCTAAAATGCAGGTGGATAGATATAAAATTCATGATATTGAAGTGGTAGTGGACAGATTACAAGTTTCTGAAGACATGAAACTTAGACTGAGTCAGAGTGTGCAAAAAACATTACAACTAGGCAAAGATCTTTTGTTCTTATTGGTGAATGATCAAAATACGGTTACGCAATATAGTAAGCAATTGATGTGTTTAGATACAGGCGTTTCTTATGAAGAGCCTTCGCCCAATGCATTTTCATTCAACTCGCCATATGGCGCTTGCCCAGTTTGTAAAGGATTGGGAAATGTGTATCAAATCAATATGGAAGCCATTATTCCTGATAACACAAAAACGGTTAATGAAGGTGGAATCGTTCCAATTGGAGAAGCAAGAGATGTTACCTCTTTTAAGCAGGTGCAACAATTGGCTAAAAAGTATAAATTCAGTTTAGACAAGCCAATTCAAACCTTACCAGAAAAAGCACTGAATTTATTATTGTATGGAATGGAAGACATTCAAAATGAAGAAGATTTAAATGATGCTGCTAATTTCAGTGAGAAAACGTCGATGTATTATCCAGATGAATATGAAGGTGCGGTTAATATGATTAAGCGTTGGTTTTCCTCTACCAATACTTCTGAAGCGGTTAGGGATTGGGCGGAAAAATTCATGATTCTAAAACCTTGTGAAACCTGTGAGGGCACAAGACTTAAGAAAGAAAGTTTGTGGTTTAAAGTTGACAATAAAAATATTGCAGAACTGAGCGATATGGATTTGGATCTATTAAGTGAATGGTTTGCTGATATCGAAAAAAGACTGTCCAAAAAACAAAATGAAATTGCAAAAGATGTGCTTAAAGAAATCAGAGAGCGTCTGCAATTTTTGTTGAATGTAGGATTAACATATCTCACCTTAAATCGTCCATCAAAAAGTTTAAGCGGTGGAGAATATCAACGAATTCGTTTGGCAACCCAAATTGGTTCTCAGTTACAAGGCATCACCTATGTTTTGGATGAGCCTAGTATTGGACTACATCAACGCGACAATCAACGATTAATAAATGCGCTTTGTAATTTAAGAGATATTGGCAATTCGGTGTTGGTAGTTGAACACGATAAAGACATCATGTTGGCCGCTGATTATTTGGTTGACATTGGCCCCAAAGCGGGCATTCATGGGGGTAGAATTGTTGCAGAAGGAACACCTCAGGATGTAATTAACAGCAACTCAGATACTGCACAGTATTTAAATGGCACAAAAAAAATCGCCGTTCCAGTTGAACGTAGATCTGGCAATGGAAATTCTATCGTAGTTAATGGCGCTTGTGGCAATAACTTGAAAAACATTTCGGTATCGTTTCCATTAGGTAAATTAATTTTTGTTACAGGCGTTAGCGGCAGTGGAAAATCAACGTTAATCAATGAAACACTTTATCCGATTTTAAATCAATATTGTTATAAATCCAAAACAGCACCGCTGAAATACAAGTCGGTAAAAGGTTTGGAGCATATTGACAAAGTTATTGAAATAGATCAAAGCCCAATTGGAAGAACCCCAAGAAGCAATCCTGCTACATACTGTGGATTCTTTACAGACATCAGAACTTTATTTGCATCTGTACCCGAAGCAAAAATCAGGGGATATCAAGCAGGGCGTTTTTCTTTTAATGTAAAAAGTGGCAGATGTGAAACCTGCGAAGGAGGTGGCATGCGTGTAATAGAAATGAATTTCTTACCTGATGTGATGGTGCATTGCGAAAAGTGTAATGGCAAAAGATACAATCGTGAAACCCTTGAAATTCGTTACAAAGGAAAATCAATTAGTGACGTTTTAAACATGACGGTTGAAGAAGCGGTTGAATTCTTTTCGGCTGTTCCGTATATCTATCGTAAAGTAAAAGTATTACAAGATGTAGGATTGGGCTATATCACACTCGGACAAAGCGCAGTTACCTTAAGTGGCGGTGAAGCACAAAGGGTGAAACTAGCTACCGAATTGGGCAAAAGAGATACGGGAAAAACGTTTTATATTTTAGACGAACCCAGCACTGGGCTTCATTTTCAAGACATAGGATTATTGATAGATGTACTTCAGAAATTAGTAGATAGAGGTAATACGGTTTTGGTGATTGAACACAATTTGGATATGATAAAAGTAGCCGATCACATCATCGACATAGGACCCGAAGGCGGAAATGGAGGCGGCAAAGTATTGTATGAAGGCACACCAGAAAAAATGGTTTCTGTGAAAGAAAGCATTACCGCAAAATATGTAAAGGCGGAATTGATGTAATCTTTTTTGATCAAGCTTTTTCTTTATCAAAAAGCATTTCAATGTGCGGAATATCATCTTCCATATACACTTCGCTGGTTTGTATAAAACCCAAATTGCTATAAAAATTCAGTAGATACAATTGAGCGCCTATTTTTATTTTTTGCACACCATATTGTTGTAAAGTCTTTTCAATAGCTAGTTTCATTAATTCAATACCATATCCATGTTTACGAAATACAGGCTTGGTAAGCACCCTACCGATACTGGCCTCTTCATAAGAAACGCCTGGAGCTAGGATTCGCACGTAAGCAACTAAGGTGTCATTTTCCCAACCACACAAATGCCAAGCATCTAGATCTTTATTATCGGTATCTAAATACACACAATTTTGTTCTACCACAAACACCTCACTTCTAAGCGAAAGAATGGTATATAATTCTTGTGTAGTTAATGATGTAAAATGTTTGTACGTCCAATGTAACGAGTGCATAAGTTTGATTTAATAGCCATAAATGTCTTTCCAGCGCGACTTTAAAAATTGGCGAATTTCTTCTTCTCTAGCATTTTTCTGTGGCGAATAAAATCGTGTTCCAGAAATGGCTTCTGGCAAAAATTCTTGCAACACAAAATTATTTTCGAATTGATGTGCATATTGGTAGTCTTTACCATAATCCATTTGCTTCATCATTTTTGTTGGGGCATTTCTCAGATGAAGTGGCACAGGTAAATCGCCTGATTTTCTTACCATTGCCAAAGCCTCGTCTATTGCTAAATACGACGCATTACTTTTTACAGATGTTGCTAAATAAACAGCACATTGAGAGAGTATAATTCTGCTTTCGGGATAACCAATAGCATTCACTGATTGAAAGGTTGTATTGGCCAATAACAATGCATTGGGATTAGCATTTCCAATGTCTTCACTAGCAAAAATCATCATTCTTCTTGCAATAAATTTCACATCTTCCCCACCCTCAATCATACGCGCCAACCAATACACAGCTGCATTGGGATCACTCCCACGCATACTTTTTATAAATGCCGAAATGATATCGTAATGTTGTTCCCCTTTTTTATCATACAACGCAATTTTTTGTTGCGCAATTTGCATCACAAGCTCATCCGTAATTACCCCATTCAAACCCACTTGATCGCAAACCAATTCAAATAAGTTTAAAAGTTTTCTGGCATCTCCGCCAGATAAACGAATCAACGATTCTGTTTCTTTTAAAATTATTTTCTTTGAAGAAAGTGTTTCATCTTTTTCTAATGCAATGTTCAATAATGCATTCAAATCCTTTTCAGACAAGGCTTTCAACACATACACCTGACTTCTGCTCAACAACGCACTATTCACTTCGAAAGAAGGATTTTCAGTAGTGGCACCAATTAAGGTGATGATGCCTTTCTCTACAGCCCCCAACAAAGCATCTTGCTGGCCTTTATTGAATCGATGAATTTCATCAATAAATAAAATGGCTCCGTTCTTTGTTTTTGCTATGTCTATAATTTCTCGAATGTCTTTTACCCCAGCAGAAATGGCACTTAAGGTAAAAAATGGTTGTTGTAAAGTATTGGCAATTATTCCTGCAATGGTTGTTTTACCCACGCCTGGCGGACCCCATAAAATGATAGAAGGGATTTTACCTTGCTCAATCGCTGACCTTAAAATACTTCCTTTACCCGTGACGTGTTCTTGTCCAACCAAATCATCTAAATTTTGTGGACGAAGTCTTTCAGCTAAAGGTGGAAGTTGCATGATTTTTAATTAATCTTTTAAATCAAGCTTAATTTGAAGCTCATCAAATTGTTTATCATCAATGGTTGAAGGCGCATCAATCATTACATCTCTGCCACTGTTATTTTTTGGAAATGCAATGAAATCTCTTATGCTTTCACTACCACCTAAAATAGAACAAAGTCTGTCGAAACCAAAAGCAATACCACCATGTGGTGGAGCACCATATTCAAAAGCACCCAATAAAAATCCAAATTTATGTTGTTGCTCATGCTCATCCATACCTAAAGCTGCAAACATTTTTTGCTGCAATTCTTTTTGAAAAATACGAATACTACCGCCACCGATTTCATTTCCGTTTAACACCATATCATACGCATTGGCTTTGATATTGGCATACGGATGTTTCAAATATGCTGATGGATTATCGATTACCGGATTGTTGTTAATCATGGTTTCGATATCAGAAGGCTTTGGCGATGTAAACGGATGATGACGAGCTACCCAACGGTTATCATCTTCAGCATATTCAAACAATGGGAAATCAAGTACCCATAACAATTTGAAAACTTCTGGATTACGTTTTCCCAATTGTTGCGCCAAATGCAAACGAAGTTCACTGGCCGCTTTACGCGTTCTTTCTTCTGCACCTGCAACTATAAAAATCATATCACCAACTTGAGCTTTTGTAGCTTCAGCAATGGCTTTTAATTTTTCTTCTGAGTAAAATTTATCTACACTACTTTTAAATGAACCATCAAGATTACATTTTATGTACACCAATCCTTTCATACCAATCTGAGGACGTTTAACCCACTCCGTTAGTTCATCGGTTTGCTTGCGGGTGTATTCGCTACATGCAGGAGCAGATAATGCAATTACCGTTTCTGATTCATCAAAAACTTTAAAATCAACGCCGCTGATTAAAGCTGAAATATCTGCTTTATTTGGAAACGTATGTGATGGAAATTTAAGGTTACACAATTTTATATCGAAACGAATGTCCGGCTTATCATTTCCAAAATTCCACATCGCTTCTTCCCAAGTCATTCTTTCTACCGCATCAGTGTAGTCAATGTTTTTTACATCTTTAAAAATTCTTTTGATTAAGTTTTCAAACATGTTCAAAATGTCTTCTTGTTCTACAAATGACATCTCGCAATCTATTTGTGTAAACTCTGGTTGACGATCAGCCCTTAAATCTTCATCTCTAAAACATTTTACAATTTGATAGTAACGATCGTAACCACTCACCATCAACAATTGTTTAAAGGTTTGTGGCGATTGAGGAAGTGCATAAAATTGTCCGGCATTCATTCTGCTCGGCACCACAAAATCACGCGCGCCTTCAGGTGTTGATTTAATTAAAAATGGCGTTTCGATATCCATGAATTGTTGTTCATGTAAATAATTTCTGGTGCTTCTTCCTACGGCATATCTCAGCTCCAAATTCTTTTTAACGGCTTGTCTTCTCAAATCCAAGAAGCGATATTTCATTCGAAGTTCATCTCCCCCATCCGTATCATCTTGAATGGTAAAAGGAGGCGTTATTGATTTATTTAAAATGGTAAAATCTGAAACCAAAATTTCAATTTCGCCAGTGGGCATATTGGGATTCTTACTGCTTCTCTCATTTACTACACCAGAAACTTGAAGTACAAATTCTCTACCCAATGGATTGGCTTCTAATTTTTCATTCAAAGATTCAGAAAACAACAATTGTGTTATGCCATATCGATCTCTTAAATCCACAAAAGTAATGCTGCCAAATTTGCGAATGGTTTGCACCCATCCAGCCAAAGAAATATTTTTGTTTACATCATTGATGTTTAATTCTCCACAGGTATGCGTTCTGAACATGTTTAATAAATTGAAAGGTAATTTTAAAATTGTACGCAAATATAAGTCAAACCAAAGCCACGACAAATGCCTTTACATTGTTTCTAATTCATCTTTATGTTTTGGCTTCCAAATGGCATAATAAAAAGCGAGTAAAAGTATGCCCAATATAAAAGGAATTAAAGCCAAATGTTTGTAAGTAAAACTGCCAAAAAACGGAAGTGTATCAAAAGCAAAAAATTCAGAAATCATCCAATAACTATTTGCAGTAATCCAAACAATAATGGCGAGGTTGTGACATAATTCGCTCATAAATTTTCGTGTTCGCCATGCAATTACAATTGAAATCAATAATGTTGGAAAAATCATGGCTATTCCCAATGGCTTCCAAATCATGCACCAGGACAAATCTTTAAACAACCAAAATACGATATGTAAATTTTCCATTTTTCTGTACGTTAATGGAATGTTGTAAGACTGTTCTTTTTTCATTTTTGACTTTAAATTTTTGACTTGCCACAACGAGCAAGTTTTTTACTTTTAACTTAATTAATCCCTCACGAAATTAATGGTTTACTTAAAATAAAAAACCGCCTCCTTATTAGGAGACGGTTTTGATAAACTAATATTTGAAATTAAATAGAAAGTGTAGCTAAAACACTGTTCATACTTTTAACCGCTTCAGCACTTATATGCATTGCAGCCATTTCTGTTTCGTTTAATTTGTAATCTACAATTGACTCCCAACCATTTCTTCCAATGATTACTGGAACGCCCAAGCAGATGTCGCTTAATCCGTATTCGCCATCTAAAGCAACGCAACACGGCATCATTTTCTTCTCATCACGAATAATTGCTTCTACTAAAGTTGCCCCAGCTGAACCTGGTGCATACCATGCTGAAGTACCTAATAATCCAGTTAATGTAGCACCACCAACCATTGTATCTGCTGCTACTTTAGCCAATGTTGCTTCATCTAAATAATTTGACACTGGTGTTCCACAATAAGTAGCCAAACGTGTTAATGGAATCATTGTAGTATCTCCATGACCGCCTACTACTGTTGCCTGTAAATCGTTTGGTGAACAATGCATCGCTTGACTCAAATAAAAACGGAAACGTGCGCTATCTAAAATGCCGCCCATTCCGATGATTCTATTTTTAGGAATACCACTTGATTTCAATGCTAAATAGGTCATGGTATCCATTGGATTACTGATAACTACAATAATCACTTCTGGAGAATGTTTCAACAAATTTTCGGTAACTGATTTTACGATACCTGCGTTGATGCCAATCAACTCTTCACGAGTCATTCCTGGTTTACGAGGAATGCCTGAAGTGATTACCGCTACTGTACTTCCTGCAGTTTTTGAATAATCATTCGTACTTCCTGTGATTTTAGTATCAAAACCTTCTAATTGTGCAGTTTGCATCAAATCCATTGCTTTACCTTCTGCAACGCCTTCTTTGATGTCAAGGATTACCAACTCATCGCAAATTTCACGACGAGCAATGTTATCGGCACAAGTAGCTCCAACAGCTCCAGCACCTACTACAGTTACTTTCATAATTTATATTTTTTTGGTTGAAATGAAATTTTCGGGGCAAAGTTAATCTTAATGATATTTACTATTCGGTGTTCAAGAAAATATCTTAAAATTATTTTGGTGTTAATAATTGATTAGGTCTGCAATGGCAACTTCACTTGAATAACTTTTTACAAACTTTCCTTTTTCATCATATAAATAAGCAGATGGGAATTGACGAATATCAAACAAGCTAACAAAAGCATATTTAGGATCACGTCCCATTGTAATAAATGGAATGTCATTCATTTTATGATCGTAGTAAAAACTTTTAATTTTTTGGTAGTCAACAGAAGACATCATTACAATTTGGGTGTTTTTAAACATTGAAATGCTATCCATCATTTTTTTTGCAAAGTAAATGCAGTGTCCACAATCTGGACCATAATAAATAAAAATGGTTTTTTTGGTTTTATCCAAGTTGGCATCTGTAAAAGCAGTGCTGTCAACCACATTATCCAAAACAAAAGTTGGAATCGTAGCAATTTTTTTATCTACCTGAGGCACTGCCGGCTCAACTACTTTTTTTACAGTGGTAGTTGTTTTTTTAGGTGCGATTTTTTTTGCTCCTTTTTTCTGAGCAAAAACAGCAGTTCCGATAGAAAGCAATAGCATAATAACAATTGACTTTTTCATGTTTTGATCTTTTTTTAGTTTTTAAACTTAGATTTTAAAATTTTTATTAAAAAAAAATTTTTGATGTTAATTTATAATTGGTTGAGATTTTAATTTATTTAAAAAAAAAACCAAAAGATTAATTTGTTAGCCAATTTATAATTTTTCCATTTTTTGAATAGTATTGTTACTTTTGTGAAAATTAAAAATTACAATAAAATAATTTTATGGCAACAACAGCAGACATGCGCTCAGGGTTAATTTTAAAAATTGACAACAATTTATATACCGTG
>Ga0136644_10004319_pt1 | contig 10497 bp, 8 predicted proteins | sample C_130820_EF_Meta_FD_94780 | JGI IMG/M metagenome (GOLD analysis project Ga0136644, IMG submission 94780) | Freshwater microbial communities from Lake Croche, Canada to study carbon cycling - C_130820_EF_MetaG (v2) (version 2) | ecosystem: Environmental > Aquatic > Freshwater > Lake | place: Lake...
GTCATGCCCGACAAATAGTCGGCCACGGCACGCGGCACGTCCGAGCGCTGGGCGTAGGCAGCGGGCATTTCGTAGGGCTTAGCCAAGTAGGCGGCAAACAACGCACGCACCACGCCACGCGCCCATTCGGTGGTTTGCATCACCTGCGGATGACGGTAGAGGTTGCGAAACAAGAACGACTTCAGCGCCGTGGACTGGGCCCGCATGTCGTCGCTGAACCGAACCAGGGGTGGGCAGGCACGTGCCGCATCGGCACTGTGCGGCGCGTGCTGCGCCAGCGCGGCCTGGGTGGCCCCCACCACGTCGTACACCTGGTCGCTGAGCATGCGGCGGATGGTTTCGTACAGCACACGGCGGCCTTGCAGCTGCGGGTAGTCGGCCAAGGTCTGTTGGCAGTAGCGGGCAAACAGCGGCACCTCTTGCATTTGCTCCAAGCTCAGCAGCCCCGAGCGCACGCCGTCGTCGATGTCGTGCGCGTTGTAGGCAATCTCGTCGGCCAAGTTGCACAGCTGGGCTTCGAGGCTGGGTTGCGTGCCGTTCAAAAAACGGGCCGCCACACCGCCGGGCTCTTGCGCCTCGATCCACTCGGCATTGCGACGGGCGCAGTGTTTCAAGATGCCCTCACGGGTTTCAAAGCTCAGGTTCAGGCCGTTGAACGCCGGGTAGCGCTCCTCCAGCTCATCCACCACACGCAGACTTTGCAGGTTGTGCTCAAAGCCGCCATAGGGCGCCATGCAGTCGTTGAGCGCGTCTTGGCCGGCATGGCCAAACGGCGTGTGGCCCAGGTCATGGGCCAAGGCCACGGCCTCGACCAAGTCTTCGTTCAAGCGCAAGGCACGTGCGATGGAGCGCCCGAGTTGCGCCACTTCCAGCGAGTGGGTCATGCGGGTGCGAAACAAATCGCCTTCGTGGTTCAAGAACACCTGGGTCTTGTAGACCAGGCGTCGAAACGCGGTGGCGTGCACGATGCGGTCGCGGTCGCGCTGGTGCGGGTTGCGCATGTTGGGCGCGAGCAAGTGCGCTTCAGATTCAAGGTAACGACGCCCGCGCGACTGCGCAGGATCGCTCGCAAACACAGCGAGAGACGAGGTGTTCATGCCTGGCAGCACGCGGTGATGACCTCGGCCACCAGGTCATCGGGGGCACCGCGCACCACCGCACTGCCGGGCTGGTTGATCAGCACAAAACGGATGTCGCCCGCCTCGGCTTTTTTGTCCACCCGCATGTGGTGCAGGTAGGCCTCAACGCCCAGTTGTGGGCCCACCGTGGGCAAACCGGCACGCGCCAGCAAGGCGGTGAAGCGGCTGACAAACGCCGCATCCACCAGCCCCAAACGCTGCGACAAATGCGCCGCCATCACCATGCCACAGCCCACGGCCTCGCCGTGCAGCCAGACGCCAAAGCCCAAGCCCGCTTCGATGGCGTGGCCAAAGGTGTGGCCAAAGTTGAGGATGGCGCGCAGGCCCGACTCGCGTTCGTCCTGCCCCACCACCCAGGCCTTGATCTCGCAGCTGCGTTGCACGGCGTGGGCCAATGCTGTCGGGTCACGGGCCATCAGGGCGTCGAGGTGGGCGTCGATCCAGTCGAGAAACGCCATGTCGGCAATCGGGCCGTACTTGATGATCTCGGCCAAGCCGGCACTCATCTCGCGCGCGGGCAAAGTTTGCAGGGTGTCCAAATCGCACACCACGCGCTGGGGTTGGTAGAAGGCCCCAATCATGTTTTTGCCCAGCGGGTGGTTGATGGCGGTTTTGCCGCCAACCGACGAGTCCACCTGCGCCAGCAAGGTGGTGGGCACTTGCACAAAGGGCACACCGCGCATGTAGCACGCCGCAGCAAAGCCGGTCATGTCACCCACCACACCGCCGCCTAAGGCAAACAGCACGGTTTTGCGGTCGCAGCCTTGGGCCAGCAACAGGTCAAAAATTTGGTTCAGCGTTGGCCAGTCTTTGTGGCTTTCGCCGTCGGGCAGCACCACGGTGTGGATGTGCGGGTAATGGCCCGCCAAAGCCGCTTGCAAGCGCGCCACATACAGCGGCCCCACGGTGTCGTTGGTGACGATCACCGCGCTGCTGGCTTTGGGTAAATCCGCCCAGGTGCTGGGCGCATCGAGCAGTTGGCTGCCAATCAGGATGGGGTAGCTGCGCTCGCCCAGATCGATCGACACAGTCACTGCAGAGGGGGAGGAGGCATGAGAAGCAGACATGGCAGAAGCCTTATGAATTGAGGGCCATGCTAAGAACGCACGACAGAACTTGAGGAGGGGCCCAGCTGGCCGGCCAGCTCCAATTGCGCCACGATCATGTTGACCAACGAGGCCACGGTGGGGCGCCCGGTTTCGATCACGTAATGCGCCGCTTCGCGGTAGAGTGGGTCGCGCAGGGCAAACAGCTCGCGCAAACGCCCGAGTGGGTCGGCCACTTGCAAGAGAGGGCGGTTTTGGTCATGGCGCAAACGGCGAAACACCTCTTCAGGAGTGGAACGCAAGTAAAACACCTGACCGCGTTCATGCAAGCGCTGGCGATTTTCGGGCCGCAACACAGACCCCCCGCCGGTGGACAACACTGCGCGCGGGCGTTGGGTCAAGTCGTCGAGCACCTCGGCTTCCACGTCACGAAAACGCGCCTCCCCTTCGCGCTCGAAAAAGTCGCGAATGGAGCAGCCTAGCCGCTGCTCAATCGCGTGATCCGAATCAACGAAAGGGATATTGAGCCGTCGGGCGAGTTGCCGCCCCACGGTGGATTTGCCAGATCCTGGCAGACCGACCAAAACCAACAAGGTGTGCTTTCTTAACGTGCAGGTGCACTTTGGTCCAGCATTTTAGGGGTTATGAACACCAGCAACTCTTGCTTGGACGTGCTGCGACGGCGGTTTTTGAACAGGTAACCCAGCACCGGCAAATCACCCAGCCCAGGCACCTTGTACTCGTCGTCTTGCTCGCTGCTCTCGTAGATGCCACCAATCATCACCGTGCCCCCGTTGTCCACCCGCACTTGGGTGGCCACATGTTTGGTGTCAATCGCAAACCCTGCCGGTGTGGTTTGCCCCACGCTGTCTTTGTGAATGTCCAAGTCCAACACAATGCCGCCCTCGGGGGTGATTTGCGGTGTGACTTCGAGTTTGAGGTTGGCCTTGCGAAACGCAATCGACGTCGCGCCGCTGGCCGCAGCCACTTGGTACGGCAACTCGGTGCCTTGCTCGATGATGGCCTTGGTTTGGTCGGCGGTCACCACCCGCGGGCTCGACACCACCTTGCCTTTGCCATCGGCCTCCAGGGCAGACAATTCCAAATTCAAAAACTGGTTTTTCGAGGCATTGAAGATCGACACCGCAAAGCTGGCCGCGTCAAACCCATTGATGGCAGCCGCGGGCAAGTTGACGAACTGCCCCGAGGTGTTGAGTGCTTTGTCGGCAATGTTGAAGCTGGTGCCCTGCATGGCGGTGGGGTTGACATTGGCAACGGTGTTGGCAGCAGTGGGTCCCACCACTGTTTGCGCCCCGGTTTGCCCCAGGCCGCCCAAACGCACTCCCAAGGTTCGGCCAAAGCTGTCGCTGGCTTGCACAATGCGCGCCTCGATCATCACTTGGCGCAGCGGCACATCCATCTTGACCACCATCTCGGCCACTTGGTCCAGGCGCGCGGAAATGTCAGTGACAAACAGTTGGTTGGTGCGCGGCTCTGCCATGGCGCTGCCACGTACGCTCAAAATGCGCGCGGCGTTGCTGGCCGTGCCGCCGGGCGCAGCCACACTGAGCCCGGGATTGGCAAAACTGTTGCTGCCTGTGTTGCTGCCCCAGCCTGCAAATGAAGACGGCATAGGAACTGTGCCCGTGCCCTGGATTTGGGACACCACATCGACCGCCTTGGCGTAATTGAGCACAAAGCTGCGGGTCTGCAAGGGCTCCAGGTTCTGCAGAGCGAGGCGGCTTTCGAACTCCAGCTTGTCGCGCGCAGCCACCTCCGCACGAGGCGCTACCCAGATCACATTGCCTTGGCGACGCTGGCTCAAACCTTTGGCCTGGGTGATGATGTCCAACACTTGATCCCAGGGCACCTGCTGCAAACGCAGGGTCAAGGAACCGGTCACACTGTCGGAGGTGACGATGTTGAGCCCGGTGAAGTCGGCCAAGATTTGCAAAGCTGTCCGAACCTCGATGGTCTGAAAATTCAAGGACAAGGCTTTGCCGCTGTAGACGGGTGTCGCTTCTTGCGCATGAAGTAGGCCGCAAGCACAGACCCAACACACCCACCAGCAGCGCCATTGGCGCCACACCAAAACAAACAACAGGTGCGTCATGGCCAACCCTCCTTGAATGGGATCAGGACGGTCCGGGCATGCCATGCACCATTGGTATCGCGCACCAACTCGCGCAGACGCAATTGTTGGGGTTCGATGGCCTCAATCCGACCCATGTCATGGCCTACATAGTGGCCCACCGCCACCGTATGAAACTCGGCCAACGCCGCCTGCTCGGTCCGGGTCACACGCAGCAATGCCAAATGACGCCCCGCTTGTTCAAGATGACCGCTGTAGTGCACCAGTTCACGTGCCACCGACTCGAGAGGTTGGCGCGCGCGGTTCATCTCACTGGCGCGCCAAGGAGCAAAGCTTGCATGCAGAAACGACTGCTGCTGCACCACAGCCCACGCTGCAACATCGACCGCTGGGGCGCTGGATGCAGGCTTGTTCGCTTCAGACGCTGCGCTCACGGCTTGTGCCGCATGAGAAGGGACGCGTTGCGGCACCCACACCGAGAGTTCTGCCACCACATGCCCGTTGGCTTGGGTTTGAAGTTCAAGCCCAGCCAGGGTGACGCCCGGCAAGGCATCAGGCCAGCGGGCAATCCACTGCTGCCAATCTGCCCATGCGCCTTGCATCCGCAAGCTCACCGGCATCTGCTGCCAGTTCTTGGTCTCAGACATCGCCCCTGGCGCGAGTTTGCCGACCGACAAACCCGAGGTCTGCAACTCCAAGCCCTGCAAGGAGACGGTCAACTGCAACACGCCGTCAGGCATGACGGGCAGCGTGGCCTCGGAGTTAACCCGCCGCGCCAACCCGTTGTTGCGTTCCTCCACAGCCCTCAAGTCGAGTCGTTGTTGTGTGAGAAGCGCCAAGCCGTCTTGCGTCTCCTCAAACTCTTGCACCGCAGCCAGCACCCAAGGCAGCGTCAGCAGCCCACCCAACAACAACGCGGTCCACCACGACCACGACCGATTGGCATCGGCCCATGAAACCCAATAACGCCAAGCATCCCACACGGGTTGTCGCGCATCGTGCATCAACCTGCGTCCTTCAAGTCAGCTTCCAAATGAAAGTGCCACACCCAGCCTCTGCTGGCTGACGTTGAACGCTTGAACTGCAACTGGCTCACTTCGGGCGGGTTTTTCCATACCGGCTGCTGCGAGAGTTTGACGGCCCACTGCCGCACCTGATCTGCGCTGAGCGCTTCCCCCTGAACCACCCAATGTGACTGGTGCTGGCTCAGCCGTGACACCCAAATACCGGCGTCGGCCAAGCCGGCATGCCACAACACCGTCTGACGCTGTTGGTTGAGCCGCGCCTGCATCCATTGCCGGTGAGCCTTCAATTGCTTGTCCGTGCCTTGCAAGGATTGCTGGGTGTCGCGTGCCTTGGCCAAGGTCTCAGCGATCCGTGCTTGGTCCGCCAAAAGGACTTGCTGAGACTGCACCCAATGTGCCAACGCGGCTGTTGCCATGGCACCCAGGCCCACACCCAAACCCAGCGCCAAGCCCAAGCGTTGCAACCAGGCGCGTTGGCGACGTTGCCGAGCCCAACGCCGATGGGGCAAAAAGTTCATCCCCATGTCGGCCCATGCCGACAACGCCAAGCCAAACGCGGCTTGCGCATGGGTTGCCATTGGCGCGAAAGCGTGCGAGGCAACGCAGACTCGCTGCTCAGCGCGATGCATGGCATCAGATCGGGGCTCCACCACCCACGCACGTATACCCGCCGCTTTGGCCACGCTGATCAATCGTTGCACAGGCTCGTGCGCCAACCAAGCCAAGGCATAGGCATGGACAGCGGGCGGCGGGGGATTTCCCTCTGGCGCTACCTGTGTGTAGGTCCAACACAGGTGGGACGCATCGGCCGATTCACCCAGCGGCAATTCAGCGGCCAATTGAAAAGCAATATCTCGCTCTGACAACTGCGCGGACAAGGTCACGACTTGGCGCGTCAGCCATCCATCGTCCACAGACAGGCAAAGACCATCTGGATACAAGCCTTTGTCACTCAGCCAACGCTTGAGCCAGTGCCCCAGCGCAAAAGGGTCCAGCAGCTGCGTGCCGAGGAGCAAAGCATCGGGCGGCTCAAGCAACTCACAGCAGCAGACCGTGTCAGCCTCAGACAATGCGCCGTTCAGCACCACCAGCCAAGCGCCGTTTGGGCCCACATCCAGGCCTGCCACGCATTGGCGCTTTGCAGGACGCGACAGCAGCCGAGATAGAGAATACATGGGGATGGTTGAGAAGTGCAGGGATTGAAAGCTCGCAGATTTTGAGCACCCAAGGTAGGGGCCGCGACGCGCTTAACTCAGAGATTTTTTGATCAAAGCGCGTTTTTTATAATTCCTCCACCTATGGCCCACAAGCACCCCCCTGAAAGTTCGCAAGAACACGCCGCTGCTCCGGCAGCGCCCCGATCCATGGCTGGCCAGTTGTTGCTGTGGGCCTTTGGCATCGCGGCCGCAGGTCTGTTGGTGGTGGCCTTATTGGTGGGTATTGCGCTGGCCATGGCCTACCCACAGTTGCCCGATGTGACCGACTTGTCAGATTACCGTCCCAAGTTGTCGATGCGTGTGTATTCGGTCGAAGGCATCCAGATTGGCGAGTTTGGCGAAGAGCGGCGCAACCTCACCCCCTTCAAAGACATTCCCAAGGTCATGAAAGACGCGGTATTGGCCATTGAAGACGCACGCTTTTACCAACACGGTGGCGTGGACTACATCGGTTTGATGCGCGCCAGCCTGGCCAACCTAGGGCGCGCCAAAAGCCAAGGGGCATCCACCATCACCATGCAGGTGGCGCGCAATGTGTACTTGTCATCGGAAAAAACCTTCACGCGAAAAATTTACGAAATCTTGCTGACCACCAAGCTCGAGCACATGCTCAGCAAAGACCAGATTTTTGAGATCTACCTGAACCAAATTTATTTGGGCAACCGCGCCTATGGCTTTGCAGCGGCGTCTGAGGCCTACTTTGGCAAGCCCCTCAGAAACATCAGCATCGCAGAAGCCGCCATGCTCGCCGGCTTGCCCAAGGCCCCTTCGGCCTACAACCCCATTGCCAACCCCAAGCGGGCGCGCTCGCGTCAGCTCTACATCATTGAGCGGATGGAAGAAAACGGCTTCATCAGCAAGGCCGAAGCTGCTGCTGCCAAACAAGAAGAACTCAAAATTCGCACCGCCATGAGCAGCCAGAACACGCATGCGGAATACGTGGCCGAAATGGCAAGGCAGTTGATGTTTGCACAGTACGGCCCCGACATTTACACCCGCGGTTTGAACGTCCACACCACCATCCGCGCCAGCGACCAGCAAGCGGCTTACTTTGCGCTGCGCCGCGGCATCATGGACTACGAACGTCGCCAGCACTACCGTGGGCCTGAGAAATTCATCACCTTGCCCACCCAGCCAGCCGAACAAGAAGATGCGATCGACGACGCCTTGATCGAGCAAGGCGACAAAGGCGATCTGTTGGCCGCTGTGGTGCTGGAAGCCGGACCGAAAAAAGTGCGCGCGGTGCGGCAAAACAGCGAAGTGCTGGAGATCACCGGGGAAGGCTTGCAGCCCGTGCAGTCGGGCCTGTCTGACAAAGCACCGCCCAACATCCGCTTGCGCCCGGGCGCCTTGATTCGCGTCACCAAGACCCCCAAAGGGGCTTGGGAAATCACCCAACTGCCCGAGGTGGAAGGCGCGTTCGTGTCAGTGGACCCACGCAATGGCGCCATCCACGCGCTGGTGGGTGGTTTTGACTTTGACAAAAACAAGTTCAACCACGTGACCCAAGCGTGGCGCCAACCGGGCTCCAGCTTCAAGCCGTTCATTTACTCTGCGGCGCTTGAAAAGGGCTTCACGCCCGCCACCGTGGTCAACGATGCGCCGCTGTTTTTTGACGCCAGCGTGACCGGCGGCCAGCCCTGGGAGCCCAAAAACTACGACGGGACGTTTGAAGGCCCGATGACTTTGCGCAAAGGCTTGGCCAAGTCGAAAAACATGATCTCCATTCGCGTATTGCAAGCCGTGGGCGCACAAAACGCGCAGCAGTGGATCACCCACTTTGGCTTTGAAGCCGACAAACACCCACCCTACCTCACCATGGCGCTGGGCGCAGGCTCGGTCACCCCCATGCAAATGGCCACAGGCTATTCGGTGTTTGCCAATGGCGGCTACCGCATCAACCCTTTCCTGATCACCAAGGTGACCGACCAAGTAGGCAAGGTGTTGTCCGAATTCACGCCGCCCGAACTCGACGAGTCGGTGCGAGGCATCGACGCGCGCAATGCTTTTGTGATGACCAGCTTGTTGCAAGAAGTCACACGCTCAGGCACCGCCGCACGTGCCCAAGCCACCTTGAAGCGGCCCGACATCTACGGCAAAACAGGCACCACCAACGATTCCATGGACGCCTGGTTTGCAGGCTACCACCCCACACTCACTGCCGTGACCTGGATTGGTTACGACACCCCACGCAAATTGGGTGACCGCGAAACCGGTGGCGGCCTGAGCTTGCCGGTGTGGATCAGCTACATGCAGCACGCCCTGCAAAACGTTGCGGTTGCCGAACCCACACCGCCCGCCGGTCTCACGCATGAAGGCGGCGAGTGGTTCTACAGCGAGTACAGCCGTGGCGGTGGGGTCAGCAGCTTGGGGCTTGAGAGCAAATCAAGCCCCAGCGAATTGCCCGCCAACGACGAGAAAAAACGCATCCTCGATTTGTTCAAAAACTGAGCATCATGCCCGATTGGGTGGTGGCGTCTTGCGTCAAACGCTGAAAAAACTCGCCCTGCCCTTTGGTGTCAGCCCACTGCTGGCCGTCAAAGCGAAAGTGATAGCCCCCTGAGCGCGCCGCCAACCACACCTCATGCAAAGGCTTTTGCAGGTTGATGATGATTTGGCTGCGGTTGGCAAAGGTCAGCGTGATCATGCCGCCGGTGCGCTGGTTGTCGATGTCGGCGTCGCTCTCGTCGTTGATGCGGTCACACGCCAACTCCACGGCGCGCAGGAGTTGTTCAGCGTGGTCCAAGAATTCAAGATCGGTCATTACAATTTGCGCCATGGGTATTGAGCAAAAGATTCTAGTCAGGGCCAGTGCCCTTGGTGGCCGTGTGGCCGCCTGTGCAGGCGCTGTGGTGCTGATGGTGGCCTGCGGTCAAAAAGGGGCCTTGCAATTGCCCAATGACGCCGAGTTCCAACAACGTGCCACCTTGCCCGAGATCGTGCGCCGCCAGTTGCCCGGCGGCAATGCGGCGCCCAACCCTCCATCCCCCACATCCGCCACCTCGGCACCGGTCAGCCCCGCCTCGTCGGGCCGCTGATTTTTCTATCCTCTTTCACAAGCTGTTCGATGTCATACCCCACGCTTGCTGGTGCCCCCTTCGTGGCCAGCCAACACAATGCCCTCTACCTTGAAGGCGTGCAACTGGCCGACCTGGCCGCGCAGCATGGCACGCCCTTGTTTGTTTACTCCAAAGCCGCGATGTTGAGTGCGCTGGCCGCTTACCAACGCGGCTTTGCCGGACGCAAGGCCCGCATCTGCTACGCCATGAAAGCCAATTCATCCTTGGGCGTGCTGCAAGTGTTTGCGCAAGCAGGATGCGGCTTTGACATCGTCTCGGGCGGCGAGTTAGAACGCGTCATCGCCGCTGGAGGCGACCCGAAAAAAGTGATTTTCTCGGGGGTTGGCAAAACCCGTGCCGAAATGCGCCAAGCCCTGCAAGCAGGCATTGCCTGCTTCAACGTTGAAAGCGACGCCGAGCTGGAAGTCTTGAGCGAGGTGGCACACACCATGGGCCTGCGCGCCCCGGTGAGCATCCGCGTCAACCCCAATGTGGACGCCAAAACGCACCCTTACATTTCCACTGGACTCAAGGGCAACAAATTTGGCGTGGCCCACGAGCAAGCCTTGCGCACCTACCAGCGCGCCGCGTCGCTGCCAGGTTTGCAGGTGGTGGGCATTGACTGCCACATTGGCTCGCAAATCACCGAGGCGACGCCCTACCTTGATGCGATGGACCGCGTGCTCGATTTGGTAGACGCCATCGAAGCCGCAGGCATTCCCATTGCCCACATCGACTTTGGCGGTGGCTTGGGCATCAACTACAACGGCGACACCCCACCCGCAGCCGATGCGCTGTGGGCGCAACTGCTGGCCAAACTGGATGCACGGGGCTACGGCCAGCGCCAACTGATGATCGAACCGGGTCGCTCACTGGTGGGCAATGCCGGCGTGTGCCTGACCGAAGTGCTCTACCTCAA
>Ga0136644_10004321_pt1 | contig 10494 bp, 13 predicted proteins | sample C_130820_EF_Meta_FD_94780 | JGI IMG/M metagenome (GOLD analysis project Ga0136644, IMG submission 94780) | Freshwater microbial communities from Lake Croche, Canada to study carbon cycling - C_130820_EF_MetaG (v2) (version 2) | ecosystem: Environmental > Aquatic > Freshwater > Lake | place...
AACATATCAATACAACATATCAATACAACATATCAATACAACATATCAATACAACATATCAATACAACATATCAATACAACATATCAATATAAAGACATATCTATATTCATATAATACAAAATATCATATCATATCATATCATACAATATTAATACAATATCAATACAATAATGAAAATCTTATCACTAGTGAACTATCTATTTTTATTATCAAAGACAACACAATCAACCCATTTTTTTCAACAAAACAACAGAAGATTTATCAATACATTAAATAGTGACAAGTCGCAGAATCACCAACAGCCACTAACTAACCCAATAAATCCAACAAACACAATAAATCCAACAAACCCAACACCACCAAAGTTATGTATAAACTGTAGATATTTCATGTATGAAAGAGAAGAAGACGAAAATACAATGCTAGAATATGGTAAGTGTTTATATTTTGAAAGAGAACCCCGAATAACACCAGAGAAAAAAGCAAGGATGGAGAACAACTTGATTAATTATTTAGTTACAGGTATCAAAAAAAAAGAACCAAAGAAGAAAACAGAGTGGTACTATTGTTCAACTGCAAGGTCATTTGAGAATATGTGTGGTACTGAAGGTAAAAAATACCAGCAAGATGTTTATGGGACGAACAATATGAATATGGATATACCTACGAATCATTAAAGAAGATAAGATACAAACACGATAAAAAAAGTTAATTAAACTTTTACATATTGAAAACAACTAACTAACTTCTAACTAAGTACTTACTCTTCATCAGAATCGGAAAACTCAAAGGAAGCCCAACTATCGGTTCTAATGTTAAACTTTCTCTTTTCCACCTTTTCTTTCTTTTCAACCTTCTCTTTCTTCTCCACTTTCTCCTTCTTTTCAACCTTCTCAACCTTCTCTTCAACGTCTCTATAAAACTTGTCATCGTTTTGTTTGATATAGTAACTAGTACTTCTTAGTCTAGGAACTCTACCATAGATATCAACATCAACCTCATATACTTTAAGGTCATTCCTATCACTAAAGGAGACCTTTTTATGAATCTTTCTATTAACATTAACATTAACATTAACATTAATATGATTACTATTAATATTAATATTACCACCACTATTACTATTCTTTTTAATGGTAAGTGTACGCTCATTAGAGTCATCTTCTGAATCAGAGGAGGAAATATAATAAGGATTGTTACACTTTTTCTTATTAGTATGGGCTTGTTGTTGTTGTTGTTGTTGTTGCTTGTACTGGTTAAAAGAACGGTAGTAACTCATGTTTAAAAATAAGTAAGTAAATAAAAATCAGTAAGTAAATAAAAATCTATAAAATCGCTCGTTAAAACAAATATTTGGTTTCGGTAAATATGAATTATGAGTGAACCCAAATCATTAAAAATCCATTTCAATTTTTATAAAATTTTTATAAAGTTTTATAAAATATTATAAAATACAATATAATTCTAGGCAAAGGCAAAATAAATATATGTGTATATAATATAAGTTAAGGATGAAAGTCACAAAGTTTTTATCAGGTCTTTTTAAGACCAAAAGATCTTCCACACGAAGAAGCAAAAGATCAACAAGAAGATCAAGAAAGCAGAGAAGACATACTAGAAAGTTCCGAGGTGGTATTATCTTGGCTTAAACCAAAAAATAAACAAATACAGCCTTAAATACAACCTTAATGTCTTAATATATAAATATTTTATATGGTTATATATTAGACAAGTAAATAAATGAGTAAAAAAAATATAGACAGAAATAGAAGGATTAGTTTAAAAATAATAAGTTCAAAAACAAATAAAAGTAAACTCAATAAGAACAAGATAAATAAACTAAATAGAGTAAGGACAAGAAAAAATATTTATAAAAAAGGTAGCGCGAGTAAGTATAACTATACATCAAAAAACGCACTAACATACAGAAAAAAAAATAACTATAAATACCAGTATAAAAAAGGTGGTATCAAAACTAGTTCAAATATTGGTATTAAATCAAATATTGGTATTAAATCAAAAACTGGTAGTAAGAATTGTAACTGTAATAGTGAAAGTAATGATTTGGAAGATTCAACACTTATTACAGAGTTATATGATATAAATGATAAGTTGAAAAGACTTATTATAAATGTATCTGGCAATGTAAGTACAGGAAACCCGATAAGTTTTATAAAGAATAAAGCACTAAGAGTTGTAAACGGTATAAAAGATAAAGTAACATACCCTTTTGTATTTGTAAAAAATACAGTAATGTTAAAAGTGAACAAAACATTGAAGGATCAATTAGACTTAGACTTAACAAAAAAAGATGATATGGAAAGAAAAATAGCCGAGATAGATAACAGTATACAAAATAATCCAGTAATAAAAAGAAAAGTACAAAACATAATAATAAATATAGGGAAACCACTTGAAGAGTTATTAGAAAAAATGAAGAATAAGGTATTAGAACTAGAGAATAAGGTTATTGTAAAAGCAGCAACCTCAGGAAGAGATGCTACCATAAATGTAATAAACGGAATACCACTTGTTGGTTCACTTGTTAGTATAGCAAAAATAATTGACAATGTGTTATCAATACTAATAAAAATGACAAGTAATGCAGAAGGTTCAGCAACAAAAACATATAAAAACGCAGCAAGTATTGGTAAGACTATAGGTGTTGCATTAGGGAATGTTGTAGAAGGTATACCAGGTGTAGGAGAAATAATAAGTTTGATAAAAGTTATTGGTAACTTATTAGATATAACGAATACACTAACAGAGTCAGTAAACAATATAACATCGGATACAAAGGATAACTTGACAAATGTAATGAATGCTGTAACACCATTAAAAGATGTATTGAATAATATGTAGTGAATAATATGTAAAGTATAAAGTATAAAGTAAGAGTATTTTTTAAATATAACTATAACTATCTATCTTATAACTTTATATCTTATAACTTTATATCAATATATTAATGTATCAATAATAATAAAATACCATTAGAAAATTGATTATGATATATAAACTTTTATGTGATATATATCATACATATAATACATAATACTAATAAAGACACAACAAACAACAACCCAGAAATGTTCAAACTATACGAAAAAGAGAAATACAAGAACCCAATAAATGTGAACAAAGACGTTCATACGATGAATATATGTATTCCAAAAGTAGAAAAGTCAATAGCAACGGACAAAGTAGAACAAGTATTCAAGGACTTGAAACTAGGTGAAATAAGTAGGATTGTTCGATATAATCAGAAGGTGTTTATCTTTTTCAAAAGCTGGAATACCAACGAAAAAACAAACAAAGTATATGAGCGTCTTGAAAAAGGCGAAGACAGTAAAGTGATGTATGACTTTCCTTTATACTGGAAGTTTTATAAAAAGAACCCTTTGAAGAACATATAACATATAAATAAACTATCAAAATAAAAACTTTTAAACCTTCAAACCTTCAAACTTTCAAACCTTCAACCTACCTTTTTTATTTTTTTATAACATAATTTATAATATATACTATAAATAAGTAACCAATCAAACCAAATAAAGATGTCCATAGTAGCATTCAAAAGAAAATCAGTAATACAATACGGAGCAAGACGATCCGGTCAAGATTCACTACCAACTGCAAAAGCACAAGTATGGATGCCTCAGGGACCATTTGGTAATTTCACAGCAAACTTAACAAACGCAATCCAAAACCCTGGGCCATCAGGTTTTTCATTAAACGGTCCATATAGAAACGTAGGATATATTGGTAAATCATCGCATATGTCAAAATCAGGCACTCCATTTAGAGGAAAATATCCAATAGGTCACGGTGGAACAAATGGACAGTATCCACAACCGCATCCAGTATTCAATGTAGACGAAGTGCTTGTTTTAGGAGACCAAACAAAGTATGTAAAACCATCTGTCGTATCCACTTATGGGCTTTTAGCACGTAAATATAGATGGGTAAGAGGGCAATATCCAAGCGCAGTAGTAAAGAATATTTATACAGGAAATATGGTAGACACCAAGTCACAAGGAACGTATATTCATAAAGTTTCTACCGAGAATATGTGTGTAGAAGATGTGAATAACAAGACAAAATACAACAACTATTTTGTATGTACGAATCCAACATCGTCATGTTATAACCAAAAGAAGAATAGTGCAGCGACGATGAAATACAATGATATGGCAAGAAATGGGCCATATACCAAGACATTATACCAACCATTAGATGCTAGTACACATATCGCAAGAATACAGCGCAGGTGTTCAAATCCACTTCCAAGTCAACAGCATTTACCACAGGCTTATAATGGTAATGGAAGACCAGCAGCAGGAACTTGTGGAACATCAGGAAATGTATAACAGTTAACAAATACAAGTTTAGATATGCCAATATAAGACCAATATAAGAAACAATACCACAACACACCCTCTACCCCCCAAACTCCAACCAATAAAAAACTCCAATACAAACCCAAACTCCAATACAAACCCAAACTCCAACCAATAAAAACTCCAACCAATAAAAACTCCAATACAAACCCAAACTCCAACCAACACAAACCCAAACACTAAATAAAAAATAAATACATATAATAGAAAACAACAAATCTATATCTATAATATGTATTACTTTATTCTAAAAGTCGTATTCATTATTCTATTTATCATAGTCATATCGACAATAAACACAATACTTTATCAAAAGCAAAAACAACAGGAAGGTTTTTATGTAAACCACTACGATTCAACAAGAAGGTGGTCACCAAATATAGTCCAACAGTTTTTATATACACAACAGTCATTAAACGACCCAACACAAATTCAATTTGATATGGATAAAGTACAACAACAAGCGACAGAAGAAGAAGCCAAGTATTTTATAAAAAATAAAAAATGGAAATGGTCGGACGAAGTACAACAACTTTATATGGACGCAATAATGAATAACATATATATACGAAGTGACCCATATGAGTCATTAAAACACGCAATGACTGTTTATAATGAAACAGCAATTCTAGAGGTATTATCTTTATTTCAGACAAAGGAAGGTAATTTTTTGATGAAAGGATACGAACTAGAAGGAGGCATTGATACGGCACATTCTGGTTCAGGGACATATGCAGTCAACTCAGGATTAGAAACAAAGAATAAGTTGATAAGATGTCAGTATAAACCGTCTGCCAATCTACCACCTTACTCAGGCTCTCAACCGGCAAATACATACAATACACTAAGAGACAAAAATCTCACAGCAATGGATTTTTTATCGCAAACGCCAGCCCCAACCCTAGCAACCCTACAAGCAACCCAAACCCCAACCCAGACCACACCCCTAACACCGACCCAAACTCAAACCCAAACTCCAACCCTAACAACCCAAACAACAACACCCACAACCACACAACTACCGGTTCAAATGACAGTAATACATAAAAATAATCAAGAATCACACCTACAAGAATCACGCCTACAAGAAATAGACTCAAATGGACCTTTTATTTCACAGATAAAAGATATAACGGATTATAAGAGTCTTCCGTCCTTAATTCCAGGATTCACTTTTTTAAACGAACCTTGTAACCCTTGTATGGCATTGGACGAGTCAAGAGATAAATATAGCTGTCCATTTATAATAAAGAATGGGTTAAACACACATAGTTATCCATCATCAATATGGAACTACTTATGGTTTTCCCATCCTGAAAATAAAGTTCAAAAACCTTTTAAGGAGATAGATATATTTATAAACAACCCAACACAATTTGATATATGGAGTATCTTACAAAAGTTACTAAATATAAATAATCAAAGATAAATAGTATTTAAAAGTATATAAAAAGAAACCATATAACTATGTATAACATAAAATGAGTAGTTCATCTTCTTCTTTTCAACCATCAACAGATGGTAACGCTACAGAGCAACAACAACCACAACAACCACAAGTAAAGTTAGTAGATATCGATGTAAAAGACGAAGTCGTAGCATTGAATCTTATTGTTTCCTTTTTGAACTTGGCACAAAGACGTGGTGCATTCACTATTGACGAGTCATCCAAGCTTTGGGAATGTATTAGAAAGTTTCAAAAGCCATAGTAAACACAGTTATATAGAGTAAAAATATAACAATAAATATCATATAGTTTATAATATCATATAGTTTATAATATCATATAATTTATAAACTTATAAAAAATTATATCATACCACATATAATATAATTTATAAAAAAATACAACCAAAAACCAAACCAATCATAATAAACATACACATACACAAGAGCGGTTTCGAACCGCTGACCTTTGGCTCATAAGACCAATGCTCTAACCAACTGAGCTACATGTGCAAGCCAAGCCTCCCACCCCGTCTCCTTGCCTTTTCAACCTATAAAAAGCACAGCCTATAAAAACAAAAATACCAGAAATACCAGTAATAATAATATAATGATTAGTAAAAAAGTTATGATAATATTAAAAAAAGAACGTACCTTTGATTGACCCCACCTCCTCCACACCAGTATAATATATGCGTATTTCTTTAAGTCGTTTTTAAAGCATATATTCTATTCAAATCTTCTATATTCTTTTTCTTCTTGATAAAAAAGCAGCAGCAGTTGTTCCCACCATTCCAGCTGCAGAGTGAGGTTTATAAATATAGTTTTTACTATATGTGTAACACATACAAGTTGTAGGAACTTGTCCCCACGGAAGATTTGTAGTGTTACCTAGTGACTGAAAGTAGTTAGCTCTATTTAATCTATTGGAAGGAAAAGAAGGATTGTTAGTAACAGGCATAGTTATTTACTGTATATATACTGTATATATATATAGTTATAAGAAGAGAATAGTAATAGTAATATTGTTGAATAAAAATATAACCCAAATATCACACAAATATCACACAAATATAACCCAAATATCACTCAATAATTATTTATTTACCACAAGAACCACAACCAGGTTTTAAGTTACTTATTCTACCGATCATAGAATATCCTAGACCAAGTCCCATACCAACAAAACGACCGTTATTAGTACTAGATGGAGGAGGAGTATAACTATAAGTAGGTCCATTCGTTATAAACATATTGATTCTAGGTCTGTATCCTAAAGGCATTTGAAAGTTATAAATATATATATACGAAATATAAAAATTATCCACCCAATCAAATTATCTAGATTTCACTTTTCAACCTCCACGAAGACGAAGTACTAAATGTAAAGTAGACTCTTTTTGAACATTATAGTCACTCAATGTTCTGCCATCTTCCAACTGTTTTCCAGCATAAATAAGTCGTTGCTGGTCAGCAGGAATACCTTCTTTATCGGTAATCTTTTGTTTAACATTTTCAATAGTATCAGAGGCTTCAACCTCTAATGTGATTGTTTTTCCAGTAAGTGTTTTTACGAATATTTGCATGTTTATAACGAACTTTTAAATGAATATATAAAAATGAATATATATATGGATATATATTCATAAATACAGTTATCTTTAAATGTTTTATCAAATAATACAATTTATTACATATATATCTTATCTCCCCCTACAGAACTGTGTACCTTTTAAACGATTCAAGTATCGGTCATAAGAGTTATGTTTAATATCACAACCAACTCCACCAGGAGCTCTTGCACCAGGTCGCCCAGGCCCAAAAATAGCAGTATTACAATGTCTAGATACATAGGCTTTTTGAGAAGCGGCAACGGCGCGGTCACTCATTTGGTTCCAGTCGACAGAGTATCCCGCCCCTACGCCGGAGGCGCCATATGGCACGGCCAAAGAAGGAGAACAAAGGGGTTTTACATAGGCGTTTTTAGAACCGATGCGCATAGTAAAAATAGAAGAAGGATAACGGACTTTGTTTCTAATAACATCGCAATTTTGTGCTTGAACTACTGGGTTATTTTCACATAGAATACCAGGGGTAAAAGTACCACGATAGTATACATATGTTTTGGATGTAGAAGGATTGTTCAAGTTTGACTGTAAAACGATAGTTCCAGTTCCATTTATCCCTGAACCGACGTTTACTATTCCAGAACCAGTATTTACAGAACTACTCATTATTTATCTTTATTATATATATTGGATATTATAAAATCGGTCAACAACAACATCAACATAATCCACTATATGATATTGATATGATATGATATGATATGAAACAATCCTTTATATGATATGATATGAAACAATCCTTTATATGATATGATATAAAATGATATAATATCATATGAAAATTGATATGAATATATACCACTATATATTTATAACAGTAAAAACCCTACTAAAAAAGTCACTGAGTGATAAGAGAAAAAAAAGACAAAGACAAGAATGTCAACAAACTCTATGAAAGGATATGGATACATAGAAAAACAAGGTGATAATAAGTTTATAGCTTATTTGAAGAAGTACTGTAATGAACAAAACTTTCGGTTTTCTTTGACAAATCCATTATTAATTGAAGCATACAACAGAGATAACCCAGAAAGTGCTTGTTTAAGACAAAGGAGAAAAATAAAAAAGAGTACAACAATAAACACAGACATATTATCAAAAAAAATGGATGATATATCGACATATATAATGAACAATGAAGGTATGGATGGAGATACAAAAGATATGATACTTTTATTGATAAAGGAAGTAGAAAGAATAAGTAATGAAAATGAATGGATGAAGAAAGAGATAGAAATGATAAAAGAAAGAGACAGTAGAGATAATAGAGAAAAGAAAAAAGAAACACTGACAAAAAAGAACATAGTAAAAGAAAAACTGGACGAATGGGTAATGAAATGTGAAAGCAGTCAGAGTTCCTACTCAGCATTTGTTAAAAGTAAGATGTATGTTACGAATGACGACATTGACAGAATGGTTGATAACCCTAAAAAGCCAATAATTGATATTTTGGTTAGAGTATTGGAACAAAGTATTCAGGAGATAAGACAAAATACCCAAGAGACAAGACAAAACAACCAAGAGATAAGACAAAACAACCAAGAGATAAGACAAAACAACCAAGAGACAAGACAAAACGACGAAGAGTATATAATTCCTATTATATCTATTCAAGAAAGAGGTAAAAAAGTAGTGTATGTTTATGTTAACCAAACAACCAAAGGTAGCAATGACTTAACCAAAGGTAGCAATGACTTAACCAAAGGTAGCAATGACTTAACCAAAGGTAGCAATGACTTAACCCAACCAACTAGTAGTGAAGTACAAACCCAAACTACTAAATATGAGGAAATAACAAATGACCAGATAGTGTTCTTTATAAAGGAAATCAACTACGCGATATTGAAAAGAATTTCAGCCTGGAAAAAGATAAGCATATCAGAAGGGAACTTTATAGAGAAAAAGGATGATGGTTACCTAGCATTACTGAATAAAACAACAAACATAGACTATGAAAAACTGGTAGATAAGTTTAGACAATCATTGTATAGAGTGTTAGTATAAACATCGTATGAAAAAGTGAAGAAAGTATAGTCAAAATAACCCACCAAACACAAAAGCCAATCTTTTTTTATTTTCACCTCGCTCATCTCGCCTTCAATGTCTTGGATTTTTTATTTGAGTTGCTACTGATATTTTTATTATTTTTATTCGTTCTGTTTTTATTTTTCATATCCTTTGTAACATTTTTACCTAAAATAGACCTCAATTTACGAGTATGATTTGCCATAGTGTTTTTAGACATATGTTTCGTCATATCCCACAAGTTATAACGCAAGTAGCAAACAATCGAAAGTCTCTTGGCATCCTCACCACTCTTTTTCATAGGCAAGTTAGCGTGCCATTCATGTACATTCATATAAAGAACATCGCCGTATCGAACATCCACACCAATACCATACTGAGGAAAACAAGTCTCTGCACCGCTATACTTACCCTTTTCAATAACCACCAAGTTTCCGAACCCTTCTTCATCATCCCCCTTGTCTTTATGAATAGCAGTCTGGAAGTTCACATTCGTAGTAACAGTAGTAAATGAAGTTCCACATATTTTGAAAGGAGTTTGGTTCGCCTTTTGTCTTTGTTTTTTATAGTATTCGGGAGTATACTTTTCGTAATACTCGTCGATTTCTTTGATAAGTGGGACTGCTTTGGCAAAATTCTCTGGATAGTCGCGATTGAAACGGGTTTCACGAACAGGTAAAATCTTCATTCCTTTTCTTTTCAAAATAGCCTTTTGAGAGACGGATAGTTTATCGATATATCCCAACACATTCGATTTTATTTTAGGGTTATAACCAGTAATTCTACTCTCACTACCGGAAGCGACACCGCGAGCAGTTGTTTCTATTTCTGCAAACTCAATCACATTCTCATAAAAGTCTTCAATCTTTTTTTTAGTGAGTTTATTTTTACGGAAACGAATGAGAAGTTTTTTATTTTTACCATTTTTGCTATCTTTAACACTTTTACCACCACTTTCCGTGTCAGAGTCAGAATCAGAATCAGAATCAGAGTC
>Ga0136644_10004323_pt1 | contig 10492 bp, 9 predicted proteins | sample C_130820_EF_Meta_FD_94780 | JGI IMG/M metagenome (GOLD analysis project Ga0136644, IMG submission 94780) | Freshwater microbial communities from Lake Croche, Canada to study carbon cycling - C_130820_EF_MetaG (v2) (version 2) | ecosystem: Environmental > Aquatic > Freshwater > Lake | place: Lake...
GCTCTTTCTCTATCTTTAAATATTTCAATTAATTCATTATAAATATGTATTATTAAAGCGAATAAATTGTTTATAAAATCACTTATCCATGTTAAAAAATTTGTTAAAATAAATATGACAAATGAAAATAAAAATACTATTAGATATAATGGAACATCATAAATTATATTTTTTATTATTCCTAATATTCCTGTCATTTCTGTTTTATTTACATACAAGTATGTTATATGAATCAAATTCAAAATTAATAATATTATAAATATTACGTAAAATATCGATTTTGTTGTTGTTAATGATAGTAATCCGGATTCTATAGGTGTTGTTTGAACATTTAATTCTGTAGAATTTTTAATATTACTTTTATTTACAGCTGCATTTATTTCCTTAGAATAATTTATAATAATTAAAGATATTACTATAGATATTAATTCTATTAAATCATATAAAAATTTAATACTCAATGTATCTACTTTCTTAAACATTCTTGGAATTGTATTCATTATAAATGAAACAAAAATATATATGGGTTTTAAATATGGTAAACTTTGTAATATACTTTCTAAAAACATATTTGTAAATGATTTTTCTTCTTGCATCTTTTTTTATAGATATTTATATATTAATATATATTGCTATAACATATTTCAATATATATTATTTTTTTTATTTTTTATAAGTTCTCTATCATTGTTTTATTTCCATGACATTCCCTACATAATGCACGTAAATTATCTACATGATTACTTCCACCATATTCTAATTTTATAATATGATCTACTTCAAAAGTCGCTTTTAACTTTTCTTTACATTCTCCACATTTCCAATCTTGATTTGATGCCACATATTTCTTCTTCGTTTCACTAACCGACCTTTTCGTGGCTTTTTTTCCTGAGTCTAACATTTGATTTTCACTTACTATTTTATTTTGATTTGGTATTGGTACAATCGGATAATTATATTGATCTCCACCAAAATCATATTTTGATGTAAAATCTAATATAGGGGATATCATATTTGTTGTATTTTTATCTATAGGTAAATATTTTATATAATCATTTGTTGTTGATATTATCTGTCTGGCTCTAAATGGATTTTTTTTTATTAAAATATATAACATTAATGCTCCAAAAGCTATTCCAGCCATTTGATAATATTTTTTCCATGAAAATAATACTTTCATATATTTACCTTCTGTGTATACATTTCCCATTAATAATCCTGCTGCTAATAATATCATTATTTCTATCCTCATAATATTATTTTACTATTATTATATAAATAGATTTTGAAATTTTTGTTTATTTCCAATAAAAACATATTAATATTATTAATAAAATTATAATTACTGTATAAATATAATGTTTTTTTATATTTTTTTTTTCAGATGCTATCAATAAACGTGGTTTATATTGATTTCTATATTTATCTAATGCTTCTGCTAAACTTAATTCTTTTTTACCTAACATATAATTTATTTTATTATGAATAAAGTGAACCCATCTTACAAATGATTCACGGTTAGCTAAATACGGTTGCACTGGATAATTATCTAGCATTTGACTAAATTTGTCTCCAATATCATGATTCGGTATAAAAAGCGGCATATTTTGTATTAAATCATAATATTTACGTTTGGTTACACTGTTTGGATTTAATGGATAAGATTCTGCAACTGTATGTAAAAAAAACCAATAATTTGGTCCCCATATTTCCGGATCAAATTTCATATTCTATAATGTTGTTATGTATAAAAATATAAAGATTTGAATTATTATTATTATTAGTATAAATATTGTAAATATGATTACGAATATAAATGTAAATGATAATTATTGTAATAATTGTGGAAAATTTGGACATTATTATCATCATTGTAAAGTTCCCATTACTAGTATAGGAATTATAGTTTTTCGTATATGTGAAGAAAATTCATCTTCTAATTGTATCAAAAATATTGAATATAGCAATTTAAAAAATAAGAAAATAGAATATTTAATGATTTGTCGTAAAGATACACTTGGATATATCGATTTTATGAGAGGTAAATATTCTATTTATAATAAAGAATATATTATGAATATGATAAAACAAATGACAGAAGATGAAAAAAATATTATCCGTTTGAAAGATTTTAATGTTGCTTGGAAACGTATTTGGGGAAATGAATCTATTTCTAATCAATATAAAACTGAAGAATTAACATCCAAAGAAAAATTTAATTTATTAAAAGAAGGTGTTTTTAATACACGTGAATTTTATACTCTTGATTCTTTAATAGAAGAAAGTTATAATTATGACACATGGTTAGAACCTGAATGGGGGTTCCCTAAAGGTAGAAGAAATTTTCAGGAGAAGGATTATGAATGTGCTTTTAGAGAATTTACCGAAGAAACTGGTTATCATTATAAATATTTAAAAAATATTAAAAATTTATTACCTTTTGAAGAAATATTTACTGGGTCTAATTATAAATCTTACAAACATAAATATTATTTGACTTTTATGGATTATAATCATTCATTGAATATGAATTATTTTGATAAATCCGAAGTTAGTAAAATAGAATGGAAATCATTTGGAAATTGTGTTTCTTCTATAAGAAACTACAATTTAGAAAAAATCAGATTAATTACGAATGTAAATAATACTTTAAATTCATTAAAAATAGTATATTGATTATTTAAACTTAATCTATCGAATAAATTTTGGATATGTATATTCGTACCATAAATTATATTCATATAATGTAAATAAAATATTATATTATATGTCTAATATTACTAAAAATGAAAAAACTAAAAGATGTAAGAAAGGTACAAGAAAAAATCCAAAAACTGGAGAATGTGAACCAATCGTTGTTGATGTTCAAAAAGTTGAAAAAGTTCAAAAAAGCAATAAAACACCTTCTACTTTTTTTCAACAATTAAAAGATATTGTTACTAGTTTTATTCCTACTCCTAAAAATGAAAATAATTCTCTTCGAGAACAAGATGTTGAACAACAAAAAGAAAATATTGTATTTAATGAAGAAGACAAAAAACAATGTAAAAAATATCAAGTTTCTGATAAAGATATTGCAAGAAAAGAAGAATTATCTAATTTAAAAGGTTCTGAATTACGTGTTATTCATTCTAAATTAGAAAATGATCCATCTCTTTTAAATAGTACTCCTGGAATTAAAACCAAAGAAAAATTGATAAATTATATTATTTGTTTAGAAAATAAACAAAATAAACCTACTGATTTACCAGTAGAAGAATCTAAAGATACTTCCTTTTTTTTTGATTCTTATCTTTCAGACAAAAGTTCTATTACTGAAGAAGTTGTAAAAAAACCAAAATTAATTATTCGTAATCCTTTACCTGAAATAAATGATGATCTAGAAGAAAGGATAGATCTAGATGAACTTTTGAAAAAAGAAAATAATAAAAAGAAAGTTCTTAAAATTAGAAAATCTGTTGAGGAAGCCATTGAAGAACCTATTGAAGAACCTATTAAGGAAGCTACTGATAGTAAAGAACCTAATGAGGAACCTATTAAGGAAGCTACTGATAATAAAGAACCTATTGAAGAACCTATTAAGGAACCTACTGATAGTAAAGAACCTAATGAGGAAGATACTGATAGTAAAGAACCTAATAAAAAACCTAATAAAAAACCTCTTGAAACCAAAGAACCTATTGAAAATGAACAAGAACAACAAATACAAAATAAAATCGGTATTGCTCCTATTGATATTGAATCAAAAGAATATAATAAATTTCTTTTTGATAAAGAAATTATTGAATCAGAGAACTTGAAAAATAATGAAACAATTACTTTTTTATACCCTGAATTAAATGATCCTAATTTTAATATCAAAATTGCAAAATATAAAGAATTTAATGATACTCAATATGACGGCAAAATTTATGATATAAAAGAACAAGCAAATCAACTTTGTAATGCCGAATTTGAACTTTTACCACATCAACTTTTTGTTAAAAATTTTCTTTCTATGCAAACACCTTATAATTGTTTATTATTATATCATTCATTAGGGACTGGAAAAACTCTTAGTAGTATCGGTATTGCCGAAGAAATGAGAGCATATATGAAACAAGTTGGATTCAATCAACCTATTCTAATTATTGCATCTCCTAATGTTCAACAAAATTTCCGTCTTCAATTATTTGATGAACGAAAATTAAAATTAGTAGGTGGAATATGGAAATTAAATACAAGCATCGGTAACGCTATATTAAAAGAAGTAAATCCAACAAATTTGGTCGGTATTCCAAAAGATCGTATTATTAGTGAAATTAATAGTATTATTAATAAATATTATCATTTTATGGGATATACTGAATTAGCTAATTTTATTAAACGACATACTAATATTCCTGAAGGAACACGTTTTTCAATAGCTGAACAAAAACAAATTCGTATTAAAAAAATACAAAAATATTTTGATAACCGTCTTATTATTATTGATGAAGTACATAACATTCGTATTTCTGATGATAATCGTGAAGATTCTAAAACAGCTACTTTATTGATGGAAGTTGCTCGATATTCTAATAATATACGTCTTGTATTTTTATCTGCTACACCTATGTATAATAATTATAAAGAAATTATTTGGTTAACTAATTTAATGAATATTGTAGATAAACGCAGCACTATTCGTGAAGACGATATTTTTGATAAAGAAGGTTTATTTTTACCAGAGAGAACTTCAAAATTAGGTAATAAAATCGAGGGTGGAAGAGAACTTTTACAACGAAAATTAACTGGATATGTTTCTTATGTTCGTGGTGAAAATCCTTATACTTTTCCTTACCGTATTTATCCTGATACTTTTTCTCCCGAACATTCATTAAAATCAATAAAATCGGATTCTAAATATCCTTCAAAACAATTAAATCAACGTGTTATTGAGAACCCTCTTCAATTTATTCCTGTTTATATACATCGAATCGGTGAATATCAAGCTATAGGATATGATTATATTATGAAATATTTGCGTAACAAATCTTTTTCCACTACGAATAAATTTGGTGAAATTCGTGAATTACCTTCTTTTGAAAATATGGAATCTTTTGGATATACATTATTAATGCAACCATTAGAAGCTCTTAATATCATATTCCCAAATCCAACTATTGATATAATTTCAGAATTACCTTCAAAATCAGAAGAAGAACAAGAAGAAAAAATATATTCAGACGAACAAAATGAAGATATTATTAAAAATATTGTAGGAAAACGTGGTTTATATAATGTAATGACTTGTAAAACTGAAAAATCTCCTATACCTAATATGTATGATTTTGAATATAAACCATCTATTTTATCTGATAAAAAACATGGGCGCATTTTTCATAAAGAAAATATTCATAAATATAGTAGTAAAATTTCTAAAATATGTGAATCTATACTTAATTCTACAGGTATTGTTTTGATTTATTCTCAATATATTGAAGGTGGTATTGTCCCTATTGCGTTAGCATTAGAAGAAATGGGATTTTCTCGTTATAGTAGTCTTTTATCTCATAATAAATCTCTTTTTAAAAATCCACTTACCGATCCATTAGATGCGCTTACTATGAAACCACGTTCAGAATTTTTATCTCAAGGTGGAGAACCTAGTCAATTTCAACAAGCAAAATATGTAATGATTACTGGTAATAAAGCATTATCTCCTGATAATCTAGAAGATATCAAATATGTAACCAATCAAAATAATAAAATGGGTGAAAAAGTAAAAGTTATTATCATATCCAAAGCTGGTTCTGAAGGATTAGATTTCAAATGTATTCGTCAAATACATATATTAGAACCTTGGTATAACATGAGTCGTATTGAACAAATTATTGGTCGTGGTGTTCGTAATTTTAGTCACTGTTATTTGGAATTTGAAGAACGTAATGTTGAAATTTATTTACATGCTACATTACCACGTAATGATGAAGAACCAGCTGATCTTTATGTTTATCGTTTTGCTGAGAAAAAAGCGATTTTAATTGGAAATGTAACTCGTCTTTTAAAAGAAACCGCAGTAGATTGTATTTTAAATATTGGACAAACCAATTTTACTATCGAAAAATTGGCTGCTCTTGCTGAAAATAGAGAAATCTCTTTGAAATTATCTAGTAAAAAGGATCAAAAAATAAAATATTCTATTGGTGATAAACCTTTTACACAATTATGTGATTATACCGATAATTGTAATTTTACATGTTCTCCAAATGCTCAAATTTTAGATTCCGATATCATTAAAAATAATTATAATGATGATTTCTTAAAAATGAATTATAATGGGATTGTTAAACGTATTCGAGATCTGTTTAAAGAAAAAATATCATTTCATCGTAATGAATTAATAAATTCTATTAATATTATGAAAACTTATCCTATAAGTCATATTGATTATGCTCTTTCTAGATTTGTTGATAACAAAGACGAATATGTTTTGGATAGATGGGGGAGAACTGGATATATTATTAATCGTGGTGAATATTATGCATTTCAGCCTATTGAAATTACTGATGAATCTATTTCATTGTTTGAACGTGAAATACCAGTTGATCATAAACGTGAACATGTTGAAATTGAATTACCTAAAGAAAAAGCAGCTTTGATTACTGAAGAAGATGTGTCAGAAGAAAAAGTGGGAGAATCTGAATTAGATAATGATGAAGAAAAAATTACAAATCAATATAATGAAATTACGGATAAATTACGTGTTTGTTTTGAAAATGTTGAATCGTGGAAATCTATTGGAACTGAAAAAAAACGGTTCTCTACAAATGAAACTGATTGGTATATTAATATTGGAAATATTTATAATAATATTATTCAAAATCATAATATTGATGAAATTTCTTTAAATGAATTTATTGTTTATCATTTTTTAGATACATTATCTCTTCAAGAACGTGTTTTTGTTATAAAATATTTATATTCATTATATCAAGAAACCGATGATATTCATCAAAAAACCATAAAAGCATATTTTGATGAAAAAATATATCAGGTTCGCGGATTTCGTATTATTATGCTTCATAATGATAAAATAGCTGAATCTACTGAAGAAAAATTAAAAGTATTTGTACAAAATGATCTTGAGAACTTGAATGTTTGGAATATAGCTCAGCCTACCGATAGACAAGAATTGTTTAAACTAATGATAGCTTCTTTAAAAGATTCTGTTTTAAATGTTACAAAATTAAATCGGTTAATCGGATTAATGCAAGTATTTACTGATAATAATGTTATATTTAAAACGATTGATTTGAATAATAAATTAAGAAAAGGTTCTCGATGTGGCGGTGAAGGTAAGAAAGATATTATGAAAAAAATAAATATAATTTCTGATTTTAAATATAACGAAGATAATACTGAGAATGAGAACTTGATTGTTAAACCTGGTTTATGTGTCATTTTAGAAGTTTTATTAAGATATTATAATAAACAAAAGAGAAATGGATTTGTTTATTTTTTAGGATTTGAAAATACTGCTTTTTTACCCAAGTAGAGCGAACTTGTTAGTCGATTTTTATAAAAATATAATAAATATAAAAAATTGATAAACAATATAATATTAATATTATTATTATATAATAGATAATAATAATAATATGCAATCCAGAGACAATAAAGTAAATCGTAAAATTTACGGTGTCTATATTAAATCTATTTTGACAATGAAAATTATTCTCCCTATAAGAGAAGTCGGTAAAAATATCAAAGAAAATTTAGAAAAAATTATTTCGAAAAGAAATGAAGGTAAATGTATAGCAGAGGGGTTTATTCGTCCTAATTCGATAAAAGTTGTTCGTTATTCTAGTGGTAATATTAATGGTTCTAATGTTGAATTTGAAACTGTCTTTGAATGTATGATTTGTCATCCTGTAGAAGGAATGCTTATTGAATGTGATGTTAAAACAATCACAAAAGCTGGTATTCATGCTGAAGTTATTGATAATGACGGAACAGTTCCTATTACTACTTTTATTGCACGTGATCATCATTTTAATGAAAACAGTTTTTCTGAAATAAAAGAAAATATGAAAATTATTGTACGTGTTATTGGAGTTCGTTACGAATTAAACGATCCTTATATTTGTGTTATTGCCAAATTTATTGAGAAAAAGGGAGATCGAAGAATGGGTGGATCGAATGAAATTCAAAGTTTTAATATTTTAGACAATGATGATGATGAATTTGTTGAAGACGATTAGACTATTTCAAATGTTTGTTTTATAAAAAATTTTATCTTTAGAGAAACATATTTATAAAAAATTATATAAAATCTTTTTTACATTTTATACAATTTGAGTAATACTATAATTATTAAAATTATGAATTTGAATCATGGATTTACTATTGTTACTGCAACTGATAAAAAACGTGGTATTGGTTTCCAAGGAAAACTTCCATGGAAAAATACTACAGATATGAAATTTTTCAAAAATATTACTACCCAACGTTTTGAAGAACATAAAATTAATGCTATCATTATGGGTCGAAAAACATTCGAAAGTTTAAATTATCAACCATTGCCAAATCGATTAAATATATGTATTACATCTTATAATGTAGATACCGCACATTCTCTCTTTATTGGTAACTCCTTTTATCCTTTAAAATCTAATAAATCCATGGATTTCAAAATTTCATCTTCTTGTTTGAACAATGATTTTTATAATAAAATCATGTTTTTTAATTCTTTAAACGATTCTTTGGAATTTCTATATAATTTATCCAAAGTAGAGAACATTTTTGTTATTGGTGGTTCTATTTTATATCAAGAGGCTATTAATCATAAAGATTGTAGAGAAATCCTTGTTAATGAAATTGATATTAATGTGGATTGTGATGTTTTTTTTCCTGAAATTGATAATGAAAAATTTGTTTTGACTTATTCAAATTTTATTGGTGAAGGTGTTTTAAATAAACGTTATATAAAACGTATGGCGCGTTCTATGACTATCTAATTTTTAGTGATATTTATACTTGTAAATATTGTATTTTTATGTCATATAAATAAATATATTATAATTATATAATACAATATGACAAATAATATTATTAACTCTGCTTTAAAAAGTGTAAAATATGGTTTGCAAGGATTACAAAATGAAGTTAGAATTTTGAAAAATAGTTCTCAAAGTAACATTCAAAATATTAAATTTCAAAATAATAAACTAATTAAAGAAGTTAAATTTTTAAAAAGTAATTTAGGGAAAACTATATCCAAAATTGCTAATTTTAATTCTAACAAAAAAACACATAAAAGGAGAACACATAAAAGAAGAAAATAAATGCGTTTATTGAACTATCTTTCTTAGCAAAAACACAAAAAATTGAATGTTTTTTATTTGTTTTTATTATCGTTATAAAGATATAATAGTTTTCAAAGATTTAATTTAATATGTATTCTACTTGCAATGGTTGTTATCCTGTCTTCCAGCCAAATCAACTTGCTCATAGTGATTTTGGGGGGTGTCTTTATTGTTCTGATTCTCTTGATGATGTAAAAATCGATCTTCAAGCTGTTTTTGAAGAACTTGCTTCTGAAGTTAGTGATGAAACAAATACAACTGAATGTTGTATTTGTTTTGAAAATATTGATAAACATAAAAATAATTGTACTACAGAATGCGGACATTCTTTTTGTTTAAAATGTTTGGCTACTTCTATTGTACATAATAATTCTACTTGCCCTTATTGCAGAACCAATCTTGTAGATATTCCTGATAAAAATGAGGAAGACGAAGAAGATATTGGAGATGAAGATGAAGACGAAGAATACGATGAAGAATATGACGACGAATATGATGAATATGACGATGATTATGATGAAAATAAACCTGATTGTGAAGTTCATGAAATCACATCTCGTTTAGAAAAAAATGGATTTACTATGCAAGATATTGTTTCTATGTTACTCGGACGTTATAAAAAGGATAATACAGAAGATGAAATTAATATTCTTAATAAAAGTTTCAATAACATTGTTGATGATGCAGACAATGAAACTTATGAACAAGAATTATTTGCTATTGAAGATATAGATGTATATAAAGTCCTTGTTTAATATTTTACGTTAGATTTTAGTGTAGATTTGTATATATTAATTTGATTTATAAAAATTATAAAATAAAAAAGAAATAGAAAATACTTTTTTTATGTTATGATGATTTGATTTATAAATATTTTACGTAAAATATTTATAAAACGCTCAGGGTGAGTTTCGATCTCACTACCTAACGGTTAACAGCCGTTCGCTCTACCAATTGAGCTACCCAAGCAGAATAAGAGTCTTTAACAAACATCATGCACTAGACGAGGATTGAACTCGTGCAACCGCTTTATAAGAGCGGGAATCTAACCACTAATATACAAGTGCTTGTTCAGGATTGGTTGATCAGGCACTCTTCTCCTGATACAATATATTCTATTTCGTTTTTAAGTAGTTTTACAGAAAATATATTAATATTAAATA
>Ga0136644_10004324_pt1 | contig 10488 bp, 6 predicted proteins | sample C_130820_EF_Meta_FD_94780 | JGI IMG/M metagenome (GOLD analysis project Ga0136644, IMG submission 94780) | Freshwater microbial communities from Lake Croche, Canada to study carbon cycling - C_130820_EF_MetaG (v2) (version 2) | ecosystem: Environmental > Aquatic > Freshwater > Lake | place: Lake...
AATATTGACAAATTATTAAATATAGATGATTTAATAAAGGAAAAATTAATAAATTAAATATACAGTTATATTAAATTATAGAATATATTATAATTTATACAAAATTATTATTGACTAGTTTTTGTTATTGTCCATAAGTCTGATGTTAATTTTGGATTTAATAAATATTTATATGGTAAATAAAAATAACCTTTATCACCCCATTTATCACCCCAACTATTACGCATTATCCATACTTTTTTATCATCATCATATCCACAACATACAACAGCATGTCCACCTAATAATTTCTCATCAAATCTAGGATAAGGGACTAATCCTGTATTAAATACGTATTTTGATTTAAATGACGAATATAAGTAAATTCCTACAGCAAATGGATGATTATTAATTAAAGCAGTTTTCATACTATCAATATCTTTATTAATATTAAATGCTTCAAGTACTACATTTTTAGAAGCACTCTCATAACAACTATCTGGTGGTTTAATTGCAAATTTTGAAATATCATATGCCCATTCTTCTTCTGAACAAATACCTAATTTCTCTAATGCAATAATACCATCAGTAATACGTGCACCTGCATCTGTTGAAGTTGTACCTTTCATATTTCGTTCATTATAATATAAAAATAATCTTGATCCAATAAAGTTAGGTTCATTATATGAAACTAGTGCAGTTAATGCATTTGCTGTACATGAACCCAAATGACCTTGATCAAAAATATCTGGAAATTTATTTCTTAAATCAATATTAGCTGGTAGTTCTTGTGTGGTTTGGAATGTTTTTATTTTTTGTAAATTTTGTGGTAATCTATTAATTTTAAGATTATATATTGGTTTAAAATCTAATGAAGTAACATTTAAAATAAATAAAAAATAACAAAAATATTGGAAATATTTAAACATGTATATTATTATAATTACAATAATAATAATTTATATGTGTATAATTATAATCATCTAAATATAAATAATAAATTAAGATAGTTAATGATATATCATCAAGAAAAATTCAAAAAAGTTGAAAATATTTTTTTATTATATTAAACAATTTAAGTTATAGCAAATGAACAAGAAACAATCATTATCATTTCGTTGCCCTGTGCATCAATCGCCAGCAGCAATAGCTCATAGTTTTAATTATGAGCCTTATATATCATTAAAAATTGATGGTATATTTACAAAAATAGACAAGGACAAATATAGTAAATATTATCCAATATTTCCAGAATATTGGACAAAAATAGAAGGAGAATTATATGAAAATAAAATATTATATATATTTTATATTGAAACAGATTTAGGATTTAGCAATTTACAGGAAATGTATGAAGAAATAGAAAAATATTTTTATGATTCAATATCTAATCAAATATCATTAGAAACTTCTGATAATATTTTAGATGATATTAAAATAAATATTGAATCATCATTAAATTGGTTAGATATAAATTCAGAAATAAATTATATATGGTTTCCTAAAAAATATTGGAAATTAGATACTACATCATGGAATAGCTATATAGATCAACTTAATCTAATTTATAACTTTGTAGAAGATGAAATTATTACAAATTTAATTAAACATGATGGTTTAGTTATATCTCCAAATATTCCATCACATAAAAAAAGTTTAATTAAATTAAAACCTAAAAAAGATTTAACAATTGATCTTTTTTATAATGGTAAGACATTTTTAAGCATAAATAAAACAGATTATAAAAATATTATAACAAAATATAAATATTCTGATTATGAATTTAGAGCAATATATAGATTAGAACCAACTAAAACGGGATTATATAAACCTATTTATAAAAGAGAACCAGGAAAAAAAGCAAATCCAGATAATATAATACAAGATATATTGTATAAACATGATAATTATTTTGATATCTTACAATTAAAAGATTTATATGAAACGCCATGGTACGGAGATTTCAATGAGTCCGGATTAAATGAAGTTTTACCTTTGTTACAATATACTCAAAATATATATAATGATATAATCAAGGATATGAATGATAGAAATATATTAGATATTGGTTGTGGTTCAATGGGTCAATATTATAAATTATTAAATAACAATAAATTAATTAATTATGTTGGATTAGATTTAGATTTATCAAAATTACACGAGGCACAAGTTAAAGTATCATATGATCAAAGATTTAAATTTGTATTATTTGATATATGTCATAAATGGAATAAACAAAATAGTAGATTTTCTAATAATTTATGGTCTCATTATTTTTTGAACATGATAAAAAGTTTAAATAAATTTAACAATATTATTAGTGTATTTTCTTCACAATATGCAAATGTAGATAAATCAACATGGGATAATTATGTACAAGAGATAAATACACGTTCTATATCTGGAACAAAAATATTTATTATGTTTATTGATTCAGATAAAATAAAAAATGAATCAAAATATTATAAATATGATATAGAAACAAATAGATTAACAATTAATCTCCCTCATCGCAAAACGCATATAGAACCTGGATTAAGTGAAAAACAAATAATAGAATCATTTAATAATTGGTCAGTAATAAATAAACATTCTTCAAATAATATTTATGAAACATTAGAAATTAATCAATATATTGAATTAATTAATTTCGTTGTATTAATAAAAAATTAAATTAAAATAAAATTATTTAGATCATATTTTTTTTATTAATATATTAATATATTATCTCAAATGAATTCAGAAACTTCTATTATTGATAGTCTTGAAATTTATTCTTTTCTCAAAGGATTACAAGGAGGAGCAGCTAATACATTACCAAAAATAAATATTGATCAATTTAAATATGGAAATATAGTTGTATCTGAACCAATTATATCAGATACATCACCAATGACAACAACAGTATCAATCACACAAGAACCAATTAAACATAGATCATCTATAATTATTTATATTATGTATGCTATTTTAATATATGGTGTTTATTTTTATTTTATTATATCACCAAGACTAAATAAAAAAATGATTCAAATTAAACAAAAGGAAATTAAAAAATTAGATAAAAAGGAAATTAAAAAATTAGATAAAAAGGAAATTAAAAAATTAAATAAAAAAATGAATCAAATTAAAAAATTAGAAAAAAAAGGTAAATAAAAAAATATTTAAATTCCTTCAATTATAAAATCTATATTATCAATAGCATCTTCAGAATAATCAAATATATCATTATAATTAGCTCCTTCCACAGGAACAAATTTACTAATAATATGTTCAGGTACTTTCATTATAATATCTGCTTTATCTTCAAATTCACGAAATGAAACCATAACATAATCTTTGACATTAATTATTTTTGATCCTTTGAGTTTATTATGTTTCTTATGTCTCATCGATCCACAAATTCTAGCACTATAAGTTTTGCCATTATTAACTGATGAAACTATTTTAACACTTAAATAACCATTGCCAATAAATTTTTCAACAATAGCATAAGCTTCTAAATCATTCGTTTCATACACATTAGATTCTAGTTTTTTAGTTTTATTTACATGACCTTTAAATTTTTTAACACCCTTGCCAGTTGGTGCAGCTGTATCCTTGTTCATCATTTTCATTGGTTCTTCTTGCACTTCAATAACTTCAGAATCTTCAGAAACTTCTTCATGTTGGTATGATTCATAAAATGAAAAATCAATAGATGATTTTTCATTTTTAACATCAACTTTTTGTACACTAGTTGATACATTAATTTTTTCTACAGTATTTTTTTTATTACTATTTAGAACTTGTTCAAATATAGCAACTGCATTTAATACATCTTCTTCTTTTCCAGAAATTTGAACATATTTTTTGTCTTTTAAAACACAAAGTAAATTTTGATCAATTTTATCTTGAATTGCCCAAAATCTTTGTAAATTTGTATAATCAAATTCAATTTCAAATGTATATAAATCTTTATAATATTCATTATAGTATTTTTCAACTGATTTAACTTGTGATTTTGGACCTGTTATTGTTAAATTTCTATTATCAAAATTATGATTAACAATAAGTAGTAATTTTTTAATTTGTTCTGAAAATTGTTTATATTGTTGAACAGATAAATTAGTTTCTATAATAATAGAAATTGTATCTTCTTTTATACCATTTAATGCCCCTTTTAACTGATCATTAAATTTCAAAATAATATCTAATGCATTTGCAAGCATTTGAATATTATTTGCTACAATTGAAATACTATTTTCAGAATAATATAATTTAACGTTTGGAACTAATATTTCATTATTTTCAAAATTTTTGATATTAGAACCAACATTTATTTCATAGCAATATTTGCCAGACTTGTTTATATAAGCATTATTAGTTATTTTATCACTAATAAACTTACTAATTACTAATCCTACAGGAATTAATAATTTTGGTTTTGTTTGTTTAAATGACCTTGTAAAAGTATCATTTTTATTGTAATTTCTCTTATGATTCATTTTCAATATAGGCTATATATATCTTATAATATTATTATCAAATAATATTCAATTTTTTGGATAAATGATAAATATTAGCGTAAGCGAATATTTATTATTTATTTGAAAAAGAGAGGGATAGAAAATAAATATTTGCTTTCGCAAATATTTATTTTTGAGTTCAATTTTTTGGATAAATGATTAAAATCAATGATTTTAATTATTTATTCAAAAAAGAGAGGGATAGAAAATAAATATTTGCAAAAGCAAATATTTATTTTTGAGTTCAATTTTTTGGATAAATGATAAATGATAAATATTAGCGTAAGCGAATATTTATCATTTATTCAAAAAAGAGAGGGATAGAAAATAAAAATTAGATTAAATTAAATATAATAAATTAAAAAATTATTTTTTACTTGTTTTTGGTTTTGAAACTGTATTAATAACTTTTTTAGTTTCGTCTTTATTTATAACTTTTTTAACTTTTTTATCTAAATTGCTATGTAGATTATTCCATTCTTTATATTTTTTTGCTAATTCATCTAATTCATATATCCATTGATCTTGTTCTGATGTACTTTCAATAGTTTTAAGTTCTTCTTCTTTATTATTATATTTTTCATTTAATTCATCAATTTTTTCTTGAGTCAAATTAAATAATGGTATTTCTGTAATATATTCATAAGAACATTCTTCATTTAACACTTTTGATAATCTAGGAAATTTTAAGTTAACTAATTTATTAATAATATCTGATTTTTTCTCTTTATATATAATTATTGAACCATCTAAAACTTTTTCTATAAATAATTTTTTATATTTAAGAATATCTAATTCTTTTGATAACTTATCAATTAAGTATTCTTTTCTTTTTGTATACATCATTAGACGTACATTATAAAAATCTTTTAGTATTTCTAATACACAATCATATTTTTGAATTTGTCCATTAACATTATATAAATGCATATTACCAATACTTATTGATTTTGATAATTTTAATTTTTTCCATATATCGCCATTTTTAATTATTTTGTCTAATATATCAGAATCCATTTTAATTGTAAAATCTACTGTTTCATCTGTATATGATGATTTAAAACTTTGAATTAATGAATCTTTATTTTTTGTCTTTTCGGTTTTTTTATCTAAAAATTCTTTATATGGTGTCGTCCATACACCAATTGGTAATTCTGATATTTTAATAGTATCATCATTAATTCTCTGGTAAATACCTTTGACAATGTATTTATTTGATTCTGACTGTTCGATTGTACCTGTAAATTTCCTATAATATGGTATCATTGATTTTGGTTCTTTTTCATCAATTAATAATTTTAAATTATCTATTATATCTAATGGATTATATTGTGGAACTGATGTACTAAATCCAGTACCAATACCTTCTGAACCATTTACCAATATCATTGGGATAATTGGACAAAACCATTCAGGTTCTACTAATACACCATCGTCATCTAAATAATTTAATATTGGATCATCATCATGTCTAAATATTAATCTTGTCAATTCTGCTAAATATGTAAATATATATCTTGGAGATGCAAAATCTTTTCCTCCTAACATTCTAGAACCAAATTGACCAGATGGATATAAAATATTAATATTATTTGAACCAACATAATTTTGAGCTAATCCAATAATAGCACCATTTAAACTAGCTTCTCCATGATGATAACATGTTTTATCAGACACAAATCCAGATAATTGAGCTACTTTAATTTCATCTTTTGCTTTTTCTAATTTACGAAGAATGGCACCATATAATATTTTTCTTGTAGATGGTTTTAAGCCATCAACTATACAAGGAATAGACCTATTGTTATCATCATTAGAAAAATGAATTAATTCTTTATGAATAAAATCAGGAATTGGTACATCTTTTTGATCATTAGAAAGAATTCTATTTTTATTATAATTTTTTAACCAAACTTTTCTACAGTTGGCACGTGGATTTTCAAACGCTAATGTTAATGATTCAGTACAATCATTTTCATATTTATTAATAACACCAAATGTTTTTTTAGATTTCCCTATAATCTTTTTATAAATTATATCTCTATTTGATTCTGTTTCATTTTTATCTATTATTTTTGTAATTTCTTCATTATTTTCATCATTTTCATCATTTTCATCATTTTCATCATTTTCATCATTTTCATCATTTTCATCATTTTCATTATAATTGCCTTTTTTCCAAGTATATTTAATTAATTTTTTTTCAATGTCTTCAAAATATTCTTTTGCTTCTTCTTTTGTTGATGTTCCAAGCCCTTTATAATATTTAATTGAATATGATTTAGATTCTGAATTTTCTTTCCAATTACTATATTCAGACAAATTATAAAATACTTTAATACTTTTTGTTTTTCCTGATCCTTTTGTTGCTTTTACAATTGGTGTTGCTAATGCATATATAAAATTATGATTTTGTAATAATGATGGCCAAAAATAATGAAAAAAATTCATTAATAATCCTTTGATATGATATCCATCAACATCTTGATCACACATTAATACAATTCCACCATATCGAAGATCATTTATATCAGTATATTCTTTATTGTGTTGTAATCCTAATATTTTTTTAATATTAATTATTTCTTCATTTTCTAAAAGTTGTTTTGGTGATGCACTTCTAACATTTAAAAGTTTTCCTTTGAGTGGAAAAACACCATATAAATCAGATCCTATTACAGATCGACCAGCCATTGCTAGCGCTTTAGCCGAATCACCTTCAGTTAGAATTAATTTACATAAATTTGATTTTTTTGATCCTGCCCAATTCGCATCTTCTAATTTTGGAATACCTTTGATCGATGTTGTTTTTTTACCATCTGTTTTTTTTAAAAATGATTCTTCTTTTAATTTTGCCATATTTATTATTTGATCAACAATTCCTGTACTAACTAACTTTTTAATTAACTTTTCAGAAGGTTCATAAGATGATCCAAATTCTTGATGTTTTGTCTTTAAAGTTTCTTTAGTTTGAGATGTAAATGCTGGATTATCAATAACAGAGTCTAAAAATATAGTTAAATTATCTTTTATAGTACTTTGTTTAATTTTAGCTTCATTATATTTCTTTTGTATAATAACTTCTAATTTTTTAATTATTTGATTTAATACATAATCTACATGATTTCCACCATGATATGTACAAATACCATTAACAAATGATATTTGTTGAAAATTTCCATCTGGATTATATATTACTCCTATTTTCCATCTATTATCTTCTTCATATATTATATTATCTTTTTTTATTTTATCTTCAGAATCATCGTCATCAGAATCTTCATCATCAGATTCATCATTATCATTTAGTTTATACAAATTAATATATTTTTTAAAATTATTAACATCAATCTTTTTATCATTAATATATACTTTAACTTTATTTGTGATACCTGCCATATCTATTACTCTTTTATGCATTAATGATATGATATCATCTGTTAATTTATTTAATTTAAATTTAGCTAAATCAGGTTCAAAAGTAATTTTAGTATATGTTATTGGTTTTTCAGCTTTTAGAGAAGTTATTTTTGGTTCTGTTCTATTTGATAAATTATTTGTAAATTCTTGATAAAATTTTAATTTTCTTGGTCCATCTACTGTTTCAATTGAGAAGAATTTTGAAAATACATTTGTTAATTTTGCACCGTATCCATTTCGCCCACCTGTTGTTCTTTTTTGTGTATCATCATAATTTGTTGATGTTAACAATTCACCAAATAACATTTCTGGAATATACATATTATGTTCAGTATGTTTAACAACATCTATACCTGATCCATTATTCCATACGGTTATTAATCCTAATTCTTTATCAATATTTACTTTAATTGTATCACATGTTGAATCGGTACAACTATGATCTCGTGCATTAACTAATATTTCATCAAATATTTTATATAATCCTGGAATATAATTAATTTCCTGATTTATAATTTTATTATTTGTATTATCATATATCCACATGTTTTCTGTTTGTATTGATATATCTCCAATATATGTATCTGGACGCAATAATATATGTTCTATTGGTGTTTTTTTCTGATATTTTTCTTCAATAGTTTTAGTATTATTTTCAGATTCATCAGAATTATTATTTATTTCAGTATTAGATTCTTTTTTGACTTCTTTCTTGGGTTCCTTTTTAGGCTCTTTTTTAGGTTCTTTTTTAGCATTTTTTTTTATTATCTTAGATGCGTTTTTTGGTGGCATAGTGAATAGTATTATAAGTATTATATAATTATGTATTTAAATATATAATATTCAAATTTTTATTATGTTAGTTTAAATCGAAGATTTAAACTAACATAATAAAAAGATGAGGGAAAAAAATAAACTAATTTATTTTTGAGTTCAAATTTTTTGATTATTAATAAAAATCAAAGATTTTTATTAATAATCAAAAAATTTGGGTGTAGGATTAAAAGAATTAAATTTATTTAATTCTTTTAAGACAAATTCAAATTTTTATTATGTTAGTTTAAATCGAAGATTTAAACTAACATAATAAAAAGATGAGGGAAAAAAATAAATTAGTTTATTTCATAAACTAATTTATTTTTGAGTTCAAATTTTTTGATTATTAATAAAAAGATGAGGGGAAAAATAAATTAGATAGTTTATTTTGAGTTCGCCGGGAATCGGGAGCTTGCAAAAGACTTCCCTAACATCGCTTTGCGATGTTAGGTTGCTCAGATGATTATTTAATATAATAGTTCATAGTTGGCATACAAATTTTTTGATTATTTAATAAAAATTTTGACTCTAAATTTATTAAGTATATCATCTGATAATTCTTGATAATTACAAAAACATTTTTTATTTAATATATCAGAAGAGTTATCTAAATGTTCATTTATCTATTTTTATTTTTATATTATTATTTATAAATAAGTTAATTAAAAAATAAATTATGTTATTACTTAATTTATTTTTAATAATATTTAAATTATATTAAGTTAAATATTTAATATTTTGCAGCACGTTTAGATCCTTTTTTAGATCCTTTTTTGGATCCTTTTTTGGATCCACGGCGTTTAGCACCACCTTCCATTGGTTTAGATCCTTTTTTAGATACACGTTTAGATCCTTTTTTAGATCCTTTTTTGGATCCTTTTCTTGGGCGTCCTGCTTTACGTCCACCAGATTGTAATCCTTGGGGTGTTCCTTGTAATCCTTGAGGAGTTCCTTGTAATCCTTGAGGAGTTCCTTGGATTCCTTGGGGAGTTCCTTGGAATCCTTGAGGAGTTCCTTGGAATCCTTGGGGTGTTCCTTGGAATTCTTGGGGTGTTCCTTGGAATCCACCAAGTTGGGGAGTTCCTTGGAATCCTTGAGGAGTTCCTTGGAATCCTTGAGGAGTTCCTTGGATTCCTTGGGGAGTTCCTTGGAATCCTTGGGGAGTTCCTTGGAATCCTTGGGGAGTTCCTTGGAATCCTTGAGGAGTTCCTTGGAATCCTTGAGGAGTTCCTTGGAATCCTTGAGGATTTCCTTGGATTCCTTGGGGAGTTCCTTGGAACCCACCAAGTTGGGGAGTTCCTTGGAATCCTTGAGGAGTTCCTTGGAATCCTTGAGGAGTTCCTTGGATTCCTTGGGGAGTTCCTTGTAATCCTTGAGGAGTTCCTTGAAATCCTTGGGGAGTTCCTTGGATTCCTTGGGGAGTTCCTTGGATTCCTTGAGGAGTTCCTTGGATTCCTTGGGGAGTTCCTTGTAATCCACCTGTTTGTCCTTTTCTTCTACGTCTAACTTCATGTGTGATCATTTGATCTAAGTTATCACTAAATGATTCGCTATTATTAGATTGCATTTTGTTATATATATAAATATTTAGATTTTTTTTTTAATAGATCATAATTAAACAAATTTAATTAATTAATTAATTAATTAATTTCACTAAAAATGAATAAAGTATTAAATTTTAATAAATTAATTCTACTAAAAATGAATAAAGTACTAAAATTTAATTTATTAAATGAATAAAGTACTAAAATTTAATTTATTAAAT
>Ga0136644_10004326_pt1 | contig 10482 bp, 7 predicted proteins | sample C_130820_EF_Meta_FD_94780 | JGI IMG/M metagenome (GOLD analysis project Ga0136644, IMG submission 94780) | Freshwater microbial communities from Lake Croche, Canada to study carbon cycling - C_130820_EF_MetaG (v2) (version 2) | ecosystem: Environmental > Aquatic > Freshwater > Lake | place: Lake...
ACACTGGAAGAACGCATCAAATTCGTGTTCACTCAAAAAGTATTGGTCATCCATTAGCTTGTGATCCAATTTACGGAGACGGAAAACCTGTTTTACTCTCAAACGTAACAAAGAATTTCAAATTAAGTAAACACGAAGATGAAGAAAGGCCAATGATAAATAGATTAGCGCTTCATTCTTATAAGTTGATATTTAATGATGAAAATGACAAACATTTTGAATTGATTGCCGAGGTTCCAAAGCCATTCACTGCACTAATGAAGCAATTAAAAAAAATCAGCTAGTTTAGAAAATTCCAAGGCAACATTTTTTAATTTTTTAAAGTCTTTATAAAAAATAATTTTATGAAAAATTGGCTTTTATTTATTTTAGTAATTGGCTTTTATATGATTGTAACGCCTGCATTTCATTGTGGTGGTGGTTATAATCCTCATGAAGAATGTTCAAACTACACAACTGATTCGGTTTTGCTTCCTATGGAAATAAGTAATCATCTAAATGGAATAAATATATACGACACAATTAAATTCAATTCAACTGTTTCTGATACCCTTCAACCAAGAAACTCAAGTCAATTTGTATATCCATTTACCGCATTAAATTCAAATATACAGGCTTATAAAGTTGTAAATAATGGATCGGGGCCAATTTTAAATTATGCCAACATCGAATTCAATCCCTTAGTTTCTGAAGGCCAATTTCAAAATTATTCAAATCAAGGTTTTGGTTTTTTGTATAATAGAAATGAACCTTTTAATTATTTGAAAGGTGGACTAGTTGCAGGAAGAAGTGGCTTATATTTATGTACAGTAAATTCCAACAATTACTATGAGGGGTTTACTATTTATCAAAAGTGTAGCGAGTATAAAGTAATCAATTACATAGATCCAAGCCAGCAACAAAAACAATACTGGGATAGCTTAGGTGTAAGTGTATTAAGGCTTAACGGAAATTATTATCAAGACGTTGCAAAGAAAACAGATTGGAATTATTTCTTTGTACGTGTGAATTAAATCCAATCTGAATTAAAATTACTTTCCGCCTTTCAACATCCTTGATTTAATAAATAAGCTGTTGATGCTTTTGTTTTCGTAAGCATTTCTTAAAGCAATTGCAAAAAGTTCATCGGTTGAAAGCACCTTAATCTTACTAGTTTGTTTTTTAAGTGGAATCGTGTCACATACCACCAATTCTTCCAACACGCTGTTTTCGATGTTTTCGTAAGCATTGCCACTTAACACAGGATGTGTACAAAATGCACGAACACTTTTTGCCCCTTTTTCCATCATTAGAGCTGCACTTTTAGCTAAGGTACCTCCAGTATCACAGATGTCATCAATCAACACTATGTTTCTATCTTTTACATCTCCTATCACCACCATGCTCGAAATTTCGTTTGCACGCTTTCTGTGTTTATCACAAATAACCATATCCACTTCAAAGAAAGAAGCCACTTCTCTAATTCGATTTGCGCTTCCAACATCTGGAGCAGCAAAGGTTAAATTTTCTAATTGTAAACTTTCAATGTAAGGGATGAATATTGCTGATGAATCTAAATGATCAACTGGAATGTCAAAATAACCTTGAATTTGTGGCGCATGTAAATCCATTGTAACCACACGATCAGCACCTGCAGCCACTAGCATATTAGCAACCAATTTTGATCCAATTGCTACACGAGGCTTGTCCTTTCTATCTTGACGTGCATAACCATAATAAGGAATAACAGCAATTACTTTGTAGGCAGATGCTCTTTTAGCCGCATCAATCATTAAAAGCAATTCCATTAAATTATCAGTAGGCGCAAATGTACTTTGTACTAAAAAAACAAATTTACCTCTGATGCTTTCTTCGAATTCTACCCCAATTTCACCATCACTAAATTGTTGAATTTTTACACTGCCAATTTTTTCCCCAAATTTTTTTGCAATTTTTTCTGCTAAATAACTAGACCCTCTTCCGGAAAATATCTTTGCGTTTGATTCCATTTTTATAATTTATTTCAGGTAAAATTAATTAAGCAAAAGTATGTTTAGTTTGCTGCAATAAATTTTAATTTTTATGAAAAATATTAACAACACTTCCACATCAATAAAACAATGGAGTAAAGATGACCAACCTTATGAAAAAATAAAAAATTATGGTCCTATGCAATTGAGCAATTCAGAGTTGTTGGCCATTCTAATAAAAAACGGAAATAAAAATAATTCGGCAATTGATTTGGCAAAAGCTATAATGTTGAGATGCAATAATTGTTTGAACGAATTGGGGAAATTATCTATGATTGATTTTCAAAAGATTAATGGAATTGGGGAAACAAAATCCATTACGATTATGGCTGCATTAGAAATGGGACGTAGGCGTTTGAATGCAGAATCTGTTTTAAAACATACCATTAAAGGCAGCCAAGAAGTTGCTCAATATTTAAATGAAAAATTCAAAGACTTAACTTATGAAGTATTCGCAGTTATTTTTTTAAATCAAGCCAATAAAATCATTCATTTTGAAATTATCAGTAAAGGAGGTATTACAGGAACTGTAGCTGATCCAAGAATAATTTTACGATTGGCGCTAGGATTTGGCGCTGTGAGCATTATTCTTTGTCATAATCATCCATCAGGGAATTTAAATCCAAGCAATGCGGATAAAGCCATTACCAAAAAAATTGGAGATGCTGCTTCATTAATGGATATAAAATTATTAGACCACATCATTGTAAGTGATGAAGGGTACTTTAGTTTTATGGAAGAAGGATTACTATGATAAATTAAGCCATACCCGTTGGACCACCAAAATTAAAAGGAATTTCTACCGATTCCATATCTTGAATTGTACCATTAGCTGCTTCAAATTTCTTTACATTATCAATCATTGCCTTCATGAATCTTTTAGCATGAAAAGGCGTAAGGATGATTCTATTTTTCACTTTACTTTTAGGAGATCCTGGCATTACATTTACAAAGTCCACCACAAACTCAGCATGACTATGCGTTATGATGGCAAGGTTTGCGTAAGTTCCTTCAGCTATTTCTTCTGAAATTTCTATGTTTAATTGATTTTCTACTGGTTTGTTATCCGACATTATTTAAAGTTTTTTTATAAAAAAAGACCACCGAAACCGATGGTCTTCTTTTATTATTAAAGGTTGTATTAGTTCAATTTGATGATTTCTTCAGTTACTCTGTAGATTTGACCACTAGCACCACCTGGGTAACCGTATCTTACTCTAAACTCATGAGTTGCTGGATCATAAACATTATTACATTGTGAAGCATTAGGCCAAGCTGGAACATAACCTGTTGGAGTACCATCTAAATTTTGAGCTGGTAAACCGCTAGTAAAGATAGCAATTGGTGTACTACCTGGAGCTTGAGAAATGGTTAAAGCACCAGTTCCTTGATCAACAGTAAAAATTGCAAAATATCCACTACCACCTAAATCACCTAATTCAGCTTGAACTGAATTTGGACCAGTTGTAGTTAATGATTTAGCTCTGTTGGTGATTGCTCTAGCAGCAGTTGGATGATAAAAATAACCATTAGAAGTATAAACACCATCATAGATATTTTTTACCGTAATTCTGATTAAAGCCTCTTTCATATTACTAGCTACAGTAAAACCGTTGCTTGCACTTACTAACTCAAGACCTAAGCCATAAGTTAAGTTTGGATCTAAGTCAGAAGCTCTTGGAATAGTGATTTCAAGTGTATCTAATAATGTACCTGCTTTAATTGTAGCAGTTAAATTAGAAGTATAAGCACTAGCTGGTAATAAAGTTAAATTTGGATCAGCATCAACCAATGATGGTTTTAATGCAAACTGAACAGTAACATCTGATGATTGAGCACCAATTGTTTCTAAAGCTACTACTGGAGAAGCTAATAATTGAGGTACATCTGAAGATAATAATCCGTAATCAACAGAACCTGCAATAGATTGAGGTAAAGAAACACCTTTCTTTTCGATAACTTGAATTCCATAATCTCCATTATCAAAACCTTTGTCTTTAAGACAACTAGAGAATGCAACAGTCATTGCAACTCCGAAGAAACTTAGTTTAAAAATATTTTTCATTTTATTTAATTTAATTTTTTATTGGTAATGGAAATTATTGAAGATCCCAGAATACTTTAGAAGTAAATACGCTAATTGAACCTTGTGTGTTTACGTTAGCTTCATTGAAACTATATTCTGATTGTGGGTAAAACAATCTTACTGGAATTGACGAAGCAGCTCCAGATAATGTTGATAATTGCGTTGCCCAAGAACCAGTGTTAGTTTGATCATAAGAAACGCCTTCGCCATAAACGATATCAGTTCTTCTGTAATCTGACCATACTTCGAAAGGAGCAATTCCGTTTAATGCAAACCATTTTTGAGCAATGATAGTATATAAACCACCATCAACTAAATTACCGATTGTTGGATCAGCAACAGCTGTGTAATCTACGTCAGCATATCCAGCATTACCATTGATATACGTTGTAGCATTTGCTGCGGTTAAGCCTAGGAAAATGAAAGATTCTTTTACAGCGTTTGTTAAAGCTGTTTGAGGATCAACACCAGGCAATAAACCTCTTTGAGCTGCTTCAGCTTGTAAGAACAAACTTTCTACGCTTGTCAACAACCATGCATCAGATGCAGCGCCGTTTGGAGATAATCCTGTAACAGGAGATGTTGAATTGATTTGATTGATAGGAGATAATGAATCACCTGTGAATCCCGGTCTGAAACCAGAAACTGCACCATAAGGAATTCCTTTATGATATTGTCTTGCAGTATAAACTGAAGCACTTGAATTGATATCTGGTTTTACATACAATTTGTTTTCTCTTGGATCAGCATTGTATCTGTAGTAACCAGGTGTTGTTCTTGTACCTAAACCAACAGCAAAAGCATTTGCTTTAGTTAAATCAGCTGTACCAGCCAATGTTCCATTCTCATTAATAGCAAAGTATCTATAAAAAGGACTTGGTTTTGAAGCAGAAAAACCAGGATTGATTTTAGCTGTTTCGCCAGAATTTAAGAAACCAGTTCCTTCAGCGTTAATGCCAGCCATGATTGCTGCGTAATCAATACCTGAAACAGAAGATGAAGATGCAGCATCAATACCGTTTTGGCAGTGAATTACCATTCGTAATTTCAATGTATTTGCAAATTTAATCCATAAAGTTGCATTTCCTTTAAATACTAAATCATTCTTTGCAATGTTAGCATTAGCAGAAGCTGCTGCTGCTGGACTTTTCAATAAAGTAATAGCAGTATCTAATTGTTTGAACAAATCTTTATAGATTTCTTTTCCGTTATCATACTTCGGATTTCTAACATCATTTCCTTGTAACGCTTGGAAGTATGGAATGTTTCCGTAAACGTCAGTTAAAATTTGGAAATTTTGAGCTTTCATAATTCTACAAACTGCTTCGTAGTATGCATCTCCAGAAGCATGCGCTTTCTGTTGAACATAATTGTAAGATGAAGCATTATAATACAAATCATTCCAAGGATTTCCAACTGTAGTTGGGAATGTATTGGTGAAGTTGTATGATTCTTCTTCATTGTCATTTTGATAACTACCGCTACGAGCCCAATAGCCCATCCAGTTTTGTAAGAACTTCCAATCACCAGCAACAATTTTAGCTGAAGTTGCAATTGAAGAAGGTAGTACGTCTCTGTAATTTAATGAACCTGCAGACAAGTTCTCTTGAGATGCATTGATATCGAAATCAGTTTTACATCCGGTAAGTAGAGCTACCGCTGTAGTAGCTATCAAACCTAATTTTTTAATATTAAAAAGTTTCATGTTTATGTTTTATTAATTTTTATTAAAATTGGAATACTACGTTTGCACCGAAAATTCTTGTTGGAGGCAAGTTATATGCAGTACTACGACCTTGAGCGTTTCCTGTATAAGATGCATTTCCATTAGAAGAAAATTCTGGATCAGTCCATTGATTCGTTTTAGGTAACCAAGTTAATAAGTTTCTACCTGTGATACCTACTGTAACACCTTTCAATGTATTTCCTTTAAATAATTTTGAAGGGAATTCATAATTTAATGAAACCTCTCTTAATTTCCAGAATGCACCGCTAACTAAATAGTTAGAAATAGCAGTTGTATTTAAATCACTGTTCCAAAATTCACGATTGTATTGTTGTGTATATACGTTAGTGTTTTGAACGTATTTACTTCCATCATAATAAACTGAGTTAGGCCATACAAATGAACGACGACCGTATTGAGCACTACGTGCAGAAATACCATTATCATCCATAAATCCACCCAATTGATCAGCTACGATTTGATTTCCACCACGATACTCAGCAACAACTGATAAACTGAAGTTTTTGTAGTTAGCTGATAAAGTCAAACCGAAGATGTTATCTGGAGTTGTTTTTCCAAAAGTAGTTAAATTTGGATTTACAGTTGGCATACCTGTTGTTTGATCAACAATTACCTTTCCTGTTGCACTATCTCTAACATAATCATACACTCTGAATTTGTACACTGGTTGTCCTACGATAACCCAGTTGTAGTTTCCAATTCCTATTTGATTTAAACCATCAACCAATTTGATTACTTTACTTGTTTGATGTGTATAGTTCATTTTTAAATCAATATTCAAATCACCTACTTTAACCAATGGAGTTAATTTCAAATCCATTTCTAAACCACTGTTTTTAAATTCAGCAGCATTCAATTTACTAGTTGTATAACCAGTACTGTTTGCTAATTGTAAATCCAAAACTTGGTTTGTATTCTTTTGTGTGTAGTATGTAGCTTCAAAATTGATTCTGTTTTTCAAGAAACCAACTTCAAGTCCAATCTCTTTGTTGTAAACAAACTCAGGATCAAATTGTCTTCTGTAGATTGAAGTAGGAATGTTATATCCTAATGTAGAGCCATAAGGGAAGAAAGTTCCAGTTGTAAATGCTGGATCATCTTGAGCAGCTAATGGAACGTTACCTGTTTTAGATACAGCTCCACGGATTTTCAAGAAGTTAACCACTTTTTGCTTGTCAAAACCAGGAATAACTTTATGTAATAAAATTGAAGAGTTAACTCCAGGATAGAAATAAGAGATATCGCTGTTAGAGAAAGTACTTCCGTCTCTTGGAGCATTTTTACTGTCTCTATCGTAAGAACCTGTTCCTTCTAAATAAGCCCAACCATCGTAGTTTACGCTTACGTTACCAAATAATCTTGATAATCTTGAAATGGTAGAACCTGCAGATACTGTTGGCTCACCTACTCTATTTTGAATACTCAAGAAAGTTGATTGACCAAGATTTCCACTGCTAATTCCCCAGTTGTTTGAGTTTGACTGACGGAATGATTGTCCGAATTGACCAGTGAAAGCAAATTTCTTATACTTAGCATTCATGTTAGCAAAAAACTCAGAAGTTACTCTGCTACTAGATGATGAAGCGTAAGCAACTGCAGCACTGATTGTTGTTGAAGAAGCATCAGTTAAAGTTAAATGGTAAGCACTTGGTGTAAATGCTTCTGTTGAAGATTTAGCATCTCCAAATGTAGCTGATCCACCCAAACGGTAAACGAAGTTTAACCAGTTTGTAGCTTTATACGTTAATTCTGCATTACCCAAAACATCATTTGTTTTTCCTTTTTGTCTGTTGATGTCTTTAGCCATGTAAGGAGTTCTGAAGAAATTCGTCAAATATGGAGTAAAGTATCCGTTTGGACTAGAGAAATAATCTGTTCTCCAATTTTTGAAACGAGATAAATCATATTGGCCTGGAGCACCAGTAACATCGTAGTAAGTTTGAGCATTTGCAGTTGTTACATCATATTTTGAATTTGTAACACGTGCATTGAAAGAAGCAGCAAATCTGTTGTATTCTTTACGTGCATTTAAAGCAATTGTTTTACGATCATTTCTATCTCCTGGCATTGTTCCACGGATAGCTACATTTTGAGCACTTAAATAAAAATCTCCAGTTGAATAAGAAACGTCAGTTTGATTTGTTGTTCCTGTTTCAAAGAAATTCTTTCTTCCGTTTGCTACGTTGCTGTATGGCAACAATAATTGTTCGCCATTAGGACCAGTTTGTCCCATTTGTCTGATTGATCCATCAAATGCATCTCCCCAAGATTGTTGCTCATATGGAGTAAAAGTTCCTTGACCAGTGTTTGGATCTTGATTATAACCAGAACCAAATCTTGCTTGAAACTGAGGCATGTAAGCAACTTTTTCGAATTGAGTTGTTTGAGAAACGGTAATCATTGGTTTCATTTTTGTACCTTTTTTGGTAGTAACCATGATTGCACCATTAACCCCATCAGGACCGTAAGCTACAGTCGCTGAAGCTGATTTCAAAATACTTACATCAGCAATATCATTCGGATTTAATGAGTTTAAATATCCTAAAGGTGTTGGAACCCCGTCGATTACCAACATTGGTTGGTTATTTCCAGTTAAAGAACGAATACCACGTAAAGTGATACGAGTTGTTCCCAAAACACCACTATTGGTTGTAGCTACGTTCAAACCTGAAACTTTAGCTGTCAAACCATTTTGAAGATTTACAGGATTTGCTTGAGTTAATTCTTTTGTTTTAACTGAAGCTGTTGAATAACCCAAAGATGACTTTTGACGCACTTGACCTAAAGAGGTAACAACTACAGCAGTCATTTCTTGTGTGTTTCTTGCCAAATTAGCAATAACAACATTACCAGAAGGTACAATTGTAGCAGCATCATAACCAACTGCTGTTACAGTTAATTTTGATGATGGCCCAGATACTTTAATAGAAAAGTTTCCATTAGCATCTGTTTGTACGGCATTTTTAGTTCCAGTTTCGGTTACTGTTGCAAATTTTACAGGTTCACCAGGAATGTCTCTAACTTGTCCAGAGAGCACCTTTGATTGTGCGAAAGCCAGCATTCCGCTTAGCATTAGCACGGCAAATAATGTTAAAAATCTTCTCATGTTCGTTAATTGTTAGTTTAATGAAAGGTAAAAATAAGGATATTTTTTTAACAACAATAAAATGTTAATTTTTTTTTGTCTAAAAGTATCCGAATTACAAGACATCAACCAAACTAAAAATGTTGCGTGCTTAAAATAATTAAGCGAAAGAAATGCATTCCAATTTAAAAGCTATTTCAATGAAATGCATATTTCATCTGTATTTCAACTGTTTTTGTTCAAAAAACAAGCGGTGGAGCAAGCTCATTTTTTGAATAAAAAACAATATCCAACCTTTAAAATTTAAATTTTTAGATTTTATATGATTTTTTACCATTTCTTGTCTATAAACATAAAAAAAAGTTTACCACGAAAAAAATGTTTCAAAACCAATTTGCGTTTTTTTGCAGCCATTAATCAAATCATAGCTACTGCTTATTTTTTTTTTATCTGGATATATACTTTGACTGAATTTCAATCTGCATTGAATTTTTTTACTCATTTCATAATGAATATTTAAAAAGTACCTAAACCCGTTATCGTAAAATGCAGGTAGTGCGTAACTGTTGGAAAGATCATTTTCGAAAGCATAAATCCTGCTGTCGTAATTTGTAGTTTCAAAATAAGTTAATCTTAAATTTGCTGAAATGCTTTTTCGTTGAGGTTTGTATATGCATTCTGTAAAAACCAAAAAACCTTCACTATTTGATAAATTGGGCGTTTTTACAACTTGGAACTCCATTCTACCCCTCATTGTAACGCTTGCGTTTATGACTTTACTCAAATGACACCTTAAACTGTTTCGTATTATTTCTCTAATTGGTTTTATGACATAATTGTTCATTTCACTCGATGAGGTTTGAGAAAGTTGGTGCTTGATGGTAAAAACTGCCGATAGTTTTTTATTCGGCGTATTTGTTATGCGAATCAAAAAACTCATACCAGAACTTGGTGCATTGATTTGATATTGTAACCATGGCATAGAAAAAAAATCTGCTGCCATATTAATTTGCCATCTGGATTGTGGCTTAATAGATATCCCAAAATACAACCCATTCTCGTTATTCACATTTGAATTTTCTGTAAAAGCATTAGCATTTAATGATTGAAAGCCTTTTGAAATATTTCTATACAAAATTGAGAAATCCACTTTACTTGAAATGGCAGATAGTAAACCATTTGTTGTTGCAAATCCTTTAAAACTAAATGCCGTTTCGCCAAAAAAATGTGTGTTGGATTTAGTGAAAGAATATCCAATGCTATACGATGTTAAACTGTTGCCTTTGAAAGCAAAGAAATTGTACGGAAGATTTTGCTTCTGAAATGGAAATTGAAATTGATGGTGTATGGCATTCGTTGAAAATGAAATGTTTTTAAAAATGCTATTTACACTTATCCCAAAAACTTGTTGATTTACATTTTTTTTATTCAAAATTTCAGTTTCAGTACGATGTAAGCCCAGATAATTAAAACTTGAAACAATAATTTGATTTAAGGAATCTAATGAAGAAGTATTAGCATCTAAATTTCTATTTGAATAAAAAATAATGGTTCT
>Ga0136644_10004328_pt1 | contig 10478 bp, 6 predicted proteins | sample C_130820_EF_Meta_FD_94780 | JGI IMG/M metagenome (GOLD analysis project Ga0136644, IMG submission 94780) | Freshwater microbial communities from Lake Croche, Canada to study carbon cycling - C_130820_EF_MetaG (v2) (version 2) | ecosystem: Environmental > Aquatic > Freshwater > Lake | place: Lake...
AGCTATCCAGGAATTTGGCCTTGGGTCCATTTCAATTAAATGATATTTTCCTGTTTTCTGATCATGGATATAACGAATATTGGCAAAGGCATTCAATCCCATTTTTTTACCCATGTCAATCAATAATGGGGCGATGGTATTGTTTTGGTAGTATATTCTTCTGGTAGTATAGCTAAACGCAGTTGATGCGTATTCAAGAGCGTTGGAGCTATAATAGTTTAGTAAATGGCCCTTGTAAAAAAGGGCTTCTACACAGATGACTTCACCTTCAACAAATTCTTGTATTAAAATATCCTGAGAATCATCGTTAACTGCAATCTGTTGTTGCAGCTCTTCTAAATTTTGACTAATAGCCATATTGGCACCACCATAACTTAGGTCTTGTTTGGTTAATAAGGGGAATTGTAAATTTGATATTAATACTTCAAGATTGTTTTGGTGTTGATAAACAGCATATCCTGGAGTATCTATTCCGTTGTTCAGGCAAAAATCTGACAGCCCTTTTTTTGAACTGAGCAAGGCTTTGTTTTGAATTAAACTAATAGGCAAAATTAAGCTGCACAAGTCTGGGTCATTTATGGCGTCTGACATGTGTTTAATTAATACATCATCAGCCAGAATGACCCATTGGTAGTAGTTGTTTTTTATATGACCTATTAACCTGTTGGGATAGCCTGAATCTGCCTTACCACTATCAAATAAATTATCTATATAATCGGTTTTTGTAAGCCAGGATAATTCTCCGCAAAATGCATCAACAATGCATCCTGCTTTTTTTAGCAGGTAAGGAATTTCAGAAATGGTATCCCAATTGTCAAAACAGGCAATTAGTACTTTGAACATTATAATTGATCTATTTGGGCTTGAAGTTATGTCAATGTTAGTACATTTGATTCAAAGAAATGCCATGAGAAAAATTATTGGAACCCTTGCTTTATTAATTCTGTTTATATGCTCTGCAAATGCGCAGTGCAAAATCACTCAGGTTAAGAACGCAGATGGCTCCATGTTTCTTTCTACTGAGAATAGTCTCATGTATCAGACTTCTAAGAAAAAATTAGTTGAACGATTGGCCACCGATAATGAACACTATTTTCTAGAAATTTTACCTACCCCTTTTTTGCCAAAACCAGCAGGTTCAAAAGTGAAAAAAGACCTGGCCGTAACTTTAAATAATCAGAAAGTCTATATCCTTAAACATTTTGATTCAAGGTATTTTGATAAAGACAGTAGTTTCTCTCTCTTGTACTTGTTTAATAGTAAGGACATTGCTGACTTTAAGCAATACAAAATCAGCAGTATTGTTTTAAATGATGGTACTGCCGATAATGCCAAATACAATTTAGTTTTGCATCCCAATGCTATTCAAACTCAATTGGCATGTTTTAGTGTGACAAGTAAAAAATAAAAGACTTGTTTAATTACCATTGTCCACGCTATGCAATTCCCGGGCTTTGGTTTTGTCTTTGTATTTGCGGAATAAATCTGTGAAAGAGAAGTTGATTTGGTAACAATTGAAAACAAGGTTTCCAGCAGGTCTTGGCAACCATTCATTACTATAGAGCAACTCTCTATTTGGGTATCATCAGTTAAGGCATATCCACCGCCAATGGTCAATCGATTTCTGTCAAAAAAGTCTTTTCCTGTAATAGCTGCCTTTGTTTTTACAAACAACTCATCAGCAGCTACTGCATAATAAATTCCTTTTCTAATTAGTTTTCCATTTAAGGGTTGGGTGTATTTTAATTGGGTACGCAAACGATAATAGGCTTCATACGTTTTAGCCTCATTCTGGATTCGGCGGTCTTCCAGTCTAAATCGCATTAGCAGGGTATAACCAATCTTGTTAATATAATAGGTTCCCTGCAGTGCGTAACGAATTTCAAAATTTTTGGCCTGTTCAATATCTGGTATAGACAGATTGGCAAATAAGGCTAAAAAATAAGAAAGCTTCCACCTGGAGTTTGGATAATAATGGGCCCAACCTCTCAAATAGAACTGTGATGCTTTGGCAAATGGGCTATGGTTATTGGGTGGAATGCTGGTATAACTTTGACCAAGATTAAATTCCAAGGTCCATTTCTTACCCAGGGACTCTACGTCCGAAAACTCGTTGGAGAATTGATTGTACTTTGTAGTCTGACTTTTGGCTGGATTAATTTGAATGCCTACAATTATTAGTAAGACAATCAAGTGTTGGATTCCTTGCTTTCTAATTCCTTGTTGTATCTTATAATTTTGTACAATCTCCATAAACAGATCTCATCAAATAGTAGGGTTTATCTTACCCATATTATTTAAAATAGCAGTTTTTTGATGTTTTTTTGCGCTATTTCTATTGATTTTAAACTTGTTCTCACAAATCTATATTGTTCCAATTCAATTCCCAACTGCTTCTAAGCGTAATATCTGCATTTTTCAGTAACTTCTCCATCTAAAATCTAACTAGCAGCATATGAAACACAACCCTTCACGCCGCGCGTTTTTGCGTAACGGCAGTTTTGCCAGTTTGGCACTGATTTGTACTGGACAGTCCGCTTTTGGAAATGCATTTCTTCCATTCTTTGATGGCAAACCCAATTCCAAAATCAAGGGGGTACAAATAGGCGCCATTACGTATTCTTGGAGAAGTATGCCAGGTTCTGTTGATCAATTATTGCAGTACTGCGTTGACTGTAATATCAGTGCCATTGAACTCATGGGCGATGCAGTTGAAGATTATGCTGGTAAGCCAGCCAATCCAGTAAAATTTACCCCTGGTCAACCAAGACAATTAAACGATGAGCAAAAAGAGCAAATGGCCCAATACCAAAAAGACGTGGCTTCTTGGCGGGCTTCTGTTGGTATGGAAAAGTTTGAAGCTTTGCGCAAGCAATATCAAAAAGCTGGGGTAAGTATTTATGCATTTAAACCAAATGCACTGAATCCAAATAATACCGATGCGGAAATTGAATACGCGCTTAAAGCCACAAAAGCATTGGGTGCTACAAGCGTAACCGTAGAATTGCCTACTAAGCCTGAGCATTCTGAACGGTTGGGTAAGTTAGCAGAAAAGCACAAAGTGTATATTGGGTATCATGCACATACACAGGCCACGGACACAGCGTGGGATCTTGCCTTGAGCCAATCTCCTTATAATTCCATGAACCTAGATTGTGGTCACTATATTGCTGCTGGTGGTAATAATACCAAGGAAACTTTATTAGCATTCATTGAGGCCAAACACGATAGAATTACTAGCATGCATATCAAGGATAGAAAATCCAAGGAAAATGGAGGAGCCAATATGGTTTGGGGAAATGGCAACACCCCACTCAAAGAAATTTTGAATTTACTTAAAGACAAAAAATACAAAATCCCTGCAACCATTGAATTGGAATATGATATTCCTGCTGGTTCAGACGCGGTTAAAGAAACCAAAATCTGTTTTGACTATGCAAAAAAATTATTAGAAGCGTAATCAAATCAATCCATTAAAAAAGGGGCAGTCAGATTCTGATTGCCCCTTTTCATTTTTATAGCTGACTGCATTTTAATCTTGACCAAATAATTGGTTGAACAGCATTTTATAAGTACCATGTGTTTGTCCTCTAAAAGTAATTTCAGGACCATAGGCAAAGAGGGTACCCTTTCCTACTTTTGCGCTAAATCCGGCTACGCCATCTTGTAAATAAGACTGTCCAAAAGCCCATCCACTCCTCAATGTTTTTTCTGATGCATACCAAGATAGTGGGGTAACTTCTTCTTTTGAAATAGCATCTGGTTGAATTTTAAATACGGGGCTCGTGCTAAAATAAACATCGGCCTGCTGGCCCAATCCCCAATTGGCTTTTTGACGCGTATCAATACTTACTTGCATTACAGAACCTGGTATATAAAATTTCTCTCCGGGTAATGCTTTTTCTTTTCCTGCAACCATTTCTACCAAAGCGTTACGTACCGGCAGTTTTAAGTGGTACGCCAGATTGGTAGAACTACCAATGGTTACAATATTGCCTCCCGCTTCTAAAAATGCCTTAAGCGCCGGAATAGATTTAGCTGCAGTAATTCTGCCCAATTGATCACGGAATTCTTCGGGTATTTCTTCTGCCTTTGGTTCTCTTCCTTCAAATCCACCACCGCCAAAACCCGCGCCACCAGTACCTTCTGTTCTAACTGCTGGTATGGCTCCACTTACAAATACAATCACGTCATATTTGTTTTTCAGAGTTCCGCCGTCAATTTCTTTGGCATAGATTAGGTTAAATGGAAAATGGTATTGTTCTAAAATCCATCTTACCCAACCGGCGGACATAGATCCACCATAATTGTCCCAAAGTGCAATGCGCTTGGCACTGATATTGTTGGCTTTTGATGGTGCTTCAGCAGCTGTAAGTATTACTCCATAGGCACTTGCTGCTTTTTCTATAATAGGGGTGCTGGCAACACTATTAGCCACATAAAACTGGTCTGCTGTTTTTGTTACTGGTACACCCGCTTTTATCAGGTCATTGAGCAAAATAAAACTGGCATTATCCTTGGTAGAAAAACTAAATCCGGTGGTTGTTGCAGTCTTTTCAACGGCTCCTTTTGCTGTTTGTACACTTCCGTAAGGAATGGCTTCAAATGGGCCATTAAAACTATTTAGTACCCGCGTAAATTTAATGCCCATGGTATAAGCTGGGGTCCAACCCGCTGCATCATAAGGACGAACGGGAGGGCCTCCGGGATACTGAAAATCATTGGGGTGATCCTGTGGTTCAAACATATCAATCACATGCGCTCTGAAAGCCTGATTGGTTTTAACTATATAGGATCCTGCTGCATAGTTCTGACCTTCTACACTAAAATCACTGGTGGCTTTTTCTACTTTAATGCCACTATTGATCAGGATATTGACAAAGGCAGTGGCAGTGGTGGTTTGGTTAGCTGGAATAATATAGCCTCTTGCGTCTCGCAGCTCTGGTTTGCGATAAATCTTATTGAAATATTCCAATGGCAAGGTATCGCCACGCATTTCTTTTTTATCTTCTTTATACAAGTCTGTTACCATTTCTACTTTGTTGGGAGAAAGGGTCCAATGATCTGTGTTACCGGCTTCAATGGCGTGTTTACCCATAGTATAGATATTCATCAACAATTCGTCTTTATACCTAGCTGCATAGTTGAGTACCGCATAGTTCAAGGAAATAGAGTAATCTATAGAATTACGGAATAACCATTGCTGTGGAACTATAGGAAAGGGTGTGGCACTATTGGGTATTAATCTATTGGGAACAAAATTAATTTTTGAAGGCGTGGGGCTTCCAATAATTTCAGTTAGTAGACCAATGATATTGTGGTAATAGGCCGTTGTTCTTAAACCGCCATTCCACCAGGTACTATACACGGATCCACTTTTCATAGTATATCCTGGTTTACCTTCTGCATTTAGTCTGCTACTCATGGCTGCGCCTACTGCATCAATACCTGTTACCAATAGTGGATCATATACGTAATTGAATGGATCTCTGTAGGGAGGGCCTGCAACCACGGTGCCAGCTGGTCCTGTTTGGTGGTGGTTATACAAAATCTGTGGCATCCATTCTATATATTGTTGACGGCTCATGTTTCTAGACTCGCTCATGTTCATCATATAGAAATCTCGGTTGTTATCATGCCCAATATATTTCTGATATAGCCTGGGAAGGTTATCTGTACTGCGTTTCAGGGTATCAGAATTGCGCATATACCAATTAGACACTAATTCTTGACCATCAGGGTTGGCGTGAACAAATAGAATAATCGTAGACTTTAAAATCCTATTAGTCTCTTCATCAGTTCTAGTAATAATTTGATACAGGGTTTCAATCCACTGGTGTATGCCTACTACTTCAGTAGCGTGCAAACCGCCATCAATCCAAACAACAGCTTTTCCTTCCGCAGCCAATGCTTTTGCATCGGCATCGCTTAAGCCATCGGCCCTGGCCATTCTTTGTGAAATGGATTTGTATTTTTCAAGTTTGGCCAAATTTGCCGGGTCTGAAACAATCACCATATACTGGCTTCTTCCTTCTTCCGTATTCCCAATACTCATGAGTTTCATTTTTTTTGAAACTACTACAAGCTTTTTTAGGTAAGCTTCTGTTTGGGTAAATGTGGCTAAATGATAATTGTCTCCAATGGCAAATCCAAAATGGGATTTTGGATTAGGAATGTTCTGGGCCATCGTAGCGGCCATGGTAACCGTGAATAGCAAAAAGCATAATGCAATCCTTCGCATAAGGTCAGTTTTGTTTGGGTTCAATGTAAACCAAGAATTTCAAAAAAAGCTAATTTTTACAGGAATCATTTGATGGGTTGTATGAATCGGTGAAAAGGGACTTTGATATGATTATTTCTTTTAAAATATATCAATACATAAAAGCGAGTATAAATTTTAAAAAACTGTGCAATAATCATGGATCATTAAAATCATTATCTACATCATAAGCACAAATCTGCATGTACATTAATATTTTAAATCTTTATATAAACTGCCATTACTCATACTTTAATCAATAAATAATCGTCACTCAAGAGTGAAAATATTATAATTGTTATAACTTCATTAACATTTCGTTTTCTTCCTAAATACAATTTTAAGAATTTGGCAAAGTTTGATCAAACGCCTATCTATAAGTTAATTGCCAATCAAGCATTGCGGTTTCCGAATAAAGTAGCTATCAAATACAACGGAAAAACTATTAGCTATGCAGCGTTAGTTAAAGCTTCCAATCAGTTTGCCAGTTTTATGGCTCAAAAATCTGTAAAAAGAAATGATATTGTGGTAGTTGCCATGGATAGGTCTATTGATATGGTAGTTGCCATGATTGGATTATTAAAATCAGGCATTACTTATTTACCCATTTTGCCAGATTATCCAAAAGAGAGGTTGAACTATATTTTAGAAAATAGTAGTACAAGTCATATCTTTTCTTCTTTTAAATTCAAGGAGCAATATGGTGAATACCCCGGAGCCATATTTGCTGAAGAATTCTTGCAGGTAAAAGATAGTCTTGAAGAAATGCCTGATGATGCCATTGATCACTCAGACGATACAGCTTTTGCTTTATATACTTCTGGCTCTACGGGTTTGCCCAAAGGGGTAGAAATTGCGCAAAAAAGTTTCTTAAACCATTTGTTGAGCATGCAATTGGTTCCTGGGATTACCAAGGACGATATTGTTTTAAATATCACCACAATTACATTTGATATTGCTCAATTAGAATTGTTTCTGCCCTTGATCAGTGGTGCACAGCTTTTTATTTCTGATATGGATGAATCTAGGGATGGAAGGTTGTTACTTGAAACTATTGAGAAGGAACAGATTACTATTGTACAGGCAACCCCATTTAACTGGCAGATTTTAATTGAATCAGGTTGGCAGAAAAAAATGCCATTTAAAGCACTCTGTGGTGGAGAAGCGCTCAGCAAGGATTTAGCCGATAAACTTTGCACAAGAGTGAAAGAATTATGGAATGTATATGGCCCTACCGAAGCAACTATTTGGGCCACTGTAAAACAAATTCATGCATCAGACCCAATTATTACTATTGGAAAACCTTTGCACAATGTTGATGTTTATGTGCTAAATGAACAGTTGCAAGAAATGCCTGTGGATGAAGTTGGGGAAATTTACATCACTGGAATCCAGGTTGGAAAGGGCTATATCAATAGACCTGAGTTAACTGAAAAAGCATTTTTAAACGATCCTATTTCTCTAGTGCCAGGGACTAAAATGTACAAAACGGGAGACATTGGCAAAAAATTAGCTAATGGAGAAATTCAATGTCTGGGTAGGATAGATCATCAAATCAAGATTAGGGGTAATAGGGTAGAGACAGAGGAGATTGAATTTCAAATTAAGCAATACAAAAACGTAAAAAATGCTATTGTAGTTGGTCACAAAGACCAAGTAGACAATATGCGTTTGGTTGCCTATGTAGCATTGGAACATGCAATTCCAGTTTCTGATGAAGCCAAACTATTTAAATCAGTTAAAGCGTCTTTGGGTTCTACGCTTCCTGAATACATGATTCCAACTGATTTCATGATTATTCTTGAAGTGCCGCTCATGTCTAATGGTAAAGTGAATAGAAAAGCCCTACCAACGCCAGTTCTTCAAGTGATTGACAGAGAGATGATTGCTGCAGAGACCTCCCTAGAGACCCTGATGTTAACCATTTGGTCTAGGAATTTAGGTTTGGAGCAAATTAGTATGGAAGATAATTTCTTTGATCTTGGAGGGAATTCTTTAATAGCCACCAAGATTATGTTGCAAGTTGAACTGGAAACTGGGAAAAGATTACCTAATGCAACACTCTTTCAATACCAATCTATTAGAGCGCTTTGCAAGGTTATTGAAAATGATATTGTCCAAAGTCCTTACAAGGTATTGGTTCCCATGAAAGCAACAGGCACCAAAATACCCATCTATATTGTACATGCCATTGGATTAAACTTAATGTTTTTACGCAATGTGGTACAATTAATGGACTCGGATCAACCAGTTTATGGGTTGCAAGCTTTGGGTTTGAATGGCTTAGATGAACCCTTAGACAATATGGAAGCAATTGCTAGTTGTTACAACAATGAAATTCTAATGCACAATCCCCAAGGTCCTTATATTATTGCCGGCTATTCCTTTGGGGGATACATAGCATGGGAAATGGTTAGGCAATTAAAAGCAATGGGTAAAGAAGTTCGTATGTTGGCAATGATAGATACCAACATTCAAGAGCCTTTATATCAAAAAGCCCTACTTGAGCGGATTTCCAAAAAATTACTACGTCAATGTAATAAATTATTATTCAGGTTTGGAACAAGTTTCTCATACCCTGCTGATACATGGGAATATTTAAAAACAGTGTACACGCATAAGTTTAAAAAAATGCAGGACAGGAATTATGACTCTGAAAATATGCCAGTTTTTATGATGCGTATAGCAGATCATTTGGAATACGCCTATTACCATTATCATTTTAAACCACAGCATATAAAAATTGACCAATTTATTTCTGAAAAAAGGATGTTCTTTATTGACGATGCAAAATATATGGGTTGGAAGAAGTTAGCCTTAGATGGAATTGAACAACATATTTTGCCTGGGGACCATAAAGACATGTTGTTTCCTCCCAATGATATTATTTTCGCTCATACCCTTCAGAAGAAACTAGATAAACTGAATTAGAAATTTACAATTAATATTTTTTAAATGCGCCTAGCCCATTTGATTTTGGCATACCATCAACCAGTTCAATTGGAACGCTTGGTCAAAAGATTAATGACCCCTAATTCTGATATCTATATTCAGTTAGACCTAAAGGCCAATATGCTTAATTTTGACTATTTAGGTCAATTGCAAAATGTACAGTTTGTAAAAAATAGGGTCAATGTTACTTGGGGTTTGTACAGTATGGTAGAAGCAACCATACAAGGTTATAAGCAAATTTTACATTCTGATCAGTCCTATACCCATATTAATCTAATTAGCGGACAGGATTATCCATTAAAAGACGCAAAAACAATTGAGAACTTCTTTTTTGCAAATCCTGATAAGTCTTACATGAAATTCAAACCCATATTTGAAGAATGGCCTGAGTCTATTCAAAGACTTACCAAATATGATATGGGTGATTATCATTTTCCTTTGAGATATCAATTGCAAGGGATACTAAATAAATGGATGCCTGACAGGAAAATGCCAGGCGGAATGAAGCCTTATGGATTTTCTCAATGGATGACCATTACCACGGAAGCTGCAGCTTATATTGTCAATTTTTTGGACAAAAATTTTTTAACGAGACATTTTTTTAAAATGACCTTCTGTGTGGATGAATTAATTTTTCAAACCATTTTATTGAATTCTCCCTTCAAAGATTCAATTATTAATGACCACTTGCGTGTGATCAAATTTCAAAAAGGATCTTATAGGCCTAGAACCCTGCTAATTTCAGACGTTGAAATGCTAATTTCTTCTGGCAAATTTTTTGCTAGAAAATTTGTACCTGAAGAGGATAGTGCTATACTAGATTATTTGGATAGGCTAGCTTAAAACTTTTAGTTTGTTTGTGTTTTGATAACAATCTGGTAAAATTTCCTTAACAATTTGGTTACCTAGTGTTGTTAATTTTCAATATTTCCTATACCGCCCAACATGAAAAAGCTCTCCTATTTTTTTCTGCAAATTCTGGTTGACGCAAGCATTCCCTTTTTAATGAATGCCTATCCTAAATTCAGATTACTTAAAATCCATTAATGGAGCAGAAAAGAAGGAAAATTGATATACTTGTTTTGTCAGATATACATCTTGGCACTTATGGTTGTCATGCAAAAGAACTTCTTTACTATCTAAAATCTGTGAAACCGAAAACGGTGATTTTGAATGGAGATATTATTGATATCTGGCAATTTAGCAAAAGATACTGGCCTAAGTCACACATGAAAGTGGTAAAACACTTGATGCATTGGATGAGTAA
>Ga0136644_10004329_pt1 | contig 10478 bp, 7 predicted proteins | sample C_130820_EF_Meta_FD_94780 | JGI IMG/M metagenome (GOLD analysis project Ga0136644, IMG submission 94780) | Freshwater microbial communities from Lake Croche, Canada to study carbon cycling - C_130820_EF_MetaG (v2) (version 2) | ecosystem: Environmental > Aquatic > Freshwater > Lake | place: Lake...
AGCGACTGGTTTCCCAATTGCAAAGATTGCGGCGAAGCTCGCTATTGGTTACAGGCTTGATGAGATTCCAAACGACATCACTCGAGTCACACCAGCATCGTTTGAACCAACATTGGACTACGTAGTAGTGAAGGTTCCGAGATTTGCTTTTGAAAAGTTCCCAGCAGCTGATGCGACGCTGACAACCACAATGAAATCTGTTGGTGAAGCGATGGCTATCGGAAGAAACTATGCCCAGGCACTTCAGAAAGCCTTACGCAGCCTAGAAAAGCGTGGTTCTTCATTCTTCTGGTCCAATGAGACTCTCGATAAAGCTGCACTTCTTGAGAAGTCAAAAGTTCCTACTGATGGTCGTATTGTCACAGTTCAACAAGCCCTCCTTGCTGGAGCGAGCATTGCAGATGTCTTTGAGGCAACCAAGATTGATCCTTGGTTCATTGACCAGATTGTCCTAATCAACGAAGTTGCTCAATCGATTTCCCTTGCAACTGATCTATCAAGTGACGTTCTTCAGTATGCGAAGGAGTATGGCTTTAGTGACATTCAGATTGCTCAGCTAAGAGGAATCACTGAACTGGATGTGCGTTCACAACGCTATGCAGCTTCAATCCGTCCTGTCTACAAAACAGTGGACACCTGTGCCGGTGAATTCCCAGCTCTTACCCCATATCACTACAGCACCTATGAGCAGGAGACCGAGGTTAGAACTTCTAACGCTAAGAAGGTTGTAATCATTGGTTCAGGGCCTAACCGTATTGGTCAAGGTGTTGAGTTTGATTATTCCTGTGTGCATGCCTCATTCGCATTGCACGACGCCGGTTATGAAACCATCATGATCAATTGCAACCCTGAAACAGTGTCAACAGACTATGACACCAGCGACAGACTGTATTTTGAGCCTTTGACTCTTGAGGATGTTCTAGAAGTTATCCATGCTGAATCTCTCAGCGGTGAACTTGTCGGTGTTGTTGTGCAACTGGGTGGACAGACAGCGCTAGGCCTTGCTAAGGGACTACAGGAGAACGGTATTCCAATTCTTGGAACATCTCCTGATGCTATTGATCTGGCCGAAGAAAGAGGTGCTTTCTCTAGAATCCTGGATGAGGCGAAGTTGATTTCACCAGCGAACGGGACAGCTACCAATCTGCCAGAAGCTAAAGAGATCGCAGAACGAATTGGTTACCCAGTTCTTGTTCGACCATCTTTCGTTCTAGGTGGTCGTGGAATGGAAATCGTCTACGATTCAGAAGCTCTTTCAGGCTATTTTGACAGGATTGCTGATCAGGCCATTGTTGGTCCGGCACACCCATTGCTTGTTGATCGATTCCTAGATGATGCTATTGAGATAGACATTGACGCTATCTATGATGGCCACGAACTTTACGTTGGTGGAGTTATGGAGCACATTGAGGAAGCTGGTATCCACTCAGGAGACTCTTCTTGTACTCTGCCTCCAATCACTCTCAGTGATGTGCAGATCAACCGAGTGCGAGAGGCGACACTAAAGATTGCTCAGGGTATTGGTGTAGTGGGCTTGTTGAACGTTCAGTTCGCACTTGCCCATGATGTCCTTTACGTTCTGGAGGCCAACCCTAGAGCGTCTAGAACTGTTCCATTCGTTTCTAAAGCTCTTGGCATCACATTGGCTAAAGCTGCTTCGCTAGTAATGGTTGGTAAGAGTATCCAGGAGCTAATAAGAGATGGTCACCTACCAGGTAAAGATGGAACCCACATCCCGGCCAACTCAGCGATTTCTGTAAAGGAAGCTGTTCTACCGTTCAAGAGATTCGCAACCAAGGATGGAAGATTCGTAGATTCTCTACTAGGACCTGAGATGCGTTCAACAGGTGAGGTAATGGGAATCGATGTTGACTTCCCAACTTCATTTGCCAAGAGCCAAGCGGCTGCGGGTAGTGCGCTACCGACAAGTGGAAAGATCTTCATTTCCGTTGCAGATAGAGATAAACACCAGGTTGTACTACCGGTAAGAAGACTTTGGCAATTGGGCTATGAAATCCTCGCCACCTCTGGCACTTCAGCGATTCTGAATAGACATGGCATTCCTAACCGAGTTGTTCGTAAGCACAGTGCGGATGACAATGCTCCTGCTGGTCCATCAATCGTGGAACTGATTATGGCTGGAGAAGTAGACGTCGTAGTGAATACTCCTTCTGGAACAGATGCTAGAAAAGATGGCTATGAGATCAGAGCTGCAACCACAGCAGCAGACGCTCCAATCTTTACTACCATTGCTCAACTTTCAGCAGCTATTGGGTCTTTCGAAACTGTAATAGCTGGGCCATTCAAGGTGAAGTCATTGCAAGAGCACGCTCAAGACAGGAGAGCAGCAATTGCCTGAAACGTTCTCTAGAAAGCTTGAATTGGCATTTGCTAATTATGGTCAACTCTGTGTGGGAATTGATCCACACGCTGAACTACTTGAAGAGAATGGTTTCGCCCAATCAGCGCAGGGGCTTCGAGAGTTTAGTTTTGCTCTGTTAGAAGAACTATCTGGGCAGGTTGGAATCATCAAGCCACAGGTCTCATTCTTTGAACGATTTGGCTCAGCCGGATTCGCAGTCCTGGAAGAACTATGTTCAGAGGCAACCGCAAGAGGCTTTTTAGTAATAGCTGACGCCAAGCGAGGAGACATCGGGACAACCATGGCAGCTTACGCTTCAGCATGGTTGGATAAATCCGCCCCATTTATGGTTGATGCACTGACTGTGAGCCCATACCTCGGTGTTGGTTCTCTAGCCCCAGCGGTTTCCATCGCAGCGGAACGTGGCAAGGGACTGTTTGTACTGTGTGCGACATCCAATAGCGAGGGCAAGACTCTTCAAAGAGCGAGAATTGGCGACGCTACAGTGGCCGCTTATGTGGCAAGTGAAGTAGCGACACTGAACGGCATTGCAGCACAAAGTCGATCAAGATTTGGCAATGTTGGGTTAGTCATTGGCGCGACAGTTGATGTAAACGAATTTGGCATTGCAAGTGTCAATAGCAACCTCGAGTCTGGGTTTTCTCCGATTCTTTCGCCGGGGTTCGGGGCTCAAGGAGCTTCGCTTAAAGATGCGAAGAAGCTCTTCGGCGAAAATGCACAAAACGTTATTTACACAATCTCCAGAAGCGCTCTGCGGGATGGGTTGGCTTCTGTATCAGATGTTGTCTCTCGTGATGCCAAAGAGCTCTCTGAAGCGCTTAGTGAATAGGCTAGAGACATGAGCCGTCTAACAGTAATTGCAGGACCAACAGCCGTTGGCAAGGGGACTGTAGTTAAGTGGATTCTCGAGCAAGATCCCTCAATTGAAGTATCTGTATCAGCAACCACCAGGAGTCCAAGACCCGGCGAGATTGACGGGAAATCGTATTTCTTCGTCTCTAATGAAGAATTCGCTCGAATGATTGAGAACCAAGAACTATTGGAATACGCGGTAGTTCACGGGGCTAACAGTTATGGAACACCTAGAAAACCAGTTGAAGATGCTTTGACGCTCGGCAAACAGGTCATTCTGGAGATAGATCTCCAAGGAGCAAGACAGATAAAGCAGTCCATGCCAGAGGCAAACCTGATATTTATTGCTCCTCCCAGCTGGGAAGAGTTGGAGAGAAGACTGGCAATTAGAGGAACTGAAAAAGCGCAGGAAATCGCTAGAAGGCTTGAAACTGCTAGGGAAGAGATGGCTGCGGCCTCTGAATTTGACCATGTGGTTATCAACCATGAGGTAGCGCAATGTGGCCAAGAGGTCTTAGACTTAATGCAAGCTTCGTGATCCAGTTCGGAATCACACCCAAATAACCAATCGAAAGCAAGTAATCCCATGTCTGAAAAGCTAGAAGGAATCGTTTCACCATCTATTGACTCCCTTATGTCAAAGCACTCTTCAAAGTATGGTTTGGTGATTTTCGCTGCAAAGCGCGCCCGTCAGATCAACGATTACTACTCAGCACTTCACGAGGGTTCTCTATTTACCAACGTTGGCCCACTTGTGGACGCAGCCGTTGATGACAAGCCACTTTCTATCGCGATGCGCGAAATCGTTGCAGGTTCAATTACTGCTGAAGAATCTGCTAACTAGTAGAAATTCTTAGCTTGCGAATACTCGTTGGCATCACAGGCGGCATAGCGGCCTATAAAGCACCGGCTATCATCCGCGGTTTTTCGGAACTCGGACACGATGTGAAGGTCTTGCCAACCCAAAACGCACTTCGCTTTATAGGAGCTTCCACCTTAGAAGCAATTTCCCATAATGCGGTAGACCCAGACCTCTTCAGCGATGTTGAATCTGTAAAGCACATCGCACTAGCTCAAGAAGCTGATCTGATAGTTGTTGCGCCCGCTACCGCTGCCTTCATCGCGAGATACAGTGCTGGACTAGCAGATGATCTTTTACTGAATGTACTGCTAGCAACTAAAGCTCGAGTAGTTATTGCTCCTGCCATGCATACAGAGATGTGGGAGCATCCTGCCACCAAACAGAACATAGAAACTCTTCGCGCACGAGGCGTTCAAATAATTGAACCTGGAATCGGAAGACTCACTGGTTCTGACTCTGGTGTTGGAAGACTTGCAGAACCGGAAGACATCGTTTCTGAATCCCTTAGGGGCACAGGCATCAGAGATTACGAAGGGAAGACTGTTTTGGTAGTGACTGGTGGAACCAGGGAACCAATTGATTCAGTCCGATACATCGGCAACCGATCATCTGGTAAACAGGGACTTGCGCTTGCGGATGTAGCTCAAGCACGTGGTGCGTTTGTAAAGCTCATTGGTATCAACTGCAAATCAGAATCTAGTTCGATGCGGGAAGTAAAGCATGCAGAAACTGTTGCAGACGTTCAAGCGATTCTAAGTAGTGACTGGTCAAGTGCTGATGTTGTGCTTATGCCCGCTGCGATAGGCGATTTCAGAGTCTTAGAGTCAAACCCTGGCAAAATTCACAGAGGGGAGAATGACTTGACTCTTCAACTCATTGCTAATCCTGATCTTCTGGCTGAATACACATCCAGATTTGAATCCTCAACGACCAGGCCTTACGTTGTTGGCTTCTCGGCTCACGCAACTAACTATGAGACTTCGTCACTTGCTGAGTCTGCGCAGGAGAAATTGGCAAAAAAAGGCATCGACGCAATAGTTGCAAATGATATTTCGGATGGTCAAGTATTCGACTCTGACAGCAACTCGGTACTAATCATGAGCTCAAAGCAATCAATACCAGCAAAAGGCTCTAAACAAGAAGTCGCTGGAGCCATACTGAACTTTGTTTCCTCTGAGCTTTCCTAACAGTTACTAGCAAGCCTCGAAGAGCTTTGTCTCAGCCTGGAGATATACTTAGGAGCCTATGAACGAGATTAGATACTTCACTTCAGAATCAGTTACTGAAGGCCACCCAGATAAGATCTGTGACCAGATTAGCGATGCGATTCTTGATGACCTTTTAGCCCAAGATAAGCACTCCAGAGTGGCTGTTGAGACACTCGTCACTACCGGTCTGGTTCACGTCGCAGGGGAGATTACAACTGAAGGCTATGCGGAGATCCCAGACATCGTTCGTGGAAAGCTTCTTGACATTGGCTACAACTCTTCTGAAATTGGCTTTGACGGAAACTCCTGCGGTGTTTCAGTATCAATTGGAAAGCAATCTCCGGACATTGCTCTCGGTGTAGATCAATCTCAAGAGCTTCGAGACATTCAGAGCAGCGACAACTTCGATAAGCAAGGTGCTGGAGACCAAGGGCTCATGTTTGGCTTCGCCTGCAATGAAACTGCTGAATTGATGCCTCTTCCGATTTATCTGGCTCATGCCTTAGCCGAGAGGCTTGCTGAGGTCCGTCATCAGGGGATTATTGAATTCCTTAGACCTGATGGAAAGACTCAGGCCACTATAGGTTATGAAGACGGTGTTGCTAAAAAGGTAAGCGCGCTTGTGGTTAGCACACAGCACAACCCAGGAATAGCCCAGAGTGAGATTCGAAGCGCAGTAACTGAATTCGTTATCGCTCCAGTTCTAAGTAAATTCGGTTTCGACTATTCAGACACTGAGATTCTTGTAAACCCAACTTCACAATTCGTTATTGGTGGACCTCAGGGTGATGCTGGGCTGACTGGTAGAAAGATCATTGTTGATACCTATGGCGGATACAGCAGACACGGTGGTGGAGCGTTCAGCGGTAAGGACCCATCAAAGGTTGACCGCTCAGCAGCTTATGCAACTCGTTGGGTTGCGAAGAACGTTGTTGCTGCAGGGCTAGCCGACAAGGTGGAGATTCAAGTTTCCTACGCCATTGGAAGAGCCAGACCACTAGCCATTTATGTTGAGACATTTGGCACAGCACAAGTAGACCCAAAGTCGATCGAGCGAGCCATCGGGGAAGTATTTGACCTAAGACCCGCCGCAATTATCGAAGCACTTGATCTGCTTAGACCTATTTACGGTAAGACCTCAACATACGGTCACTTTGGTCGTGCGCTTCCAGAATTTACCTGGGAGAGAACTGACAAGGTAGAAGATTTGAGATCTGCTGTTGGGCTATAACCATGAAAGTCGCTTCGGTAGTATTCGCGTCTCCGCTTCCACAACTCGACAAGGAATTTGATTACCTAATTCCTGAAGAGCTTGAAGCTGCTATCCAATTTGGTGTTCAAGTTGAAGTGCCTTTTGGATCTGGTAAGAAACCTAAAACTGGAATTGTTGTCGGCATAGATGGCAAGTCAGATTTCACTGGAAATCTACTAGAAATTTTGGATGTCCCTTCACCACTGCAAGTCCTTTCGCTGGAGCAGTACAAACTCGCACAAGCAGTCGCTAGCAGACAGGCGGGTATTGTCGGCGAGTTGCTTGCAAGTGCTATTCCAAAAAGGTCTAAGCGAGCAGAAGCTAAGTTTGTGGTAGAGAGTTCAGCAGTTCTTTCAACAGATGGCCATGCTGGTGTAACGCGGCAATTCTTGAGGCCAGCACACCTAGATGGTGATAAACAAGCAAGCTGGGCCATGCAATTTATTGAACTGCTGCGTCCAGAGATTGCTAAAAGAAGATCAGTGCTAGTGGTCTTACCCGATTACAGAGCGATTGGTGATTTTGAAGCAGCATTGGAAGCGAATTCTCTAAGTCAACAAGCTTTTCGACAATCTAGTTCTGACGGGGCTGTTAACCGTTGGACCAACCATTTATACGCTGTCCACCAAGAAGGCTTAATTGTTTATGGGACCCGAGGTGCGGCATTTGCACCTTGCAAGAACCTTGGACTGATACTCATTTGGGATGATGGCGATGACTCACATCACGAGCAGAGTTCTCCTTACTGGAATTCACGAGATGTCCTGTTGCAGCGAAGTGAGCTTGAGAACGTGTCCATAGTTTTTTCGTCTCATTCGCCGAGTTCTGAGATTTCAAGGTTGGTCGAAATTGGATATCTCAGCCACATAGATCATTCAGGAGCAAAACCTTTAGTTCGTGTAACGCAAGGATCTGAACGGCTAGACCAAGAGACATTCTCGCTGGTATCCAAGACACTCAAAAACAACTCGCCGGTGCTTATTCAAATTGCCAACCTGGGCTTTGCGACGGCACTTGTTTGCACCAGCTGCAAGGAAGTCCAACGCTGTGTTGATTGTCAGACAGCCCTCTGGCTTGACCCAGCAAAGGTAATCCGTTGCAGAGGATGTAAGAGAGCGTATGGGAATCTGTGCAAATGCGGCGGCAAGAATTTCAGAGCTACATCTCAAGGGAGCCACGCTCTAACAGAGCAACTTTCAAGAAGTTTCCCTGAGGCAGCCGTTCTGACCAGTACAGGTTCGGAGAGAATCACTCGTGTTGAACGTAAAGGGATATTGGTAATCGCTACCCCTGGTGCGGAGCCGAGCGTAGACGGTGGCTACGAGGCGATTGTCCTCGCGGACGCCCAAATGATGCTTGGCTACCCTCGGCTAAGAGCGTTAGAGCAAGCGTGTCAAAAGTGGGCAAATGCTTTGGCTCACTTAGCAAAAACTGGCGTTGCTGTAGTTGTTGGCCTCACCGGTACACTTGCGGATCAGGTCCGGAATCTAGCGTTCATGGAGATTGTTAGACAGGACATGCTTGAACGATCAGAACTCGGATTGCCACCAGCGACAAGGCTCTTATCAATAACAGGCACAAACACAACAGATTTAGAGTCACTGAAAACTAAACTTTCTAGCCTTGAAGAGCTTTCTCAAATTCCGACATCCACCGGAAAGACCTTGGCCTATACCTTCAGCATTGCTAATGGCAGTAGTGTGGCAAATGATGTCCGACTTGCAGTGTCCCAAGTTACGAAAACAAGCAAGAACAAACTTCCGGGCCAAAGATTGTTGTTCATAAACATGGACGACCAAAGTGTCATCTAGCGAGAGGAGCCTTGGAATGAGAATCGTCTTCGCTGGAACACCAGATGTGGCTGCAGATGTCTTGCGGGGTATTTATCAATCTGGACACGAAGTATGTCTAGTTCTCACACGTGAAGACGCGCAAGTTGGACGTAGCAAAACCTTGACTCCATCACCTGTTGCTATTGTTGCCGAAGAGTTGGGCCTACGAACCGTCAAATCAAACAAACCTGACAAGGTTGTCGTTGATGAGATTGGATCAACTGGTGCAGAGTTGGGAATCATAGTTGCCTACGGTTCTATCCTCAAAGCACCAATGCTAGATGCAGTCTCGAACGGGTGGTACAACCTTCACTTCAGTCTTCTACCTAAATACAGGGGAGCAGCGCCAGTTCAAAGAGCAATCTTGGCAGGTGAAACAGAAACTGGAGTGACAATATTCAAACTTGATCAGGGAATGGATACCGGTGAAGTTCTAAAGCAAGTTCCGACTGCTATTAGCCCAAGGGAAAACGCTAAAGAATTACTCAATAGGCTGGGACAACTCTCAATAAGCGTTCTTCTAGAAGCTCTTCCAGAAGTTTACTCTGCGACATTTACTCTGACACCTCAATCAGGTGAAGCATCTTTCGCACCCAAACCCACACGTGAGGAGGGGAAGATTGACTTCAATCTTGATGCTCTCACTATTCAACACAAGGTGTTAGCACTCAATCCTGAACCCATGGCCTGGTGTCTTGTGGGTATTGAAAACATGAGAATTCTTGATGCACTTCAGTCGCTGAGTTCTAACGTAGTTGACCAAATGACTGGACATGAGCCAGGGGCCTTGGTTTACCTTGACGGGAAGCTATACGTTAAATGCGGTGGTGATTCAGTACTTGAACTGATTACAGTGCAACCAAGCTCTAAGCGAGAGATGTTAGCAAAGGATTGGTTCAACGGAAATAGAAGTGTCGAGAAGCTATCTTGAGAATTCCAATTACAGCAAGGAGTGTTGCTCTCCAACTGCTGAATAAAGTTTCTGAGGATGGAGCCTATGCCAACCTTGCGATGCCAACTTTACTTACTGAGGCAAAACTTCCAGACCGCGATAGCGCTTTCGCTCAGGAACTCGCTTTTTCGACAATACGTTGGCAACTCACTTACGATCGCATCATCGACACCGTCAGCTCTCGACCAGTTGAAGAGATTGAACCCATCCTCCTGAATGGCCTTCGTCTTGGTGTTCACCAATTACTCCAGATGCGCGTTCCGGCTCACGCCGCTCTTAACGAGACAGTAAATCTGATTAGACAAGTCTGTGGCGAAAAGGTTGTTGGTTTCGCTAACGGTGTTCTTAGACGAGTCAGTGAGAAATCCTTTGATGATTGGATAACGGTAATAACAGCAAAGGCGAAGACGGAGACAGAGTCTCTCTCAATTCGATACTCCCACCCAGAATGGATAGTGAGAGCACTACAGCAGGCACTAAAGAGTGATGGAATCGAATCTGAGTTAGACCTGTTATTGGCAGCCAATAATGCTCCAGCGCTTGTGACAATGATTGCTCTTCCAGGTTTGAGTGATAGAGATGACTTCCTGGCTCATGGAGCGCTGACGACATACAACAGCCCCTATGGCTTCATTCTGGAATCAGGTAACCCAAGTGACATCGCTGAAGTAAGAAATGGCGAAGTCCGTGTTCAAGACGAAGGATCTCAAATAGCCGCACTCGCTCTTCTCACCGGCAAGGAAGTAAGCGAAGGGGAGAAGTGGCTAGACATGTGTGCAGGTCCCGGTGGGAAGGCAGCACTGCTTGCCGCTCTAGCTCGAAAGAGCGGGGCAACACTAGTTGCAAATGAACTTCAGGAACACAGAGCAGAACTCGTAAGGAGCGCATTGCGACCTTTCTCGGAGGTCCAAATTGAAAACCTTGACGGACGGACATTTGGAACGTCTTCACCTAACTCATTCGACAGGATTCTTCTAGACGCGCCCTGTACAGGGCTTGGTGCTCTTCGTAGACGACCAGAGGCGAGATGGCGAAAGAGCGCTGAAGATCTAAAGTCTTTGGTCGAACTTCAGTTTGAACTTCTAGAAAGCGCATACGCTGCCCTTAAACCAGGTGGGATTTTGCTCTACGTGACCT
>Ga0136644_10004330_pt1 | contig 10475 bp, 8 predicted proteins | sample C_130820_EF_Meta_FD_94780 | JGI IMG/M metagenome (GOLD analysis project Ga0136644, IMG submission 94780) | Freshwater microbial communities from Lake Croche, Canada to study carbon cycling - C_130820_EF_MetaG (v2) (version 2) | ecosystem: Environmental > Aquatic > Freshwater > Lake | place: Lake...
CAGCGTCCGCCGCTGCTCAAGCCTGGTCAGCTCAACCCTTCAGAGCTGGCGGTCGTGACGGCGGCCTTCAGTGAGCGAAAGCCGTTGAGTGTTGAACTGCTGACCTATGCTAATCCAATGCAGCCGAGCTGGATTGCCCTAGACGTTGTGCCGCTCTTTAATGAGCACGCGGTATGCACAAATTTTGTTGGGGTGCAGCGCGATATTTCGATGCAAAAGCAGGCAGCTAAAAAAATTGAGCAGCTTGCGTTTACCGATGCTCTGACCGGTTTGGCGAACCGTCGCATGCTGACTGAGCGCTTGAGCGAGGCGTTGCAATCCTGTTTGGATGAGCATAACTATGGTGCACTGATTTATTTGGATCTGGATAACTTCAAAAATGTGAATGACGCGTTTGGTCATCAACAAGGTGATCAATTTTTGCTAGAAGTCAGTCAGCGTTTATTGAGTTGTGTCCGTGCTGATGAAACAGTTGCTCGAATTGGCGGAGATGAGTTTGTAGTGTTGCTTAGAAATCTTGGTAGCGATCACACCTTGTCTGGTGCCAGAGCGCTTGCGGCGGTGCAGCGTATATTAGGTTTGCTCTCTACGCCGATTGTGCTGCAAGGAACCGCGCACGATTCTTCTGCCAGCGCTGGGGTGATTTTAATTGGAGATCGCCAGGCGACTGCTGAGGTGCTATTGCAAAATGCGGATTTAGCGATGTATCAGGCTAAGGCCCATGGCAAGGATACCTATCGTTTCTTTGATGCGCAGATGCAAGCAAGCCTCGATGAGCGCTTGCTGATGGCAAATGAGTTGCGGCAAGCGATTCAAGGCAAACAACTGAACTTACACTTTCAGCCTCAAATTGACTCGAGTCTGAAGGTGAGTGGGGCTGAAGCTTTGTTGCGCTGGAAAAACCCCATCTACGGCAATATCTCGCCTGGTCTGTTTGTGCCACTTGCCGAGAAAATTGGCTTTATCAAGCAGCTTGGTGGTTGGGTGCTCGAACAATCTTGCATTGAGTTATCGAGGTGGTCTCAGGTCGAGCACATGCGCGAACTTAAGTTAGCCGTCAACATCAGCCCCATGCAGTTTCAGCAACCAGATTTCACTGAGACGGTGTTAAGCGCGCTAAAAGCGAGCGGGGCACCACCCGAACGTCTGAAACTTGAACTCACCGAAAGCATGCTGGTCAATGATCTGGTTGACGTGAATCGCAAAATTGCCGCTCTTAAAGATCTTGGTATCGCGGTGTCGCTTGATGATTTTGGCACGGGCTACTCGTCGCTCAATTATCTTAAGCGCTTATCGCTTGATCAACTCAAAATCGATCAATCTTTTGTGCGCGACATGCTGACCGATTCGCACGGCGCTGCCATTGCACGTACCATCGTGACGCTCGGGCATTCTTTGGGGCTCGAGGTCATTGCCGAGGGCGTTGAGACCCTAGGCCAGCAAGAGTTTTTGCAAGATATCGGTTGCCTGGCGTTTCAAGGGTATTTGTATAGCCGCCCAATTCCTGCCGATGACTTTGAGAGTTTTGCACGGCAGCATATGCACTGAGCCCGCGCCCAATGCTGTGAGCATCGGCCAGTACCAGGCGCTGAAAACGAATAGCCCTACATAGCACAGGGTATTTGAATGTGACTCTGGGAGAGGCGTTAAATTAAGGATGTAGAACTCTGCTGACCAGAGTGATTCGCTTAGGTACAGTCACTCGTAACTCTTCTGTCTTGAGGCACTTTTCATGGAACTCAAAGTAAACGGTACCGTTCACAACATCGATGTTGAACCAGACATGCCTTTGTTATGGGCACTGAGAGAAGTGCTGGGCTTGACGGGTACCAAATATGGCTGTGGTGTGGCCCAATGTGGCGCCTGTTCGGTGCAACTCAACGGCGAACTCGTGCGTTCGTGTTCGATTCCGGTGTCTGGTGCAGCGGGTCAGGCGATCACCACCATCGAGGGGCTGTCTCAAGACGCAAGCCATGCGATCCAAAAGGCTTGGGTTGCTCTTGATATCCCCCAGTGTGGCTATTGCCAATCGGGTCAGGTGATGGCCGCGGTTTCCTTACTGAAGCGCGTACCCAAGCCCACCGATGCTGATATCGACGCGGCCATGACGAACATCTGCCGCTGCGGCACCTATCAACGGATCCGCGATGGCATCCATGTGGCCGCGGGTCAAAAGCAGTTAGCCGACGTTTTAAAAGATTACGCCACCGCTGGCGTCGCTAAAGCATAAGAAGACTGAACATGACAAACCATATCAGTAAGTCCCTAAGCGTGACTCGTAACACAACTCGCGCAACCCGCGCGCCTTCGCACCCCGCTCGTCGTCAGTTCTTGATCGCGACAGCCGCTGTTGGTGCTGGCCTGGCGCTTGGCCTAACAAGCGCGCGTTCTGCTTTGGCTCAAGCCACTGCACCAGCGCTGACCGCCGATGAGGTCAACCTTTGGGTTGTCATCAAACCAGACGACACCGTGGTGATTCGAATTGTTCGTTCTGAGATGGGTCAGGGTACACGCACGGGCTTGGCGCAACTCGTTGCCGAAGAACTCGATTGCGATTGGAATAAAGTCACTTACGAGTCACCTTCGGCGGGGCAAAACTTAGCGCGCAAACGTGCCTGGGGTGCGATGGCCACGGGCGGCAGTCGTGGGGTTCGTGATTCGCACGATTATGTACGACGTGGTGGTGCTGCGGCTCGGATCATGCTCTTGCAAGCGGCCGCTGATCAGTTCAAGGTGCCGGTCGCAGAGTTAACCGTCAGCAAAGGGGTAATCACCCACGCCAAGACAAGCCGTACGGTCACGTACGGCAAAGTCGCGGATGCGGCGGCAAAATTGACACCGCCCGACGCGAAATCTATTGTTCTGAAAAAACCCCAAGACTGGAAAATCGCTGGCACTGCAGTGCCCCGATTAGATACTGCCGATAAAGTGAATGGCGCCAAAGTGTTCGCGATTGACCTACGTCTGCCCGGGATGTTGTGCGCGGCTGTAAAAAGCTGTCCGGTGTTTGGTGGCAAGTTAGTGACCTTTGACGAGTCAAAGGTCAAAGCGATGCGTGGCGTCAAGGGCGTAGTGAAAGTCAACGACTCAACCGTGGCGGTGGTGGCCGACACGTGGTGGCGTGCAAAAGCCGCCTTAGACAATTTGCCGATCGATTGGGATTTAGGTGCGAATGCAAAGGTCTCAAGCACAACAATCGCTGCAGCTTTAAAAGAGGGCTTGGGTGCTGAGGGCGACTATTGGCAACGTAAAGAGGGCGACGCCCTGGCCGCCATTAAAGGGTCAGCCAAAACCGTCGAAGCAGTCTATAGCAGTCAGTTTATGGCCCACGCCACAATGGAGCCAATGAATTGCGTCGTGCAGCTTGGCAGTGACCGTGCTTATGCCTGGGTGCCTACGCAAAACGCTGAAGCCTCGATCGCTGCGCTGTCTGAGGCCTCTGGTTTGCCACTCGCAAATTGTGACATCCAAACCATGGACTTGGGCGGTGGGCTCGGGCGGCGCGGTGGCACACAAGATTTTATGCACCACGCTGTTGCGATTGCTAAGCTGTATCCAAATGTTCCGATCAAAATGGTCTGGAGCCGCGAAGAAGACATGACCCACGATTTCTATCGCCCCATTTCGATGGCAAAAATGTCAGCGGGCCTTGATGAAAAGGGCAATGTCACCGGTTTTCATGTTCGGGTTTCTGGTCAATCAATCAACGCACATTTGAGCCCATCGGCCATCAAAAATAATAAAGACGTGCGGCAGCTGCAAGGGTTTTACGAAGAGCCGGGCGACGCTCAGTTGGGGTACACCTTCCCGTCTCTCTTGACTGAGTATGTCATGCGCAATAGTCATGTGCCGGTTGGCCCCTGGCGCGGTGTCAACACCAATCAAAATGGTATTTACATGGAGTGCTTCCTTGAAGAATGTGCCCGCGCGGCCGGGCGAGATTCGTTAGCGTTTCGTCGTGACTTGATGAAAAATCATCCCAAGCATCTGGCCGTTTTAGATGCCGTCGCCCAAAAAGGCGACTGGGGTAAGGCGTTGCCGGCCGGTCAGCATCGCGGCATTGCGCAGTTTATGGGTTATGGCAGTTACTCGGCGGCCACTGCTGAGGTGTCAGTGTCGCCAAGCGGGCAGGTCAAGGTGCACCGGATGGTATTTGCGTTGAATTCAGGTCACTTCGTGAACCCCTCTCAGGTAAAAGCGCAAATTGAGGGTTCTGTCGTAATGGCGTTGTCTGCGATCTTTAATGAAGACATCACGATTGAAAACGGGCAAGTGAAAGAAACCAATTATCACGCGTATCCCTTAGCCAAACTCAAAGATACGCCAAAGGTCGAGTGCGTGTTGGTACCAAGCCATGATTTTTGGGGCGGTGTCGGCGAACCTACGATCTGTGTGGTCGGCCCAGCGGTATTGAATGCAATCTTTGCAGCTACGGGTAAACCCGCGCGAGATTTGCCTTTACGAAAGCACGGACTAACGCTTGTTTAAGTTAAGGACTTGTGCACTGTAAGGCTGAAGCGTGTGTTGTCTTTTTTTAGAGATAAACTCGGGCACAAGTGTAAACATGTAGAGCTCGGTTGTTCGTTCGAGCTTTTTGATCGCAAACGAGTCCGATTCGTTGGGATCATTTGTTGAGTGCAACCGGGTTCTTTAATGCGGGTCTGTCGTGTGTTGATTGAATGCACGCAGGTCTGTGATGCTTTCTTATAATTTGTACATCTAATCGATTTTTTTAGTCAACATTCAGGAGTCTCTCAATGGCGATCCAGTTAACTGTAAACGGCAAAGCGCACAGCGTTGATGTCGATCCTAATACCCCACTTTTGTGGGTCATTCGAGAGCAAGTGGGGTTAACAGGCACAAAATATGGTTGCGGTATTGCGCAGTGTGGCGCCTGTACGATCATGCTGGATGGCGCAGCGATTCGCTCGTGCGTCTTGCCAGCCAGTGCTGGTGTGGGTAAGCAGATTCAAACGATTGAAGGCTTGGCCAAAGACGGCAAGATGACTCAATTGCAGCAGGCTTGGATTGAGCATCAAGTGCCACAGTGCGGCTTTTGTCAGTCGGGTATGTTGATGGCAGCGACTGATTTGCTGGCGAAAACACCGAAACCAACCGATGCCGATATTGATGCGGCGATTACCAACATTTGTCGCTGCGGCAGCTTTCAAGAAGTTCGCGCCGCGATTCACTCAGTCGCTAAAGCTTAAGGGGTCAATTATGAATGCACGCGTCCCGAATCCTTCACGTCGTCAGTTTATTGTTGGCACAACAGCCGTCAGCACTGGCTTAGCACTTGGTCTGCAAATTCCTTTCTTGAGCTCAGCGCTCGCCGAAGAGTCAGCACCAGAAATTGGCGCTTGGGTAGTGATTAAGCCCGATGACACGGTCATTGTGCGTGTAGTGCGCTCAGAGATGGGTCAAGGCACCATTACCGGTTTGGCACAGATGGTCGCCGAAGAACTCGAGTGTGCCTGGAGTAAAGTGACAGTTGAATACCCAACTCCCGGTGAAAGTCTCAAACGCAAGCGCGTGTGGGGTGATTTTTCAACCGGCGGTAGCCGCGGTATCCGAACCTCTGAACAGTATGTTCGCAAAGGCGGCGCTGCTGCCCGCATGATGTTGGTGCAAGCGGCTGCCGATGAATGGAAGGTGCCGGTTGCAGAGTGCGTGGCTGCTGAAAGCGTCATCACGCACAAGCCAACTGGTCGTAAAGTTGCGTTTGGTAAAGTGGCGCAGGCGGCCTCAAAGATCGCCGTGCCCACAGAGATTACGCTCAAAGACCCGAAAGAATGGAAGATTATCGGCAAGCCTTTGAACCGTATCGACACCTTTGCCGATAAGGTGACGGGTAAGCAGGTGTATGGCATTGATTTAACAATGCCTGGCATGCTGGTGGCCAACATCAAAGAGTGCCCAGTGTTTGGCGGCAAGGTCAAAAGCTTTGATGACAGCAAAGTGACTGGCATGAAGGGCGTTAAGAAAGTCATGAAGGTGGGCGAAACGGCCGTTGCAGTTGTCGCTGAGACCTTCTGGATTGCTAAGACCGCGTTGGATCAAGTCGCGATTGTGTGGGACGAGGGCCCAAATGCAAACGTATCAAGTGCTTCGATCGCCAAGACCCTTGAAGAGGGTTTGACTGCAGAGCAGGCATTTGTGGGTAATACGCGCGGCGATACCAAAGCGGCCATTACTGCGGCAGTGAGTAAGACTGAGGCGACTTACTTTTATCCGTTTTTAAATCATGCCACGATGGAGCCGATGAACGCGACGGCAAAATGGACGCCTGAGCGTTGTGAAGCCTGGGTACCCACGCAAGACGGCGAAGCTTCCTTGGCGGCTGTGATTGCAGCCTCAGGTTTGGTCGCTGAAAAGTGCGAGGTGAATAAAATCAATCTTGGCGGCGGTTTTGGTCGTCGAGGCGCGTTTCAAGACTACGTGACTCAGGTGGTCAACATCGCCAAGCAGATGCCGGGCACCCCAATCAAGCTAATCTGGACACGCGAAGAAGACATGACGCAGGGTCGTTATCACCCCATCATGATGTGCAAGCTGACCGGTTCGTTTGACAAAGATAAAAATCTGACCGGCGTGCATATGCGTTTGTCGGGGCAGTCGATTTTGGCGGCAGTGCGCCCTGCGGTCGTTGAGCAACAAAAAGGCCGCGATCCTTTGGTCTTTCAAGGTGTGTTCGACGGCGGTGAGCACGCGTTCGGTTATGAGTTTCCGAGCCAGTTGATGGATCACGCAATGCGTAACACGCACATACCTCCGGGATTTTGGCGTGGCGTGAACGTCAATCAAAACGCGATATTCATCGAATGTTTTATGGATGAACTTGCTGAAACGGCCGGTGTCGATCCAGTTGAGTTTCGTCGTAAATTTATGGGTAAGTTCCCCCGTAACCTTGCCGCGCTCAATGCTGCTGCTGAAGGCATTGGTTGGACCAAACCCGCTGCACCGGGGGTTTTTCGGGGTATTGCGCAGATGATGGCCTACGGTAGTTATGTTGCTGCCGCGTGCGAACTGTCTGTGACCGATGGCACCAAGGTTAAGATTCATCGCATCGTCGCAGCCACCGATTGCGGTTACGCCGTGAATCCTTCGCAAATTCGACGTCAAGTATCTGGCTCGTTTGTGTATGGTTTGTCGGCGTTGTTTGAAGAAGAGTGCACCGTCAAAGACGGCCGCATCGAACAGAAAAACTTCGATACCTTTGGTTCGATTCGTATTGCGCAGATGCCTAAAGTTGAAACCATCATCATTGAGGGTGGCGGCAAAGAGTGGGGCGGTATCGGCGAACCTACGATCTGTGTGGCTGCACCCGCTGTGCTCAACGCGATTTATCGTGCGACGGGTAAGCGTTTACGTAACGTTCCTTTGAAAAATAGTGGTATGACGTTGGTATGACCAAAGGGGTGTGTGGGTGGGTAATCGCAGTCAGTTTCTGGCTTGCCTGCCCCAGCCCCCTTTACGCGCAAGTCTTTGTCGGTGATGCGATCAACGAATCATTGTCGGGGCAAGCGGGTGATGTAGTGCGTGGACGAGCGCTGGTGTTGAGCCGTCAGGGCGGCTTATGTATTTTGTGTCATAGCGGGCCGTTTCCTGAAGAGCGTTTTCAAGGAACGCTCGCCCCCGATTTGGCAGCAAGTTCATCGGGTTTGTCGGCTGAGCAGTTGCGCGCACGAATCGTTGACCCCGGCCGGTTTATGCCAAATACCATCATGCCGTCCTATTTTCGCACCGAGGGATTTACACGGATCGCGCCTCAGTTCGCCGGCAAGACAATCTTGACGGCGCAAGAAATTGAAGACGTTGTAGCTTTTTTGGTGAGCTTAAAGCAATGACAATCGATCGAAGAACTTTTGTAATGGGTGCGGCAGTTGCCAGTCTGTTGCCCGCCTTGAACGCCTTTGCGACAGTCGCTGAGGGCACGCAAGCAGTGGATAAAATTTTGGCTGGACAGCCCGCTAAGGTCGGGCGTGTGACGCTCGAGATCCCGCCGCTCGTTGAAAACGGCAATCTGGTTACCATGAAGGTCTCGGTGCAAAGCCCGATGACTGAAGCGGATCATGTGCGTGCCATCCATATTGTGGCTGAGGGTAATCCTTTGCCAAATATTGTCAGTTTTTTCTTGTCACCGCGTGCGGGTCGCGCGGCGATTACGACTCGCATTCGTTTAGGGGATTCGCAACGCGTCAGGGCGATCGCACAAATGAATGATGGGTCTTTTTGGCAGGGTGACGCAGCGACTTTAGTGACGCTTGCGGCCTGCACCGAGGTGTAAAGTGAGCAAAACCTCTCGTACGATTGTCACAATGCCTGCAACAGCTAAAAAGGGCGAGATTCTAGAGATCCGTATCATTGTGCAGCACGATATGGAGTCTGGTTTTCGTCATACTGAAACCGGGCAGCGAGTACCTCGCGATATTATTCGCGACTTTGCGTGCACCTATAACGGTGTCGAGGTCTTTCGTGTCGAGTTGCATCCCGCGATGGGCGCGAACCCGTTAATTATTTTTACGACGGTCGCGACCGACACCGGAACCCTAGAATTTAAATGGTCCGGTGACAACGGCTACGCTTCGAGCACGACCAGTACGCTCACTGTGACGTGATGCCTCCGAGCATTTACACATTTCAACGTAACGCGCTGTCTCAGACCGACGAGGCCTCTCGCAGCAACAAGATGCCTCGGGTCAACTCAACGAACTGGGTGGGGCAAGTTTTTTTATCTTGCCTGCTTGGTTTCTTGGCGCCGCTCGGCACACTCTTGCCCCATAAGGCGTTGTCGCAAGTTGACCCAGTTGGGGTTGAGCGTCAATCAAGCTACATGCTGATGTCGCCTGACACCAAGGCGATGCAAGATGAGCCCCTTCTGAATCCCGCAACGTTTGCGGTCTTAGACGGCCAGCTCTTATGGCAAGAGCTTGCGGGTAAAAAAAATCAATCGTGTGCCTCGTGTCATGGTGATGCCTCGGTATCCATGAAAGGCGTTGCAGCCAGTTTTCCAAAGGTCAATGCTGCGGGTCAATTATTAAACCTTGAGGGTCGTATCAACGAGTGTCGCACTCAGCATCAAGCCGCTCCTGCGTTTACCTTTGAGAGCAAACCCCTGTTAGCGCTCACAGCGTTTGTTTCTAATCAGTCTAAGGGCATGCCAATTACCGTTGAACGCACGACGGCGAATGAGACAGCGCTAGCGTCAGGCGAGCGCTTGTTTAACCAGCGCATGGGCCAGTTAAATCTGTCGTGTGCCCAATGTCATGCCGAACGTTCTGGGCAAAAGCTTGCGGGTAATCCGATCCCTCAGGCGCATCCGACGGCATATCCAATCTATCGGCTCGAGTGGCAGGCGGTTGGGTCTCTTGAGCGGCGCCTGCGTAATTGCATGGCGGGCGTTCGCGCAGAGCCTTATGCGTTTGGTTCAAACGAGTTTCTTGAACTTGAATTGTTTTTAGCTTGGCGTGCACGCGCGATGCCGCTCGAAAGCCCAGGCGTTCGTCCCTAGAACACTACCCCAAGGTCACACCATGAAACGTCGTCAGTTTTTAAATCGCACTGGCACTCTGTTGGCGGCAAGTTGGGCGTTTCCGGCTGTGGTGCGAGCCGACTTGAAGGCGGCCCAAGTATTGGTTGTGGGAGGCGGCTATGGCGGAGCGACAGCAGCAAAATATCTTCGTCTTTTATCTGATTACCGTGCGAACGTGACCTTGATCGAACCGGAGTTATCGTTTGTGTCCTGCCCGCTTTCTAACTTGGTACTTGGGGGGTCAAGTACGCTGTCTGAGTTGACTGTGTCATATGAAACGTTGCAAAAGCAACACGGCGTCACGTTGGTGCGCGATTGGGTAACAGCGATTGATTCGGTTAAAAAAGTTGTCCAATTAAAGTCTGGCAAGTCGCTGGCCTACGACAAGTTAGTGTTGTCGCCGGGTATTGGTCTGATGATGGAGAGTATCGAAGGTTTGGTGCAAGCCAATCAGTCAGGGGCGACGCTGCAGGCCTGGAAGGCCGGCCCTGAAACGCTTGCCTTGCAAAAGCAATTGCAACAAATGCCAGATGGTGGTGTGTTTGCGCTGAGCATTCCCGAAGCGCCCTTTAGGTGCCCACCCGGGCCCTACGAGCGGGCCTGCCAAGTGGCTGCTTACTTTAAAAAGTACAAACCTAAGTCTAAGGTTTTAATTCTGGATGCCAATGAAGACGTGGTCTCAAAGCCTGGTTTATTTAAACGGGCTTGGAGTGATTTGTACCCAGGCATGATTGAATACCGGTCATCGCACAACCTGCTCAGAGTCGAGGCCGAAACTCAGACGCTTCGCTTTGATATTCAAGACTCCGTGCAGGCCGACGTGCTGAATGTGTTGCCGCGTATGCGCGCGGGTGAACTCGTTGTGCAAGCGGGTTTGGCCAATTCAAATAACCGTTGGGCGCAGGTGAATTTTTTAAACTTCGAAGCAACCGCAGCAAAAGAC
>Ga0136644_10004331_pt1 | contig 10473 bp, 9 predicted proteins | sample C_130820_EF_Meta_FD_94780 | JGI IMG/M metagenome (GOLD analysis project Ga0136644, IMG submission 94780) | Freshwater microbial communities from Lake Croche, Canada to study carbon cycling - C_130820_EF_MetaG (v2) (version 2) | ecosystem: Environmental > Aquatic > Freshwater > Lake | place: Lake...
AACAAATATAACTTTATACCGCTAGTAACAGATACCCTCTTTGCTGGTACTGCTCCATTTTATAATGGATTGACATTGAACGATGTATTATTCAGAAATAACCCTGCTAGAAAAGGCTATCTTGTGAAAGATCTTCAAGTGCAAGACTTATATTTCATATCTAAAGAATTGAACTATTTTGATGTTGGAATGTTATACAAGAAAAAATTAGTACCTAACGACGTAACATGGGATGTGCCATCTGGTAGACGGAGCTTCTTGGATACAGCTTCTAGATACTTCAAGCAGAAGGTGCCTGGGTTTAAGAGCGGGATTGTGAACATATATATAAATGATAGTGTGCTTGATAATCAGTGCAGGGAATATGTTGCCACAGCTGTTTCAAACAAAATTAAAGAATATCTACCCGCGTATTCTAAATTAAATAATATTACATGGGTAACAAATGCAGCAAGTCAAAGTGCGGGTTATCTAAGACCCATGCTGAACGGGAGCTCTCTATTAGGAAATTAATATGAATAGTATAGCAACAGAATTTAACAATACAGAACTTGCATATGACAGAATTGTGACTGATCTTTTTGCACTCCCATACGATTTACCAAGTGTAGAGATTCAACCAAATGATATTGTAACAGAGAGTGTGTTAAATCTAAAATTAGAAAAACTATACTATAATATGCTTTATTTGTATGGATTGTGTAATATAAGTAATTTTGTTTTTCCTACTACTTTTACGGGGTGGGCAGGGTTGACTGGTAGTAAGACCACACCAAAAAATCAGTTTAAACTACAATTTTTTTCTGATGTACAAAAAGTTAGTGGGGCTATAAACTTTTTAAGCGGCGGCAGCACGCTACAAAATATTGATGATAGTTATACTGCTGTGGCGTTTAAAAACAGACAGGAAAATAACCTTGCAATTGCCAATAAAACCACTTTGACACTATTAAACTACGATATTAACAACAATCCATATTTTATTCTCAGCCAAACATTGGTGGATCCAGTTTCTGGTTCTTTGTATTTTCAAAATATTGCGGGGTTGGCTGTAGATAGCAACAACACACTGTATGTATCAGACAAGCAATTGAATAATGTGTATGCTTACGACTTGTACGACACAGTAAGTGATGATTATGTAAAATCGCGAAGATTGTTTTTAAAGTCTTTTGTTGGTGGTCAAGGTGGTAGATACGAACCATTAAAATTTAACGGTGCAGGTAAGATAGCCTTTACCGGTAATAACTTGATTGTGGAGGATATTGGCAATAAATGCTTTAAAATATTTGATATAAACTTAAATTGGATCAATACAGCTGTGTCTTTAAGCTTGTTTGATAGTGCATCGTCGTTTAATGCTTTAGCATATAGCACTTACTATGATAATATCTATGCAATTAACAACAAGACTCTGTTTATTGTGAATTTTTTAAACAATTTCAGCAGTCTTTCATCAGTTTCATATGATTTGACACCGATTCTAGCAAGTGATGAAATAATGCTCGATATAAAATTTGCGTATTATGAGCCAAGAGTATTCTATATCACTACAAACAAGAGAATTATTAAAAAATGGACAACTAAAATTGGTAATAACATAGGAATTTACAACAATTCAGATTTTTATAACTTAAAATGGTTAACAGTGCTGCCATTTGATGCTACAACTGACTATTTTAACCTATACAGTGGCTCAGTAAACCTGTCTAGCAACAAAATTATTATTTTTAATGATAGTTTGAACTTAATAACACTATTATCAGATGATTTTAATGTATACACACAAGATGACATCTACATACAAAGCAATGAGTACAGTCAATCATGGGTATTTGCTAAAAGTTTCAAGAAATTGCTTCATAATATGCTTTTGTTAGTGAAAAAAGTTGGATATAGGTTTTATGAAGGAGTAGACACTACTAATACCCCGGTTTTTATAAAAAGAGGGTACAATAGATTTGTATTAACCTACAATATGCCAGATTTAAATACATATATAGACTTAGGATTGAATGAAAACTTCCAAGCAGCTACTATTAATAGGTGTCTTGGAAAGATTTATAGCATACAAGACAATCTTTTGATGGATATAATAAACAACGATTCAGTATTGACTAATTTATCACCTAGAGTCGTTTCTAACTAAATATCTATATGGCAGGTACATTCAAATTTCATAGCAAACTGCACAGAGCTAATCATCATACAATTTCTGGTACCAATGTGCCAGACGCTGGTGTTGATCCAATTGCATCCCAGGCGTATCCATTTCTGGGTGTGTTTTATACCATTTTAACTGATAGATTCAGAACATTTAACATACCTACAAATAGTTATGACTGGTGGTCAGGATACCAAACGGTGTATGCTCTTTCAGGCAGATGGGCACCTACTTTATCTTTATATAATACAGTTAATAGTTTATCCAATAACTGGAATTCTGGTTTTAGTGGGTATACCACTTTAAATGCAAATAGTGGAAGGTATAATAACGTTAGTACTGCCATAGAAACGTATAGTGCCAATTGGAATTCTCCTTACATTCTCTTCACTAATGTTGCGCGTGAATACACCACAGCTAAAACTTTTAGTGGAACAGATTTAACCCTTACCGAGTCAACATCCACATTGGGTTGGAATCTTGACAACAATCAAGTTACTTTTTACACTTTAACATGCAACATTACATGCGCCAATCCGACCAATCAAAAAAATGGTGGCATATACACATTAATATTGCAGCAAGATGGCAATGGTGGCCATGAAGCATCATTCTCCACAGCATACAGATTCAATAACATTTATCCGGGATTCCCTGTTACTGATGGCATTGTGAACCTGACACCAAACTATAAGACTGTTATAACATTTGTATCAAATGGGACATTGATGTTTGGAGATCCTACATTTTATGCCCCATGAGCAATTATCTTTATCATAATAAGTTTCATCAAACGATTCATCACTCTGTTTCGTCTGCAGGATTTCCAGATAGTGCCACAGATCCTGTTGCCAATATAGGCAATGAATTTTTAGGTACATTCTACAACACTGTCTGTTCTAAAAAAACAAACTATGTTGGTTATCCGGCAAATAGCTTAGATTGGAGAGCTAATTATTTGCACGTGGGTTTGCTGAGCGGTGGTTGGGATCAATACACAACCACACGCACCACCACCACAGCTTCCAGTTCAAATTGGCAAAAATCTTACATAGGTTACACCGCATTAAAAGGGGTGAGCGGCAGATATGAACAATCATACACAGCTTTTGCATCTAATAGTTCATATTGGTATACAATATTAGACGCCATGCAGTCTAATGTACCTCAAGGCAACACCAAGCAAAAAAACTTTGCTTCTGTGCCTCTTGTTGCTTCTTCAAATATTTTTTCATGGGATTTGGATAACGCACAAGTAGCATCCATTGAATTGACTAATTTTGTGGATAGTTTGGATCAACCTTTCAATATGAAAAAAGGTGGAGAATATGTGTTGATATTGCGTCAAGATCAAGGTGGCAGTAAAACCATAGCATTTGCACCATCCTATAAATTCAACACAGCATCTCCTGGTATCATGACTGAGCCTTATGGTGTTACAGTCATACGGTTTGTTAGTGATGGTACATACATGTATGGTAAAGTCACTCAATATCATTATGGATTAGGAGTTTACATAACATATTTCAATGATGGTGGCATACAATTATCACCAGAGCCAGCTGGATTAGATGCTGGTGCAACATTTGCTGTGGGGGCACAGGAAGGTCTATTAATTGATGGAGCTGCACCGTATAGCAATGGAGCTGGAATAACTATTATAGAGGTTGTACCATAATGGATTGCACTACAGTATTACCAGTTAGTACGTTTTATAGCACGAATCTTAACAATAAGATTCAAAGCTATGAGCGTCTAGGCCAAAGAATTTGCCGAGCTCTTGGAGCTCCATTGATCAATATAGAAATTCATGCAGATCAGTTAAATGAATTCATTGGCATGGCTTGTGAAATGTTTACCAAGTATGCAGGATACACTCAAGAATTTTTAGTATTTGATAGCACATTGTATGAACCAGGGGCTGGGTTGAGGTTGGATGTTCTGTTTAGTCTAACAAAAAACTTTAATTTCCGTGCTCAATTTAAAAACGTCTCACCAGAAATAAAATCACTGTATAACGTTGGAAAAATGGTGATTGGAGATGCAAATAACCCCTATCTGTTTCAGGTGTTTGATGAGAAAAATCCAGGCAATGTAGAGTTGCTGAACAGTTATGATTATTTGATTGGTGACTATAGAAGAGTCATTGATGTGTATGATTTTGAAGAAGGAAGTAACAACGGCATTAACACTTTATTCACAATTGAGCAAACTCTTGCACAGCAAACTTATTTCAGTTATGCACTAGGCAATTATGGGTTTGATTTAATAAGTTGGAACATTTTGAAGAACTGGCTGGACACCCGAGAAAAGGTTTTAGCTTTGAAGCAAGATGTGAGGTTTGATCCCAGGACCCAGTACATGCAGCTCATACCTGAACCAAAATCTACTTCGAAATATTTTGGTATTGTTTCTTGTTATGTGGAACGACCTCTTGTGGATGTACTTCAAGAGCAGTGGGTATATCAATATGCTCTTGCTTTGACCAAGATAGCCATTGGCATGGTTCGTGGCAAATATCAAAATACGACTCTGCTCGGTGGTGGAACTATTAATGCAGCAATAGCTGAGGATGGTAAGAATGAAAAAATTGAACTTGAAAGAAAACTATACGAGGGTGCACCAGGGTTGGGAGATGCTGCACCGCCACAATTTTTTGTTGGATGAAATTTACAGTAAAAAATACCAAGTACGTTCAAGGTATTTTCAAGCCTACCAACATTACAAAATACAAAGGTCACGATTTGCCGCGATATCTGAGCAGCTGGGAATTGAAGTTATTTCGATGGTGCGATACTAACCCCAATGTGGTTGAGTGGGGCAGTGAATCAATTGTAATACCGTACACCAGTCCCATTGACCAGAAGCCTCACCGCTACATTGTTGATGCTATCATAAAATTAAAAACTATTGACGGTGTGAAGAAATTTTTGGTTGAAGTCAAACCGTTCAAACAAACCATACAACCAGAAGCGGCTGCAGGTAAACATAAAAAAACACTTCTATATGAACAACTTACATATATTCAAAATCAAGCAAAGTGGGCAGCAGCTAGAAAATGGTGCAAAGAACGTGGATATGAGTTTACCATTTTAACTGAAAAAGAACTAAGAAAATAGTATTAAAAAACAATAAATATTAACATGGCCTTAAGACTTTTAGTCGAGACTCCTGCTCCGGAAGATCAATATGAATATGTAGTGGAAGAAAAGAGTGGTAGCACTCCCAGTACAATGTACATCAAAGGGCCTTACATGCAATGTGAAGAGGTCAACAAGAACAAGAGAATTTACAGCTCACAAGAAATGGACCGTGAGGTCAGGCGTTATATCAGTGAGATGGTGAAGAGCAATAGGAGCATGGGAGAATTGAACCACCCCACTGCAGCTGAAGTCAATTTAGAGCGTGCTTGTCACTTGGTAACAGAGATGCACAGGGATGGAAATGTTTACTTTGGCAAATCAAAAGTTTTAACCACCCCCATGGGTCAGATTGTTCGTAGCTTGGTTAATGATGGTGTGCGTGTTGGAATGAGCAGCAGAGCTCTTGGAAAATTAATAGATGAAGGCAATGGTGTCAATAGAGTTGAAGATTTTCGTCTTGTGGCCATTGATTGTGTTGCAGATCCAAGCTTCCCCAAAGCGTTTGTCAACGGTATTTTAGAGTCTAAACAGTTTGTTGTAACACAAGATGGTCGATTTGAAGAGTTTTATGATGGTCTGTCTGACACATTGAGAAATCTTCCAAAGCGTGATGTAGAAGACTATCTCAAGAGTCAGATCTTAGAGTTTTTCAACAAAATTAGCAAAGTACTATGAACATAGCCATTGAGGTAACAAAGAAAGAGAACAATGGGATAGCTAATGAGCTGGAGGCCAAAATCTCACAAAAAAATTCGGCAAACCCTTTAAAAGTTAAAGAGCTCGAGAATAAGTATATTAATATGAACGAGAAGTTTTTGGTTGTAAACTTTTTAAAGAACTTAAGTGAAAAAAATTATGCTGAGGCGCATAAATATTTACACAAGATTATGGAATCCAAACTTGCAGCTCGCATCACGAAGAACAAGAGCGTAAACCTTTTTTAATTTATGAGCAAAGATATTAAAACTATTCTCAAGGAAGCAACACAGGATCTCCTCTCAGAGGAAGTTCTTAAAGAAATAGAAGCAGCTTTCAATGCTTCTGTTACTGAGAAGGCTCAGATCCATGTTACCAAAGCTCTTACTGAGCAGGATGAAGATTATAGCAAGAAGCTTGAGCAGCTCTTGGAGGCTATTGATGCTGACCACACAGTCAAGCTGAACAAGATAGTTGAAGCAATTGATGCTTCTCATGCAGAAAAGCTCAAAGCAATTGTTCGTAAATATACAACCGCTCTGCAAACAGAAGCCAAGCAGTTCAAGAATGACACTGTTAATAACATTAGCTCATATCTTGAAGCTTATCTTGATGAGACTGTGCCTGCTGCTGATATACAAGCAGCCATGAAGAACAAGAGAGCCATGTCTGTTCTCGAGCAAATTAGAGCACTTTTGGGCGTTGATGCAGCCCTCGCGAAAGAAAGCGTTCGCGAAGCCATCGTTGATGGAAAGCATCAAATTAATGAAGCTTCTCAGAAGCTTGAAGTCGCTAATAAAGAACTGACTGTTCTTAAAGAAAAATTAGCTGCACGTGAAGCCGAGCTTACGTTGGAAAAGAAGACCATAGGTCTTTCTTCTCGTAAGAAAGGCTATATTGAAAAAGTAATGAAGGGCAAGAGTGCTCAATTCATTACTGAAAATATTGAATATGCAGTTAGTCTCTTTGACAAGACAGAAAAAGAGCGACTTCAAAACATCAAAGAGGAAGCCAAGACAGAAACCGTATCAACACAGGTAGATCGTCCTGTTGTTGAAGAGTCTGTTGAAGCTCATGTGGACGAAAAGCATATGTCCCCTTACCTCTCTGAGCTCTCGAAATACTAATTTCGGTAGAGGATTATACCTGATTATTATTGCAGATAAATTATCTGCAGGTCGAAAATAAGGAGAAAAATTATTCATGAAATCAATTAGACCTACGCAATCTTACATCGATGAGAGTCGCGCGCAGGCACTTCTCGAAAAGTGGAAGCCAGTTTTGGATTACACTTCCGACAGTGTCAAGGAAATCAATGATGATCATACACGCTTGAACACAGCCATGCTCTTGGAAAACCAAGAAGCCTGGTGCATCAAGGAAGCTAACGTCGCTGGTGGCACAGGATCCGTCTTCGGTTCCAATGCTACTGGTAATTACGGTGGCCAAGTCCCTGGTGGTTCAGACTGGTATGCCACAGGTGATGCCCGTTTGCCCAAGATCCTCATTCCGATGATTCGTAGAACGTTTCCTGAATTGATCACTAACGAGATTGTTGGCGTGCAGCCGATGGGTGGACCTGTGGGTCTGGCCTTCGCTTTGCGCTACAAGTATGCTGCTCAAAGTCTGGGTGAAAATGGCCTGGATGGTTCCCAAAACGCCCCTGGCGCTGGGTCCAATCTGTACAATCCTCAGCTTGCAGCTAATGCTAAAGAGCTTGGTTATCAATACCTCAACACAGCCTATACTGGTACATCCAGTAATGCGCTATCTGGGACGGACGGTGCTTACGGGCATCTGTTCCCCTCGATCAGTGTTGATCAAGGTGTTGCTCAACTACTCAAGAATTTCGAATTGACGGGTAAAATCCCTCAGATCGAAGTTTCCTTCGAAAAGACAGCCGTTGAGGCTGGTACTCGCAGGTTAGCCGCTCGTTGGTCTGTTGAACTCGAACAGGATCTGAAGAACATGAACGGTATCGATATCGACACTGAGCTCACCAATGCTATGTCATATGAGCTACAGGCTGAAATCGACCGTGAAATGATCATTCGCATGATCCAAGTTTCGCTGAATGCTGGCTACGGCACTGGTTACAGTGTATGGAGCCCTGCTTCTGCGGACGGTCGTTGGCTGGTGGAGCGCAATCGCGACTTCTATCAGAGATTGATCGTTGAGGCTAACAGAATCGCAGTACGTAATCGTCGTGGCGCTGCCAACTTTATCGTTGCAACACCTCGCGTTTGCGCAATTCTTGAAATGCTTCCCGAATTCCAGTGGGTACCGGTCCAAGGCAATGTTAACACTCAACCTGTTGGCGTAGCCAAGGTGGGTAACCTGGGTGGTCGGTTCAACGTATATCGTGATACACGTACAGAGGCTCAGTTTGAAGCTGGTCTTCGTACAAGCAGAGTAGAATATGCTCTGCTGGGCTATAAGGGTCCGGAGTTCTATGACACCGGCATCATCTATTGTCCGTATATCCCGGTAATGGTGCAACGTACAATTGGTCCGAACGACTTCTCACCTCGTGTTGGCTTGCTAACACGTTATGGTGTAGTAGACAATATCTTCGGTGCTAATTTGTATTATCACACCATCCTGTTGGCTGGCTTGGGCGAAGCTTTCGTTCCTGCGACACAGGCGATCTACTTCTAATAGCAGTATTAGAAAGAGCAAAAAAATTTCCAGTATGTCCTGGTTTAAAAGAGGCCTTCGGGCCTCTTTTTTTGTGCAAAAATATAAAGTAACACAAGCGTATAAACGCTATTGATTATGATTAGTTTGCAACAATTGATACATAGCCACCAGAGATGGCAACAAATTCTGATGCAGAGCTGCCTAATGAAACACCCACTTGATAATAAATTGGGTCGCCGGGGGTGTAGCCATATGTTGTGAATGGATTGTTGCGTAAACCGTCTTCAACATTTCCTTGAGCAGGGCTAAATACAAATTGATTGTTTGGCAACAATATGCCTTCAAAAGTTCTAATCCATGTCTGTTGATTGGCATTGCCTGCATCAATGATGTTAGTAGCACCGGTGAAGATGTTGTTATTGGCAAACCGTAGGAATAAATTTTTGGTGATAGCTGAGTTAAGAAAATTGTAGAATATTTTGCCTCTTATTTTTCCTCTTGATGTGGATACACGTTTGGTTATTTCTGCACCAGGGAGTATACCAGACAGTGTGGGTATCCAGTTTACCCCTGTGGTTGTTAAAACTGTGCCAACTACACTTAAATTCTGTGTGAATGCAATGTTTGCATTCCAATCATCACTGGTGCCACCCACAGTTGATAAAGCTTGTGATGTGGCTGTGGCTGCAAGATTGCCATATACAGTGCCAGACAATGGTGTGGTTAATGATCCTAATATTAACGAGAAATTTTGAGTGGCTGTGGCACCAGTGCCAATAACTATAGTACCTGACAAGTTGTTGGATGATGTATTAGCATTATTACCAAATATTATGTTATTGGAACCAAAAACATTAGCACAACCTGCTTGTCTGCCTATAGATGTGTTGTTTTTACCTGAATAGTTGCTAACCCCAGCTTTGTATCCAAAGAAACTATTGTAACAACCTGTAGTATTTTGATACCCTGCAAAATCTCCTATAAATGTGTTGAAGCATGCGCTTACAGAGTTGAACCCTGTGTTTTTTCCTAAGAAGAAATTGTTTCGTGCATTTGTAGCGTATCTGCCTGAATCTTGTCCTATGAAAACATTGTATGAACCTCGATAAGATCTTGCACCTGCTCCCTTGCCAAGGAAGAAATTATAATAACCATTATTATATGTTCCGGCGGCACGGCCCAAGAAGATGTTGTATATTCCTTTCGTGTTGCTAGTTCCTGCTGAGTCTCCTATGAAAACATTGCTATATCTGTCATTATTTCGACCTGCATCATAACCAATGGAGATGTTGTATTGACCGCCAGTGCAACCTGCACGGTAACCTATTGCTATACTGCGTCTGGATCCATATCCTACTGCTTCATAACCAGCTAGTGCCCCTATGAACACATTGGCATTGCCTTGATCTAGTTTATAACCAGCCAAAGGACCCAACGTCACATTGCTGCAACCAGTGGTTAAGTTTTGACTGGCTGCTGGTCCAATAGCCAAGTTAGCACAACCTGAAGTATTGAATCTACCAGCTGATCTGCCTATGAAAGTGTTGCTGCACCCACTTATGTTCTGCAAACCAGCTAATGAGCCTATGAAAGTGTTGCGCAACCCAGAAGTATTGTCTCTTCCTGCTGCATTTCCAATGAATACATTATCAGATGCATTTTTTAGTGAGCTGCCTGCACTTAATCCAAATACAAAATTGTTAACACCACTGGCTGCATTATTGCCAGTGGTATTATCACCAATGAATACGTTGGGGCCAGCTGCAGCACCGGAGAGTGTGCGTATGGATATGGCAGCAGTACTTAAAACAATCTGATTGGTTTGAGTGG
>Ga0136644_10004337_pt1 | contig 10468 bp, 9 predicted proteins | sample C_130820_EF_Meta_FD_94780 | JGI IMG/M metagenome (GOLD analysis project Ga0136644, IMG submission 94780) | Freshwater microbial communities from Lake Croche, Canada to study carbon cycling - C_130820_EF_MetaG (v2) (version 2) | ecosystem: Environmental > Aquatic > Freshwater > Lake | place: Lake...
AGCAGCAGCCGCAGCAGGTTTGTATTTTTTTTTTTTGTTCTTTTTTTTTTTTTCGTTTCTTTTTTTTTTTTTTTTTTTTTTTCTTATTTTTTTAAAATTTTTTTTTTTGTTTTTTTTTTTTAATTTTTTTTATTTTTTTTTTTTTTTTTAATTATTTTTTTTTTTATTTTATTTTTTAAAAACAATCTTAGCGCTTGGTTTGATCAAAGTATTCTACAGATTAAAACATACGCCCTTCTTTCACAAGACCCAACTTTTGGGTTTTCTGAAAAATTTTCTGATAAAATAGCAAAATATATTTATGTTAATTTAGGTGAAAATTTTTTTTTATATTTTCAACTTTTTAAACTTTCAATTAAATTTGCAATTAATATCTTTTTCCCCAAAACAATAGAAGATTTTATTTTTTTTATTTTTTATATAGTAAATTTTATTTTTATTTTTTTATTGATTATTAAAAATAAGAAACAATTATCTTTATTATTATCCGATGACAACACCAATATTTTTTTCTTTTTTTCATTATTAGGTTTTTTTGGGATTATTCAATCATTATATGCCTTTAATTTTTTGAGAAATTTTAATGCTTCATCATCAATATTTTTGATAAGTGTATTTCTTTTTAAAATTTTTTTAAGAAAAAATTTTTTAGTAAATAAAAAAATTTATTTATTTTTTATCATATTCTCATTATTTTTTTTCTTTTATAAATTTCTAGATGTGGTAAAACCCATGTTTAATATTAATAAGGATTTATTCAAAAGCAGTTCTATTAAATATTTTGGTCATAGAAAGTTTCTTAAAGAAGATCTTGAGTATTATAGTTTATTACAATCAATTTTGTGTAAGAATAAAAAGAAAATTTATAATTATACTATGGACTATAATCTAACTTATTTATGTGCAGATAAATTTTTTTTTCATTTTACACATTCATTATCTAATTCAATACTCATGAAAGACTTTTTGATAGGAGATTTTGAAAAAGATAGTATTTACATTTCAAATGTTGGTCCTAATATCAAAGGTTTTAAAGCTGCTCACAATATAACTTCACCTGCATCAATCTCTTATTATATTCGGAGAAGTTATACTTTAAATAGTTATAGATCTTCTATAATTTTTATTTATGAAAAATAAATTTACTCGTATTTGACCCTGAATAATTCTAAAATTATCACAATTATAATTCCTTGTTACAATGAAATTGATACCATTGGCTCGATTGTTGATAGGATTAATAATCTTAAGAATTTAAATAAACAAATTATTGTAGTCGATGATTGTTCAGTAGATGGTACTGCAAACTATATAAAAGATCGATTAATTAACAAAATTGATAGATTAATTTTGCATAATCAAAATCAAGGTAAAGGTGCAGCCATTAAAAGTGCGCAACAATATGTAACTGGAGATGTTGTAATTATTCAAGACGCGGATTTAGAATATTCTCCTGAAGATTATTATGAATTAGTTTATCCAATTATTAATAACAATTATAAAGTAGTATACGGCTCGAGAGTTTTAAATAAAAAAAGATATTTAGATAAGAATTTTACTTCAATTTTTAGAATTTTGGCTAATCATATTCTAACTATTGCTTCCAATATAATTAATAATCAAAATTTAACAGATGCTCATACATGCTATAAGGTATTTAGTAGTTCAATTTTTAAGAATTTAGTTCTTGAGGAAAATGATTTTAGTTTTTGTCCAGAAGTTACTACTAAAATATCAAAATTAAATATTAAGATTTATGAGGTTCCAATAAAATATAGTGGCAGAAGCTATAAAGAAGGAAAAAAAATCAAATTTTCGGACGGGATAAAAGCTATTATAGTATTACTAAAGTACAGATTCTTTAAAAAATAATTTTTTTTTTATTATTTTAAGAACTATTATCAATTTTATTGGCATCAATAAAATTAAAACTTTTACTAAAAAAATAAAAATAATATTTAGAGATATACTATTATTGTTATTTAGTATTTTAATAGTTCTTACTTTTCCAGCACATTGAATTGATAATAAAATCCATGAAATAATATTTTTATAAAATATTTTTAAAAAAATTCTTTTATAAAGATAATTTCCGTACATCTCTTTGACGGGTAAAAGATATCCTTTAAATTCCATGTCTAATCTTTTCAAGATATTCTTTGAAGATAATTTTTTTTTACTTAGTCTATAATATACAATAGTGTTGCTTATTTTTTGCCAATCGTTAAACTTTTGTATAATTTTTAAAATAATATATACGTGGGGGTATCCATATTTTAATAAAATTTTGTTATCTAAAGAGTTTTCTATTTTTTTAAAAAAATTTATATTAATAATTTGTGTACTCAGCATTCCCAAATTGTGAATATCGTCTAATATTTTTAAATCTGCTGATTCAATTTTTTTTGTAAATTTATTTAATTTAGTTTTATTATCAATTTGATTATCTTCTTTAAAAACTTTGTAAGACAATGTGAATCCGCTACTCTTTTTAATTTTTATAAATTTTATTATTTTCTTTAAATCTACTTTGTTTAAACGATCATCATCACCAACAAACCAAACGTATTTTGTTTTTACTAATTTAATGTACTTATAATATCTTTTACCAAAACTGACATTTTTATTGTCAAAAATTAATTTTATATTTTTCTTTTTTAATAAATTTATTTTTATTTTATTCGGATTTTTACCGTAGTCTACGATCCATATATTAATTTTTGTATGCCAAATATCTTTTAATAGTGAACTTAGATAAACATAATTACTATTAGTAAATATTATTATTGTAAGCATAAAATTAATTTTATATTAAGTGTTGGTGCAACGTATATAAATAATATTTATGAAATTAGTTATTTTATCAGGAGGAAAAGGAACTAGAATATCTGAAGAAAGTATTTTGAAGCCGAAACCACTAATTGAAATTGGTCAAATGCCAATTATCTGGCATATTATGAAAATTTATTCTTTTTTTGGAATAAATGAATTTATTATTTGTTGTGGATACAAAGGCTATTTAATTAAAGAATATTTTTCAAATTATTCTATGCATCGTTCAGACATTACAATTAACATTCTTAGCAATACTATTGAAATTCATAAAAAAACCGCAGAGGATTGGAAAATAACACTTGTCGACACAGGCCAAGAAACGATGACTGGTGGAAGAATTTTGAGAGTTAAAAACTATCTCGATGAAGATTTTTTATTAACTTACGGTGACGGAGTTGCAAATATCAATATAAAAGAACTTATTAAATATCATAAGTTAAAGAATAAATTTGCTACCATGACGGTAGTGCAACCGAGTGGAAGATTTGGAGTTGTTGAAATAGACAATGATAATGATTTAATTAAAAATTTTTCTGAAAAACCGAAAGGGGACGGCTACTGGATTAATGGTGGTTTTTTTGTTTTAAAAAAAAATATTTTTAAATATTTAAAGGACGATTCTACTGTATGGGAAAAAGAACCATTAGAAAAACTTTCTAAAGATTCAGAGATTATAGCGTACCACCATAAAGATTTTTGGTATGCCATGGATACAATGCGAGATAAAGAATATTTAGATAAATTATGGTCATCAAATAAAGCCCCATGGAAATTGTGGGATGAAAAATAATCTTAAGGACTTAAAAAAATTTTGGAAAAATAAAAAAGTTTTTTTAACAGGGCACACAGGTTTTAAAGGAACATGGTTTTCTCTTTTTCTAAAATTATTAGGAGCCAAAGTTTCGGGCTACTCTTTAAAGGCTAGCCAACAACCTAATTTTTTCAATTTAGTAAATCTTAAAAGTTTTATTGACGAGTCTAACATTGGAGATATTCGTGATTATCATAGATTAAAAAAAAAAATTAAAAAATTTTCACCTGATATTGTAGTTCATATGGCAGCACAATCTTTGGTTAGATACTCTTATGAGCATCCCAAATATACTTATGATGTTAACGCCCTAGGTACAGTAAATATTCTAAATATTTTGAATGAATTAAGCTTTATTAAAGCAGGCCTTATTATTACAACTGATAAAGTTTATTTAAACGAAAATAAAAAATCTTTTTTTAAGGAATGCGATCGTTTAGGAGGATTAGATCCGTACAGCAGTTCAAAAGCATGTGCTGAATTAGCCGTTAATTCATATATTAATTCTTTTTTAAAGAATAAAAAAATATTTGTTGCGTCAGTTAGAGCCGGCAATGTTATTGGAGGTGGAGATTTTTCAAAAAATAGAATTATTCCAGATTATTTTCGGTCTTTTAAAAAAAAAAAAATTTTTTTAAGATCTCCAAATTCAATAAGACCCTGGCAGCATGTTTTGGATCCTTTATATGGATATTTATTATTGTTAATGAAATTATATCAAAAAAAAGAATATAAAGACTATTCCTGGAATTTCGGTCCAAAAAAATCTAACAATAAATCTGTTTTAAATGTTATAAATGAACTTAATAATCATTTTAATAATTCTATCAAAATTGTTAAAAAACCTATTCTTTCTAAAAAGTATTACGAAAGTAGTGTTTTGATGCTTGACTCCACTAAAGCTAGAAAAACTTTAGGTTGGGAACCTAAGTATAATCTAAAAGAATCATTAATTTTAGTTGCCAATTGGTATAAGTCTTTTTTAAAAAAGAAAGATCTTTTGGCTATTTCAAAAAAGCAGATAAATAGTTACTTTGAATAAGTGTACAAATTTTATGAACAATTCCGAAACGTTACATATAAGAACTAAAATTCTTAGTTTGGTTGAGGATTTTTCTAGAATTAGTTTTCAAGAAAAAGATTTTATTCCAGGAGTAAGTGAGGTACCAGTTTCTGGGAAGTTTATTGGTTCACTAGAAGTTAAAAATATGGTCGAGGCATCACTAGATGGGTGGCTTACCACAGGAAGATTTAATGATAAATTTGAAGAAAAACTTTCAATTTTTTTAGGCGTTAAATGTTTACTCACAGTTAATTCTGGTTCTTCGGCAAATTTAATTGCCTTTTCCACTTTAACTTCACCAAAATTAAAAGACAGGGCAATTCAAAAAGGAGATGAAGTTATATCCGTTGCCGCTGGATTTCCGACAACTGTAAATCCAATTATCCAATTTGGAGCAATTCCAGTCTTTATCGATATTAAAATTCCAACTTATAACATTGATGAAAATCTAATAGAAGAAGCAATAACTAAAAAAACAAAAGCGATAATGTTAGCTCATACTTTAGGAAACCCATTTAATATAAAAAAAATTAAAGAAATTTGTGAAAAATATAACCTTTGGTTAATAGAGGATAGCTGTGACGCCCTAGGTTCAAAGTTTGATAATAAAAATGTTGGTACTTTTGGTGATCTTGCTTCTTTAAGTTTCTACCCAGCTCATCATATTACAATGGGTGAGGGCGGAGCTGTATTTACAAACAGTAAAAAACTGGAACGCATAGCAGAATCTTTTAGAGACTGGGGGAGAGATTGTTATTGTGAACCTGGAAAAGATAATACGTGTAATAAGAGATTTTCTTGGCAATTAGGTGATCTACCTTTTGGTTATGATCATAAATATACTTACTCTCATTTAGGTTATAATATGAAAATAACTGATATGCAGGCGGCATGTGGCTTGGCTCAATTAGATCGCCTAGAAGGCTTTATTAAAAAAAGAAAAGAAAATTTCAATTTTTTATATAAGAATCTTAAAAATTTAGAAGATTTTTTAATATTACCAGAACCAGAAAAAAATTCTGAACCATCTTGGTTTGGATTTCCACTAACTTTGAAAAAAAATAATCGATACAATAGAAATGATCTAGTAAAGCATTTAAATGATTATAAAATTGGCACTAGATTGCTATTTTCTGGAAATTTAACTAAACAACCCTATATGAAGAATATAAATTTTAAAGTTCATGGAAATTTAGAAAACACAGACATAATAATGGAAAATACTTTTTGGATAGGTCTATATCCTGGTTTATCAAAACAACATTTGGAATATTCAGTTCTTAAAATTAAGAATTTTTTTAAACTTTAGATTTTATGACTGTTTCTGAATATATTTTAAAATTTTTAATTTCTAAAAATGTAAAAGATGTATTTTTAATGACCGGAGGAGCTATCTCATTTACCGTTGATGCTTTTACAAAAAACAAAAATATTAAATATACTTGTGTTGCACATGAACAATCAGCTGCCATGATGGCCGACGCATACTCTAGATGTGACAAAGGATTTGGAGCAACAATGGTTACATCTGGACCTGGAGCTCAAAACCTAATTACTGGCATAGCTTGCTCATGGTTTGATTCTGTCCCAGTAATTCATATAAGCGGTCAAGTTAACAAATTTGAATTATCCTCAAGTAACAAAACTACAAAAAAAGTAAGACAAATTGGTTTTCAAGAAACAGACATTGTATCAATGGTTAAACCTATAACAAAATTTGCTTATCAATTAAAAAATTCTAATGAAATTAAGTATATCTTACAAAAAGCTTTTTATATTGCGAACGAAGGAAGGCCAGGTCCTGTTTTGATAGATATTCCTATGAATTTTCAAAAAGAAAAAATTGATTTAAATAAATTAAGAACTTTTAAAAAACCTAAAATTAAAAATAATGATATTAAAATTAAAAATGATGTTTATAAAATACAAAAATTATTGATTAAATCAAAACGACCAGTTTTAATTCTTGGTGGAGGACTAAGAATGTCAAGAGCAGTTAATGAATTAGAAAAGTTTCTTAAAAAAATAAACCTTCCAATAGTAACCACTTGGAGCGGATTAGATGTTATAGATTTTAATCATAATAATTATGTTGGATGTATCGGAGTTTATGGATCAAGAGCTGCAAATTTTGCAGTACAAAATGCAGACTTAGTTTTAAATTTTGGTAGTAGACTAGATACAAGAGTGACAGGTGGAAAACCAGAGACTTTCGCAAGAGCAGCAAAAATAGTATCCGTGGATATTGATAAATATGAATTAAATAAAAAAAGAGGTTTGGATGTTTATTTGAAAATTAATCAAGATTTAAATAATTTTCTATCAATACTTAACTTAAAATCTAGAAACTTTAGATACTCGGCGAGCAGAGAGTGGAATAATATTTGCAAAAAATGGAAATCAAGCTATCCAAATGTCATTTCATCATACCAAAAACAAAAGAAATGGGTAAATCCATATTTTTTTATAGAAAGATTGTCAGATAAACTAAATAAAACAGATATTATAGTCCCTTGCTCTGGTGGCAATTTGACTTGGACAATTCAATCATTCAAAATAAAAAAAGGTCAAAGACTTTTTTCTGCTTATGGAAATTCTCCTATGGGATATGCACTGCCTGCTGCTTTAGGCGCTTCTTTGGCTAATAATAAAAAGAGAGTCATATGCATTGAGGGTGATGGGGGTATACAAATTAATATTCAGGAATTGCAAACAATGGCAAGCAATAGGATTCCTGTAAAATTATTTATTATAAATAATAATGGCTATGGAATTATCAAGCAGTTTCAAGAATTGTATCTTGGAGGAAGATATGAGGCTACAATTCCAAGCAAAGGCGTTACTAATCCCGATTTTAAAAAAATTTCTAGTGCGTATGGGATAAACTATACTGAGATTAAAAGTAATAAGGAAATAGATAAAGTTTTAAAAAAAGTTTTAGTATCAAAAAAACCAGAATTTATAAATGTGATTATTGATCCAAATCAAAAAATTATTCCTAAATTACAATTTGGGAAGCCAATAGAGGATTTAAGTCCATTATTACCAAGATCAGAGTTTAAGAAAAATATGATTATTCCTAATCTTGATTTAGAAAATAAGAATTTTACTGAAGCTAATTAATTTTTTTATATTTAGATGAAATCTAATAGTCTCTTACTTATTGGAGGGACAGGTTTTATAGGTAAGTCTATTTTAAAATATTTTTTAAAAAATATTTCTTTAAAAAAAAAAATTAATAAAATTTTAATTATAAGTAGATATCAACTTAAAACAGATAAGTTTTACAAAAAATTAAAAAATACTTACACTATAATTAAAATTAATTCAGATATATCAAGGTTAAAAAAATTACCCCCTGCTGAATATGTTATATATGCTGCATTATTAAAAAATTCCAAAAAAGATCATAAAGCATTTGTAAATTATTTAAATTTAGCAAAAAAGTATCATTTAAAGAGTAAGATATTGTACTTAAGTTCAGGCGCTGTTTACGGAGTTCAAAAAAAAAATAAGGGCTTTAAAGAGGATTATTTAAAATTTAATAAAAAAATTAATTTTAATAATAAATTAACATACAAACAATACAAACAATACAAACGGGAGTACTCTAATAATAAATTAAAAAATGAAAATTTGCTTCAGGAATTTGGAGAAAAATATAAAGCTAAAGTATCCATAGCAAGATGTTTTACTTTTGCAGGAGAACATTTGCCTTTAAATTCGCAATACGCTTTAGGAAATTTTATTCAAAATATTTTAAATAACGAAAGTATAAAGGTTAAATCAAATTACAAGGTTATCCGTTCTTACATGTACAGCGATGATTTAGCTAAATGGTTGTTAAAAATTGTAAATAATTCTACTAAAAATTGCCCGATTTATAATGTTGGCTCAAATGATTATATATCCATACATACATTAGCCGCTGTATTAGCAAAAAGGTATAATTCAAGTGTAGATTCTAAAGATAAAATATTAAAAAAAAAAAATGATATTTATGTTCCTAATATTCAAAAAGCCAAAAATGAACTTAATTTAACGAATAATTTTGATAGTTTAGATGCTATATTTAAGACAATCAATATATTAAAAAAAAAGAAAGAACATGAAAAAACTAATTAGTATAGTCACACCAACTTTTAATGAAGAGAAAAATATTGAAGAGCTATCAAGGCAAATAGCAGTTCAAATGAAAAATACTAATTACGATTATGAACATATCATTATTGATAATGCATCAACAGATAACACGCAAAATATTATTAGAAATATATGTTCAGAAAATAAATCAGTTAAGGCAATATTCAATAATAAAAACTTTGGGCATATTCGCTCTCCTTTTTATGGAATCCTGCAAACTAAAGGTGATGGAGTGATTTTAATGGCTTCAGATTTTCAGGATCCACCAGAATTAATACCCGCTCTATTAGAAAAATGGAATAATGGATCAGACATTGTTTTGTTAAAAAGAAAAAAATCAAATGAAAATATTTTTACTGAATTATTTAAAAAGTTATTTTACAGAATCATTAAATTGTTATCAGAGACATCATTAACTGAAAAAACAACCGGATCAGGTATTATTGATAAAAAGATTATTGAGCAACTAAGAAAAATAGATGAACCATATCCGTATTTTAGAGGCTTGATCTTAGAATTTACAAATAAAATTTCTACACTAGAATTTAATCAACCAAAAAGAACTCACGGAAATTCGAAAAATAACTTTTTTACGCTTTTTGATATTGGAATGCTTGGCATTATCAAGCATTCCAAAATACCACTGAGGATAATGACTCTAGCTGGTTTCTCTTTAAGTCTGTTATTGCTTATTATTGGGATTTTTTTTTTATTTTATAAATTATTATATTGGGATTCTTTTCAGTTAGGGCTGGCCCCTTTAATACTTGGTGTATTTTTTGGAATATCAATTCAGATTATGATGCTTGGAATAATTGGAGAATATGTTGGCTTTATCTTAACACAAGTTAGAAAGATGCCTTTGGTTATTGAAAGAGAAAGAATAAATTTTTAGCATATTTTTATACAGAGTTATCAATACTAAATATCAATATATGGTCTATAAAACATCGATTATTATTCCATCGTACAAGGAAAAAAAAAATTTAGAAAAAATTATTCCTCTTATTTGCAAGAGCTTATCACCAAAAGAATTTATTTTTGAGATTATTGTTGTAGACGATAATTCAAATGATGGAATAATCGAAGTATTTAGAAAATTAAAAAAAAAATTTAAAAATATTAAATTGTTTATTAGAAAAAATAGATTTAGAGATTTAAGTTTATCTTGTATTCAAGGTTTCAAACTAAGTAAATTTGATAATATTTTAGTTATGGACGCCGACTTGCAGCACAATCCCAGATATTTGAATTTGCTAATAAAAAGATTTAATATTGAAAAAATAGATTTTTTAGTAGCATGTAGAGATTTTAAAGATAAATCAAAAGTTAAAATAAACTTCACAAGGTTTTTTTTATCTAAGCTAATAATTATTTTATTTAATTTTTTATTAGGTTTTAAAACTAACGATCCAATGTCTGGTTTTTTTATTTTTAAGAAAAAAATATTTATACAAAATAAAAAAAAGCTTTTTTCTAAAGGTTATAAAATCTTAGCAGATTTAATTTATAGTTCCGCTGGAGAGTTAAGAATAAAGGATCAATATATAGTTTTCGATCAAAGAGACATGAGTAGTAGCAAACTTAATTTTAAGATTCTATTATTAATATTAATA
>Ga0136644_10004338_pt1 | contig 10466 bp, 6 predicted proteins | sample C_130820_EF_Meta_FD_94780 | JGI IMG/M metagenome (GOLD analysis project Ga0136644, IMG submission 94780) | Freshwater microbial communities from Lake Croche, Canada to study carbon cycling - C_130820_EF_MetaG (v2) (version 2) | ecosystem: Environmental > Aquatic > Freshwater > Lake | place: Lake...
CTTCCTCAGTAGTTACGAGTGCCACTACTGCAAATACAGCTATAACTGCTTCATTCGCGTTATCAGGCACAGGCACATTTAGCGGATCCTTTAGTGGTTCTTATCAAGGTAACTTTAGCGGGTCTTATTTTGGAACCTCTTCACAAGCCGTATCTGCTTCAAACGCATTCTCTGCTTCTTTCGCGCAAACCTCAAGCTTCGCAAACAACTTTACTGTTGCTAATACGTTAACTGCTCAGACCTTGGTGGTGAGCACTATTAGCTCTTCTGTAGTATATAGCTCTGGGTCTAATATCTTTGGAAACGATATTACTAACACGCAGACCATGACCGGTAGCGTGAATATTACTGGTAGTACTAATTTGAGCGGTAGCTTAAACATTCAAGCGAACAATAGTAAAGGCATAGTAGTAACAACTGCATTCAACGGAGGGCCTGGTGTAATACAACAGGGCGTATCAGGCGGTTATACATTCACCATAGATGGTTCTAATGGCTCAGGACCAAGATTAGGATTGGGAAGTAGTCCAAGCGCAGGATACGATTATTTCCAAATAGGAGCTTATAATTTAGAAAACAATTTCGATACGGTAGGAAGAAATTTCTCTATTAGAAGTACTATATCCTCAGTTAACGACACTAGATTTAAACTATTTTATAATACCGGCAACGTAGCAATACAAAACGGAGGTACATACACAGATAACGGCTACCGTCTTCAAATACAAGGATCAGGCTCCGTATCAGGTTCAGTTTTTATTTCCGGTACCTCTGGATCGGACTATCCAACTCTTGGCTCAGAATTATTAACTACGGGCGATGGCACATCATGGACTGGTAGTGCATTCTCAACAGGCTACGCTCATACAACAGGTTCAATAGTTGCTTTAACATCATCGCTAGCAGCTACGAATACTGCGCTATATCAAGCATCGGTAATAGTTACCAATAGAACCTCAGGATCATTTACATTTACTTTTGGTGGTGTAACTACGAATAGCATATCATCTACTACAGCTTTTCCAATAGCGGCTTCATCAACAGGTTCATTGTCTCTAACACCAACTACCGATTTTAATGGTACTGCCAGTGTATCTTTAAGACAAATGATAGCGGCTTCTACTCCAACTTTAGCTATTTCTAATACTGCTACTTCTTCTATAGCTAATAACTTAGAAATTAGAGTGGCTAGCGGAAGCGGTTCACCCGGCAATACATTTATAGGTTATCAATCCGGTAGATACAATACTACGGCTACAGGAAATACATTTTTAGGATATCAAGCCGGAAGCACAAATATTTCCTCTGATAATACGTTCATTGGTTACAAAGCCGGCGCGGTTAATACAAGTGGAGGCCAAAGTAATTTACCTCCAGGAAATGGTGGTAATACGTTTATTGGTGCTAGCTCAGGACGATCTAATACAATAGGACACACTAATGTATTTGTTGGTGCTAATACGGGTACCTCTAATATAGGTGGAAGCTATAATGTTGCTTTAGGTTCAAGTATTTTTAGCGCAAATACATCAGGACAACAAAACATTGCAATCGGTGGATACGCCACATTATTTTCTAATTCAGTAGGTAACTATAATATTGCCCTGGGCTCATACGCATTAAGCTCTAATCAAAGCGGGTCCAACAATACGACTATTGGACAAAACGCCTTTCAAAACCTAATACTAGGAAGCCACAATACAACACTCGGTTACGGAATAGCACAAAGTGTATTAACCGGATCAAACAACGTATTTCTTGGATCCACGTCGGCAAATAAAATATCAGGAGGATCAGTTAACGCTACTACTGTTCAAAACAGCATTCTAATAGGCTATCAAACCTATCCATTAGCAGATTCTCAAACCAACCAAATAGTGATAGGGTACCAGGCCACAGGGTTGGGCTCCAACTCCACTTTGATAGGTAACAGTTCTACAACTCTAACTGGCTTGTACGGTAACCTAGTCTTAGGAGGAGGTAACACAATGACGGGGTCCGCTACCGGATCCGGCTACACTTTAAACATCGTTGCTCCAAGTACCAACGGTGCTCTATTGGTATCGGGTAGTACCACAATATCTGGAAGCGCTACCGTATCGGGGTCTTTAAACGTTAATAATCAATTATACGTAAGCGGAAGTACAGTAGGTATTAACACTAGTGGATCTGGTGCTTATGTGTTGGATGTAAATGGTACTTCTCGTTTAAATGGTGCTACTACAATCGGAGGAAATATAACATTTACTAATACAAATCCCAACATAAGTACGAATACTTCTGTAATACAATTAGTAGTAAGTAATGGCTTATATATAGGTACTCCAGGAGGTAATACAAGCATAGCTTCATTTACTAATAATCAATTTGGAGTAAATACAAGTATTGCTTATCCTATTACTTTTGGTGCAATAAATACTTTAGCAAATACCTCTTCCTTAATTGATATGCAATCAACCACAAGAGGTCTTTTAATTTCTCGTATGACCGCTGCTCAAAGAACAGCAATATCTACCCCCGCACAAGGTTTAATGGTCTACGATACAGGATCTACAACAGAAGGTCTATATTATTACAACAGTGGATCCAACCCAGGATGGCAACAAGTACTATCCAATAGTGGATCTCAAACAATATCAGGTTCACTAAACGTATTAGGCTCATCATCCATAACAGGCTCTTTCACAGGATCGTTTATAGGAGTATATACTGGATCTCTATTCGGAACTGCATCTCAAGCCACTTCCGCTTCTTTTGCTACATTTGCTCTAAGTGCATCTTTTGCCCCTGGATTTACGGTAAGCATGAGTCAAGTCACAGCTGCAACTACTTGGTCGTTCACTCATAATTTGAACACGAGAAACCCAATCGTTCAAGTATACGACACGACCTATTCTCAAATCATACCTAATCAGATTGTCGGCATCAATGCTTCTCAAGCCGAGATCAGATTCGATTACGGTCAGAACGGATACGCAGTAGCTTCTAACGGAGGCGGTCTCTACGTTACAGGTTCAACTGCTCTATTGAATCAAACAGTTGCTGCAGTTACTTGGTCGTTCCAACACAACCTAAATAACCTATACAATAGTTACACTGTATACGATACGAACAACTACGTTATACTTCCATCGAACATTAAAGCGATAGACAACAACAACGCTGAGATTCACTTGTCCAATTTAACTACTGGTAAAGTGGTAGCGCAGTTTTCGGGCATCAACGGAAGTCCAAACGCAACAACTGCTTCTTACGCGTTAACAGCATCGTACGTAAACACACTAAGTCAAAGCTTTGCGCTATCAGGCAGTTTCACTCAAGCCGGTTATTCAATACTAACAACAGTTTCTCAAAGTTTGAATTACGTTGACGATGTAGCGGCCGCATCAGGAGGAGTTCCATTAGGAGGACTTTACAGAAACGGTAACTTCATATTAATCAGACTTTCATAATTATAATATATGCCAGTATCACTATCAGGATCAATACTTATCACAGGTTCTTTAACAACTTCCGGAACCATCACTGCGCAAACCTTGGTGGTACAAACAATCACGTCGTCTATAGTTAACATGACCGGTAGTAACATTTTCGGAAGTCAATTGACCGATAGACAAACTTTTACTGGTAGTATGTACATGACTGGTAGTACTGCCGCGTTTGCTGGAAATCTTGGAATTGGAACAAGTAGTCCGTCTATAAAATTTAATGTAGTCGATAATAGCACAAATGAAGCTGCATCCTTTGATAATTCAGGGACATTTGGTTCTTGGATTCATATATATGGTAGCGCAACAGGAGGCAAAAAATGGAGATTGCAAAGCGCAGCAGGAACAGATAGTAACGTCGGTTCACTTGTAATTAGAAACGCAACAGATGGTATTAATGCATTAGTAATTAGCGGATCAGGAAACGTGGGAATTGGAACTACTTCTCCTACAAGTATACTTCATATTTCTGCTTCGTCTAGTACAATAACAGGTAAAGTAATTTTACAATCTCCAAGTTCAGATTCAGGAATACTTCAAATAGGTAGTAGTTATGGAGAAGCATCTATGATGTTTATACCGGGAGTAACCGCTTTTGGAACTTCTTCTCCTACTAGAACCTCATCCTTCGGAAACGCTGCTTTATGGGGATTGGGTCCTGGAACTTATACTTCTGATCCTACTAAATTTGGTATTGCAAATGTTGGATTTGGGGCTAATGTATTAACAGTTAGTTCATCATGTGCCGTTGGTATTGGTACAATCAACCCTACGAGTAGACTTTTTGTTTTAGGATCAGGAACTTACAACACAACAACTAGCGAAATTTTGACATCTGATGCAACTATTTTTTCATCAGAAATGAGTAACGATGCGTATAATTCTATATTACAATTAGTATCAGTAAGACAATCGTTATCTACTGGAGCAAGTTCAAATGGATTTTTAGGATTTTCAACTATAGACGATTCAAACGGAGAGGGTATAAGAGACGCAGGTAGAATCGCGATAGTAAACGAAACAGCGGCGTCAAGAAACTCTGCTACTGCTTTAGGTTTTTGGACAAATCCTGGAGGCACTAAAACAACAGCCGCTGCAGAAAAATTAAGACTTACAAGTGGGGGTTATTTAAGACTTGCATCTAGTGGAATTCAGTTTCAAGGAGCTACAGCCGCTGCAAATGCTTTAAATTACTACGAAGAAGGATCATGGACACCAGCTTTACAAAATGCAACTGTATCATATTCAGAAAGATCTGGAACCTACGTTAGAATAGGAAATTATGTATTTGTAAGATGGGGATTTAGAATATCTACAATTAGCGGAACATCCGGCACTGTAACAATTTCAGGACTGCCTTTTACAGCAGTTAGTTGGGGCGCTTATCAAGAACCAAACATTAGTGTAAGTACAGGAGTATTAGCAACAGCCGATAATGCTTTTAAGGCAAGAGTCTATAAAGGAGGAGGAGACACCTCTCTATATGGTAGAGTATCAGTCAATTCAGATACATCTTGGAGTACGAGTGATTTACAAAATGGAAGTTGGATTATTGGAGAAATATTTTATAACGTATAAATAAATTAATAATATGGCACTAACAGAAACAACAAAAGTCGATCAAATAGAAATAGTAGAAAACGGTTCTATTCAAGTAAGAACAGCTACTATTATTGAAAAAGACAACATAGAAATCTCTAGATCTTTTCATAGACATGTAAAGCATCCTGGAGAAGACGTTTCAAACGAAGATGCAAAAGTACAAGCAGTAGCAAACGCAATTTGGACAGAAGAAGTTATAGCAGCTTACAGAGCATTAATAGCAAATAACACATTGTAAAAAATGATAATCAACTCACCATACATAACCGGATCGATCAACGTATCAGGAGTCATAACCGGCTCTCTGTCAGGATCGGTTACAGGCTCTTTCTACGGAACTGCGAACATTACCGGTTCATTGAGAGTTTCGGGCTCTACTAACATGTCTGCTTCTTCTTACGCTTTAGCAATGCAAGGGTCAGGATCAGGAGTATTTACAGTAGATGGCACTTCAGGTAGACTTTTCCAAGTGGACGACTCTTTGTCAGGATCGCTATTCTCGGTTAACACTGCAGCAGGGCTTCCTGTCATAGAAGCGTTCAGCGATAATACGGTCAGAATTGGGCAGTTCGGACAGAAGGCTTTATTTGTATCTCAATCAAAGGTTGGAGTTGGAACAGAGACTCCTGTGACTAATCTGGACGTGTCTGGATCCGTAAGAGTAACCAATGGCCTCTCTTTGACCGGCTCGTTAGTAATGACCGGCTCTTTGACTACTACAGGAACCATTACTGCTCAAACCTTGGTGGTACAGACGATTACCTCCTCTATTGAGTACAGTAGTGGTTCGAATATTTTTGGAAGCTTGTTGACCAATACGCAGACTTTTACTGGTAGTGTGAATATTACTGGCTCCATCACTCAGACTGGTGTTAATACGACCTCTTCTTTTACAGGAAATGTCGGAATTGGAACTACGACTCCATTAGGTTCATTAAATATACGAGGCTTAAATATAGCTCAAGAATCTACTTTAACAAATCCAGCAGGTATTACCCTCGGCGTTCAAACCAACCAACCAAGAATATCATTAGATAATGGAAATGGCGCGGCTAACGTAGCAGGTAATCAATGGAATATAGATAATAGCGCCAGTGGAGATTTAAGATTTTTTACAGCTGGTTCTGTAAAAATGTATGTTAGTTCATCAGGAAATATAGGAATAGGAACTACTAATCCGCTAAGATCATTAAACGTTGTAGCAACAGCAGACAGTATACCTGGCTTTAGAATTAGTAGATATGGAGATGCCACTCAATATTTAGATGTATCAGCAGGAGGGGCAGACGTTACATTTACTAGTAGAACAAATACCGCTGAGTCACAATATTCATTTGTTAGTGATAATAATGGAACTAAAACAACAAGACTATTTATTGCACAATCAGGTTATGTAGGAATCAATATGGGTTCTCCTGCAGCACAATTAGAAGTATCAGCATCAGGAACAGCAATAGCTGCAATTCAAGGCAGAAATCCAAATAGCACCACGGCTCCTGTTGTACAAGCCTCTTCAATAACTACAGGCTCTACATCTTGGTACGCTTTTGTTGGACAGTCAGGAAATGGAACAGCAGTAACAACTAACACATTCTTTGTTTATGGTAATGGTAACGTTGCAAATGTAAACAATAGCTATGGTGCTATATCAGATATTAAATTAAAAGAAAACATTATAGATGCTACTCCTAAACTAGCAAATATAATGCAATTAAAGGTTAGAAACTTTAATTTTAAAGCAGACGAATCAAAGCATAAACAGATTGGTTTTATAGCGCAAGAACTTGAACAAGTATTTCCTGGCCTAATAGAGGAAACACCGGATAGAGATATGGATAATAATAGTTTAGGAACCGTGACCAAAACAATAAAAACATCGGTATTAGTTCCAATGTTAGTAAAAGCAATCCAAGAACTAAAACTAGAAATAGAAGAACTAAAGAACAAATAAAGAACAATGCAAATACAAAACGCCATACTAACCGGATCAACAGCGGTATACGGACCAATCACCATAGTGTCAGGAAGTCTATCAGGAGCCTCGGTATCCGCTAGCTATGTAAGTGTGCTAAGTCAAAGTTTGATCGTGTCAGGCGGCTTTAGTTTAACAGGGTCGATGACTGTAACCGGAAGCACAACATTCACCGGCAACATTACCATAATTTCGGGAAGCCTGTCCGGCACCGCTAGTTTGGCGAGTACGGCTTCAAGCGCGGACGTGTTTTTAGTTAGAAACAATTTAACCGCTTCTAGTGCTTTGGTGACAGGCGTTTTAACTGCGCAGACCTTGGTAGTGCAGACGATTACCTCCTCTATCGAGTACAGTAGTGGTAGCAATATCTTTGGAAGTCAATTGACAAATACACAGACATTTACAGGAAGTGTTAATATTACAGGATCTTTTAAATTAATAGGTTCCGTAACAGGTCCTTTATATATTAATACTACCGGCTCAGGAGCTAGCGCTCAGTTAGACGTAGTTCATGGAAGTACTCAAGAAGGAATTGCCATCAAAGCCATAACTGGTAGTAGATACAGTCCACTTATTATTAGAGATCATTTAGGAAATACTGCTTTTGGATTTAATGAATTTAATAGATTGTTTGCAAGCGGAGCATTTATGTTGGGTGACCCAAATGCTGTAGAAGGTACTTCAGTAACGGCAGGTACTATAGCAATATTTCCAAGTAGTAGTGTATCTGGAGGCCCATTAATTCAATTTTCTGCAAATGGTAGAATTAGACCTGGAAATACAGGAGATAGATTATCTATAGATGGCAATCCTTTATACTTAAATAATACTCTTAATACAAATGTTGTAATAGGAGGAGGTAATTTGGGAATAGGAGTTGTTCCAACTGCTAACTGGGGAACTACGGCTATACAAATGAATCACTACGGCTCTCTGAGTAGTGGAGACGATGGAGCAAGAGCATATATAACTATGGGATTTGGTATGTACGATGGAGGGGCTTGGACACCAAAATATGTACTTGGAAGCTCAGCAGCATCTGCCTACAGACAAAGAGATGGTGCTCATGAATTTTATACTGCGGGTACTGGTACTATTAATGCTGCTATTACTTTTACGCAAGCTATGACCATCACAGGTAGTAATGTTGGAATTGGTACAAGTACCCCAGGTTGTAGATTAGATTTAGTAGGTGGAAATGCAGCATTAAATGACAATAAATTATTAATAAGATTTGCATCTGACTCGAACCATAGTTTAGAATATAATTCAGGTTATAATGGACCCTTCTTATATGGTTATGCTGGAGCGGCATTAGGTTATAGAGGAACTGGTGTAATATGGACAAGTAATACAAACTATTATAACTACGGGAATACAACGACATGGAACACCACTTCAGATAGAAGAGTTAAACAAAACATTAATGCTCTTACAAACGCTATTAATAAAATATCTCAATTAAACCCAGTATCGTTTGATTATACCGAAGAGTTTGCAACTAAAAGAAGTTGGGAAGATAAACAAAAGTTAAATAACATAGGATTTATAGCTCAAGAATATGAAAACGTATTCCCTGACGATGTGGATGAAAAAGAAGAAACAATAGGAGATGTAACATACGAAGATTTTAAGACTATTAATACCACTTCAATTGTTCCTTATTTAGTAAAAGCAATCCAAGAACTAAAAATAGAAAACGACGCTCTAAAAGCAATTTTACAAAGAAACAACATTAACTAATGATCACATACTTTCCAACGATAACCGGCTCTCTAACCATCAACGGAGACATTACAGTAACAGGTAACAGTAGCATGTCGGCTTCAAACTCGCTGTCTAGTTCTTACGCTCAAACCGCCTCTTACGCAAACAACTTTATCGATAATATTTATACAAAACAAACAATATGAAATACATCGTTTTAATGCAATTCATTCCAGGTAACGACCAAATCTGGGTAGCAAGAATTAACCCAGAAGATCCAATCTACGAGTTCGATACTTTAGAGGAGTGCGAGGCAAAAGCTGCAGAACTTCAAGCCGCAGACACCACAGGCAGACAATACAAAGCGTCAGAAGAGCAATTGGGAGTTACTTACTAAGAAATAAATAATAGATGAAATTATACTCAGGTATCATAACCGGGTCTTTGACAGTAAACGGTAACATGAGCGTGTCGAATAGTTTGACCGCTTCTAACGCGCTTGTCACAGGCTCTATAAACATAAACGGATCAACTACAAACAACGTAATTGCAGTTACCGTTGCGTCTAGTACCGCGAGTTTAGATTTCAGTAAAGGCAGTTTTTTTACCGTGACATTGCCCGCCTCTGCCACTACTCACATAAGCGCTTCTAACTCAAAACCTGGAATTTCGACAGTAGTAGTAATTAGTACCGATACTTCAAATACGGTTACTTTCAATAGCGCAATAAAACAGCCTTCTTCCTCTTTGTATCAACCGTCTCCTTCGGGAAGTACGGACATACTCTCTTTCATAGCAGTCGACAATACCAAGATCTATTCCGTATCATTACAAAAAATGGTATAATGATAATTCAACCGTTTGCGATAAATCAAGTCGTTCCATCGCTGACTCCAAGTATTACAGTAACTCCGAGTATTTCTATAAGTGCAACTCCTAGTGTTTCAATTACTCCAAGCGTTTCTATATCTGCAACTCCAAGTGTATCTGTAACTCCAAGCGTTTCTATATCTGCAACTCCAAGTGTTAGTGTTACACCAAGCGTTTCTATATCGGCTACTCCAAGTGTTTCGGTTACTCCAAGCATAACAGTGTCTGTTACTCCAAGCGTTTCTATTAGTGCAACTCCTAGTGTTAGTGTTACACCAAGCGTGTCAGTAACTCCAAGTGTATCGGTAACTCCTTCTATAAGCATTACTCCGAGCGTATCAGTGACTCCTAGCGTTACAGTATCCATAACTCCAAGTGTATCTATATCTGCAACTCCAAGTGTATCAGTTACTCCAAGTGTGACAGTATCAAGAACGCCTAGCGCTTCTGTTACTCCAAGTGTTTCTATATCGGCTACGCCTAGTATTTCAGTAACGCCTAGTATATCAATAAGCTCAACTCCAAGTGTATCAGTTACGCCTAGTATATCAATAAGCTCAACTCCAAGTGTATCAGTTACTCCAAGTGTGACAGTATCAAGAACGCCTAGCGCTTCTGTTACTCCAAGTGTTTCTATTAGTGCAACACCAAGTGTATCAGTAACTCCAAGTGTATCTGTTACAAGAACACCGAGTGCTTCTATTACTCCAAGCGTCTCAATAACTAGCACAACTAGTCCTTCAGTTACGCCATCTGTAACAGTTTCAGTAACGACATCTCCATCAGTTACTCCTTCTGTGAGTGTAACAAGAACTCCAAGTGCTTCA
>Ga0136644_10004339_pt1 | contig 10465 bp, 3 predicted proteins | sample C_130820_EF_Meta_FD_94780 | JGI IMG/M metagenome (GOLD analysis project Ga0136644, IMG submission 94780) | Freshwater microbial communities from Lake Croche, Canada to study carbon cycling - C_130820_EF_MetaG (v2) (version 2) | ecosystem: Environmental > Aquatic > Freshwater > Lake | place: Lake...
AGATAATTACGAATTGCCTCCAATTTTAATTCTGATTCTTGTAAAACTTGCATTTTTTTATCCAATTCCGCATCAACACCATTATTAATAAAATTTGTTTCAAAATTCTGTAATTGTTCTAATTCTTTCGCCAATTCCAAATTTAAATTATATTTTATAGAGTCTGTTATGGTATTGCAATATTTATCAATAGAAATGATATTTGCTTGAAATATTTGTAAATAATCCATAATAAATGCATCTTCTGATATTTTTGCAAAAATATTTTGAATATTTACAATATTATTAAATAAATTATAAAATGCTTTTGGTGAAATTTTTTTCAAAAAAATCTGACGGGACCATTTGGAAATATCTTTCACTGATGAAAGACGATGTTTAAGATATGTGTCATAATTATTATATACACTTAAAAAATACTCTGTTGTATCATATTCTCTTTGTAAATAAATCGCATCATGTACTGGATTCAAAAAATTATAAGAAAATTTGCGCTTACCCATGGGTGTCAAGCATTCATTTAACATATTACAAACACATGAAAACTTGCTAGATTTCACATTACCATCATTAATAATATTCAATTGTTTCAATGAATGATTTGCAAGTGCCGTTCTTGTTGAACAATTTTCAATACTGGGTTCAGAGATTTTATTTACAAGATGCGGATTATGCTGATAAACGAAATCTAATAAAAAACAAAAGGCCTGTGTTGCTATATTATCATCATAAAAATTTTGTATAAAGACATTAAAATCATCAAATTTATAAAATTTAGAGAGAACCTCTGTTTGATAAATTTGTTTCTCACAATTTTTTACGCGTTTAACCTTTTCACTTATATTTGAAGAATTCGTCGAAATATGTATTTTATGTATAAGATTACAAGAAATGCCGGCATAATTAATAACATAATCTATTTCTTTTTCCTCTGGTAAATTAGAAATAATAATTACTTCACTTGGATTATAAATAGAAATAAAACGTTCCAACTCATCATAAGTAGTAGGATTATTTATATATACTTCTTTAAATTGAAATATATTTGTTTTTCCTGTATAAATATCAATATTTGATACACCTACAACAACATATTTACCTTTTAATAAAACCTTGTTTTCTATCATGTCAATCCAAATACATGTAATGGAATTTGTAAGATTTTGTGATTCCGTATGAAAATATGTACCTGGACTAAAAATGCCTCCCAAACTGCGAGTTGTGTTTTTTGCGGCTTCGTCTTGTACATAAACAACGGCAGTAAAACCGGCTTCCTGAATTTTCTTTATATATTTTTCAATTTGCATATCTTTAAAACCAGCCATCATAACATTATCTGTTCCAACGCATGTATTTTTTTCTACAATGTTTAATTCGCATATTTGAGAGAAATCTACTATTTTGCTACCGGATATAGTTTCTGTTTTTTTATTATAAATACCATAAACTTCAAAAAAACTACCCACTTGCATTAATAATATTGTTTTCTCTCCATAATCTTCCTTGTATTTTTCACACAATTCAAAATATTCTTTAATTAACGCCATTATATATTTTGTTGAATTATCTTTAATAATCTTTACTAATGTATAATTTTAACTATACCCTTTTTGGTATACTTAAAATATAAAATATTGAAAAAAATATTATTATTATTATTATTATTATTATTATTATAAAAATACTATTCTACTTTTTTATTTTTAAAAACAACATAATCGTCTTCCTTTTTAAATATTAATGTAGATAAAATTTGCCTTTTTAAATATGTATATAAATCAGCAGGTATTATATTTAACGTATAAAATAAAAATTTAATAATTATTAGACAGCATGTTGCATATAAAGGTAATTCTTTTTTTCCATTATGCTCTATTAATATACTTTTTTTATATTTTTCGTCATAAATAGAAATTTCAACCACAAGATTATTTTGAGGTTCTTTATACATAATTTTGTAACCTTCTACTAAAGTATTATCATAATTAAGTCTCCAAACAAATTTTTTAAAATCATCTTTTTCAACATGCAAAAAATTTTGTAATTGTGTAATTGTGCTTTTTATATTAGAAGTGAATATTGCGACATCAATGTCACTGGCTACTGGAAAGTAATCAGGACGTTGAACACTACCAAAAAAATATATTTTTGTATCTAAATAATTTTTCATTTTTTCAAAAAATATTTTATTATATTCAGGCATTTCATTTCTTGTACTTTCCATATTAAAATAATTATATATTTTTTATTTTACTACTTTTATAATTGTTTATCATCTTTCGAAAAATTATGCAGTAATGTTTCGCTATTACTATTGGTAATTTCTCCAGCTAACATTGCGGATTCATAAAGTTTTCTTATAACATCATTGGGTGCATTACTACCTACCTTTATTAAATTATGTTCTCTCAAATAATTTTTTATATCGTTAATTGGTCTTTTCTTTAAATCTTTTTGTGCATTAATTATTTTTTTTCTAGTTCCTCTATCTTTAATCAATACGCCAACTGCTTTTTTAATTTTAGATTTACCTAGTGTATATTTTCTTTTAATTGTCTTTTTGGTTGTTTTTTTGGTGGCAATTATTTGTTCATTTGAATTTTCTAAAGGGTTCACATTAAGTATTTCTATTTGTGGTTTTAGAAAATTTTCTTTTACTTGTACTCCACTTGTAATATTTGGTTGTATTGGTTGTATTGGTTGTATTGGTTGTATTGGTTGTATTGGTTGTATTGGTTGTATTGGTTGTATTGGTTGTATTGATTGTATTGGTTGTATTGGTTGTATTGATTGTATTGATTCAGCTAATTTTTTATTATTTTCTTCTATTTGTTTATTTTTTAATTTCTCTCTAAGACTTTGTAAACGAGTTTCGCGTTCAATTTTTTGCTTAGTTACTCCTCCACCTTGAATTGATAATGATGCATTAGGATTTGTTATCATATTATTACGTTGTGTTTTAGACCAATCTCTATAAGTAGGTTTAATTCCACCTTTTAATACTCCATAAGGAATATTATCTATTTTATATTTATTTAAAACCATAGGATTCATATTTGCTTGATTATGTGTCATGTTCATATTAATTGCAAGTTCTTCTGGTAAATCTATATTAATGTGTTGTTGTGACAAGCTACCTGGTGACAAGCTACCCGATGACAAGCTACCAGACGATAAGTTACCCGATGACAAGCTACCCGATGACTGATGATTTTTAAGTGTCTTTCTCTCCAATGCCTCCCTTCTCTTTTGTTTTTGTTTTTCATAATTTGTCTTTTCATCGTTTATTTTTTTTTGTTTTGACAAAGTTTGTAAATAATTAATAGAATCACTAAATTCATCAGAAAAATTATCAGTTTTTACATGTATTTCTGGTTCAGGTTTACTATTTGTATTTGTATTTGTATTTTTTGCATCCATACCTTGTGTTTCGCGTTGTTTATGTTCTTTTATTCGTTTCAAAAGTTTATTTTTTAAAATATTCGGATTAATTAATGGTTTAATTGGCTTTGGTTTTATAGTTTTCTCTCTATTTTTCTTTGTTTTTACACTTCCAATACTAAATAATGATGGATTTATTGATATTGTTTTATTTGTCATTAATATATTATATAAAATATTAATGTAAACCAAACTAAAGTAAATTTTTACTCACGAATATAATGTATTATATAAATATCTTTTTACTTCCAAATCACTTTTTCTATTTTTAACTTCTTCATTTTTCAAATATATTTTAAACCCATTTTCTAAATCTTCTAAATTTATTTTTCTTTTTTCATTTTCAGGCTTACAAAATACTCTTTTACTATGCGCAATTTTTGTTTTTGCTAAAATAGTTTCAATGTCTCTCCCATAAAACTTGAAATATTCTTTATTCTTTTTAAACCATTCACCTGTAATACCAGAATTGTCCTCTATTTGCCAACCAATTTCTTTTACCTTTTTCAAAAATATATGATATAAATCTTCAGAATTATATTCATCCGTTTTAAATCTCCATGTAAATCGCGATTCTAGTCCTTGATTGTAATCAAAGAAACAATCTTTTAACTCATTTTCATATCCAGCAACAATCACCATTAGGTTCGCCTTGTTATCGCTTAACGCCTCACAAAGCGTATCAATACATTCCTTTGCAAAACTATCACGTTTCTCTGAACTACCCAATGCATATGCTTCATCAATAAAAAGAACGCCGCCTAATGCTTCTTTAATAACTTCCTTGGTTTTTAACGCGGTTTGACCCAAAAATCCTGCAATTAGGTCGCTTCTGGTAACCTTTTTAAAAGTACCATTCGTCAACACACCTATTTTGCTATATATTTTACCCATTATTTTAGCTATTTCTGTTTTACCAGTACCAGGCGGACCATAAATAACAGAATGCATAAAATCACCACCAGAACTTTTGTCTTTATGTAGTTCTTGAACAAAATATAAAATTTGATCAACTATATTGGTTTTCAAGTCATTCATACCAATCATGTGATTTAGTTCTTCTAATGGTTGTTTAATATTATGCAAAGCTCTGATATTTATATTGTATTTTATAGAAGGATCAGCCTTGTAATTTTCTATTAATTTTAAAATATCCGAAACATTATTGATTTCAGTGTCAATATGAATATGTTCTTTAATTTTAATTTTATTAAATGGTTCTTTTGGTATAAAATGTGTATTTATTTTATTTGTTTGTTGTGTTTCCTGTATTTTTTCTTTACAACAACTTACTTTATTTAATATAATAGTGTTTTTATCACTATGTGGATATTCTTTGTATTCATTCGGGTCATTTACTGCTGCATTTGCAATGACAATATCATTCATTGTTTGACCTGTAAATTTACTTGAAGATAAACCTTTTTCTTTAAAATCATTATTTAAATTTTCGATTATTTTATCGATAATATTTTTCATTTCTTGCTCCATATCGATAATTGTATTTTCACATGATTCTTGTACAATAGGTGTATTACATTTTTTTTTATTTGAAATACTCTGATCTAATGTAGATAAAAATTTATTATAATTATTGATTCCAACTACAGAGCATTTTCGGTTTTTTAACATTATATATTATTATAAATAATTATTTATATTATTTATATTATTTATTATTAGTGTTATTTTATTATTGTGTTTTATTTTATTATTATTTTTATTTTATTATTGTAAAAAGGTCTTATATTTTATATAAAAACAATTTAAAAATAAATTGAAATATAAAATAACCAAAAATATGATGACACATAATATTGCGACTACGATGAATCCTGAAACACATTTTGATATTGAACATGAACAATATATCGAAACACCTTGGTCTATTATTGAATCATATTTTAAAGGTCAACATCTAGAAAGATTTGTAAGACATCAATTAGAATCTTATAATAATTTCGTTGGATACCAAATTATTAAAACAATAGAAATGTTCAATCCCGTTCATATTGCTTCTGAGCAAGATTTTGATCCAGTATCAAAAAAACATTCACTTGAATTAATTATTACTTTTGAGAATTTCCACATTTATAGACCTCAAATTCACGAAAACAATGGTGCAATTAAATTGATGTTTCCACAAGAAGCAAGATTGAGAAATTTCACTTATGCTTCTGCTACTACAATTGATATTAACATTAAATATATTGTGCGAAATGGTGCCAACTTGGAAAATATACAAACATTCTATAAGACCATTCCAAAAGTTCACATTGGCAAACTACCTATTATGTTAAAGTCAAATATTTGTGTGCTTAATCAATATAAACATTTTGAAAATACGCAAACAGGTGAATGCAAATTTGACGCAGGTGGGTATTTTATTATCAATGGGTCAGAGAAGACTGTATTGGGACAAGAAAGGGCTGCAGAAAATCGCGTCTATTGTTTTAATATTGCAAAAAATGATACAAAATACACGTGGAAAGCAGAAGTAAAATCGGTGCCTGATTATAAGTGTATTTCACCTAAGCAAATTAATATGATGGTCAGGTCTAAGAATTCTATTTCTAAAACAGACGATTCAAAGGGTGGTGAAATTAAAACAAAAGGTATTAGCAATGCAATTTGTGTTGAGTTACCGCGTGTAAAACAACCTATTCCATTGTTTATTGTATTCCGAGCACTAGGTATTATTACAGATAAAGAAATTTGCGAAAGAATTTTATTAAAAATAGATGGTCTTCAAGGTAAAGCAAAAGATATATTAGAAGCTCTACAGCCTTCCATTATTGAGTCAAACAAATATATGACACAAGAAGAATGCATTCGATATATTACAAGTTTCGTTATGTATACTCCTATTAATATGGATAAAGAAACGGGTGCCAAGAAAAAGCATGAATTTACACTGGAAATTTTGAATAACGATTTGTTTCCTCATTGTCATACTATGGAACAGAAGATTTATTTCCTAGGTTACATGGCAAATAGACTTCTTATGTCCTCGTTTGACCAAGCAAAACAAGACGATAGGGATTCATATTTGAATAAACGCGTTGATTGTGTTGGAACACTCTTGAACAACTTATATAGAAATTATTTCAATAAATTGGTCAAGGATATGGAAAAACAAATTATCCGTGAAATAAATACGGGTTCATGGAAATCATCTGATGATTATGAAAGTATTATTAATATGACAAATATTTATAAAATAATTAAATCCACAACAATTGAAAATGGTATTAAGCGTGCGCTTTCAACGGGTGACTTTGGTATTAAACATACGAATTCTAACAAGGTTGGTGTTGCACAAGTGCTAAATCGTTTGAACTATGTATCCAGTTTAAGTCATGCAAGAAGAATTTCTACACCTACAGATAAAAGCGGTAAATTGATTCCTCCGCGTAAATTGCATAATACTACATTCGGATTTTTATGTTTAACTGGTGACACAGATGTATTACTATCTAATAGAGTCGATACCAAGAAAATTAAAGATATAAAAGATGGTAATTGGGTAAACACAATTAATCGTGAAACTTTATTGGATGAACCATCTGATATGTATAACTCATTTTGTAAAATGCCAGATAAATTATTTGAAATCGTAACAATAAGTGGAAGAAAAATTAAAGCTACTAGCGACCATCCATTCTTAGTAAAATGTAATGATGGAAAGTATATTATGAAAAATGTAAGCGAATTATCATTAAATGACAAAGTAATTATTCGTCATACAATACAACCCATTGCAGATGAAAATATTACTTGTGTAATTATAAATGATAATGATGTTTTAGAACATTATCGCATGGATTTATTAGAATTAAATTTATTAAACACTAAACTTCCTATATATAAATTAAAAATTATTGCTAGATTAATAGGCGCATTAAATACCGATGGTCATTTAGGTCTTAGAAAAGATGATATTAAATATTATAGCGCATCATTTAATGTTGGTGAGGAATATGATGTATATCAGATAGTTGATGATATTAAAGCAATCGGTTTTGATAAACCTTCTATACAAAGAAAAATAACCAAATTTGAAGATAAGATAAATAATAGAACAACTATGACAACCACATGGGAAGTAGCAAAAAGTGGAATATTTGCATATTTTATGTCTTTGATGGGTGGTTTTGTTGGGAAAAAAACGAATATAAAAAGAAATTTACCAGATTGGTTAATTAATGCAGAATTATCTATTAAACGTGAATTCCTTTCAGCATTTCAAGGTGGTGATGGTTCAAGACTTTCATATCAAAAAAATGGAGACACATTTAAACCCAATCTAGGAATCACTATACAGACAACTCATAACAATTATTTAAACGAAACAATTGAATATATGTCACAGGTAATAAATATGTTTAAAGAGTTTAATATTTCTTGTAGATTAAATACAAATCCGGTTGATGATTTGAAAACACGTGTTTGTATTGTGTTTGAAAAAAGTACTGATAATTTAATTAGATATGCTGATATTATCAATTATACATATTGCGAAGAGAAAAGAAGAGCTTCTGCACCTATTATCGAGCATTTAAAAATAAGAGGTTTTAATAAAATACAAAGAGATAATAGTTATCAATATGTAATAGATAATTATGATTCTGAAAAAATAGAAACCCTTATAGAAAGGACAAATTTGTCAGAAAATCAAATCAAAAAAGTTATTTCTAAAAATAAAAAAGGTTTAAATCAAAATAGTAGATTTACAACGGATATTATATATAAAAATTTTATTAAAGAAAATATTGTAAATAATGGATGCATAAGTATACCAATATTATCTATTAGTGAAATAGAACCAGAACTTGTTTATGATTTTACCACACGAAGCGACAATCACTCTTTTGTTGCATCATCATTTGTTGTCTCGAATTGCCCAGCTGAGACTCCGGAGGGCCAGTCTGTTGGTATTGTAAAGAATCTCAGCTACATGACACATATAACCACTTATTCCAATTCACTACCTTTGTATGAATATATTATGCCACATGTTCAGCAAATTAATAAAGAACTTGATATGTATGGGAAAGCAAAAGTATTTATTAATGGTGCATGGGTTGGTATTACGGATGAACCAGATGTTTTGTATCGCGAGTTAAAGGATAAAAAACAAAAAGGTATTATTAATATTTATACCTCTATTATATTCGATTACAAAATGTGTGAAATTCGTGTGTGCAATGATAGTGGTAGATTGTCGCGACCTTTGTTGCGTGTCAAGGATAAAAATATACTGATTAATAATGAAATGATCCGCAAATTGGGTAATAATGAATTTGTATGGGATGATTTATTAACTTCTTCCAAATTAGAAGATGCTGTTATAGAATATATTGACCCAGAAGAGCAAAGTTGGTCTTTAATTGCAACCAATCCTAAAGACATTATTAATCCGGAAAATAAGCTTTCTAAATACACACACTGCGAAATTCATCCGTCAACAATGTTCGGAGTTTTGGCATCATGTATCCCGTTCCCGGAACACAATCAATCGCCGAGAAATTGTTACCAATGTTTAGATATTAATGAACAAGTATGGATGGCTGATAATACACAAAAGGCGATTAAAGATGTTAAAATTGGTGATATGGTTTTGTCATTCAATCCAAAATCATTTAAAGTAACTACAACAAAAGTCATAAATCATTTTATTCGCCAAAATGAGTATCCTATTTATAAAATACAGACTTATAAAGGTAAAACAATAACCGCTACTTCAGATCATAAATTTATGACAAACCATGGGTGGGCAACTTTAGAAGATATTATTAATAATAAAAAATATATTATTGGTTATTTTGATAAAAATATTCAAATTAAATTTGATGATAATATAAAATGTTATTATTTACAAAATAATGGTATGGTATCAGACATTGAAGTTGAATCAGAAAACCATTCATTTATATCAAGTTATGGTTTTGCTAGTTCTAATTGCGCGCAAGGTAAGCAGGCAATGGGAGTCTATGTGACAAACTACGAAAACCGCATGGATAAGACCGCATATGTTCTTAATTACCCAATGCGTCCATTAGTGGATACGCGTATTATGAACTTGATCCAGTTGAATAAAATTCCATCTGGAACACAAGTTGTGGTTGCAATTATGACACACACTGGTTATAATCAGGAAGATTCATTGCTTATTAATAAAGGTTCCATTGATCGTGGTATGGCGCTAGTAACAGTCTACCATACTGAAAAAGACGAAGATAAACAAAAGATTAATGGTGATGAAGAAATACGCTGCAAACCAGATGTGAGTAAAACAAAGGGAATGAAAATAGCAAACTATAATAAGGTAAATTCAAAAGGCGTTATTCCTGAAAACACGTTGGTAGAAAATCGCGACATTATTATTGCCAAGGTGACACCTATTAAAGAAAACAGAAATGATCATACCAAGGTGATTAAATTTGAAGACCAAAGCAAAATATACAAGACTACAGAAGAGACATATATTGATAAGAATTATATTGACAGAAATGGTGAAGGATATAATTTCGCCAAGGTGAGACTTAGAACCACGAGAAAGCCTGTGATAGGAGATAAATTCAGTTCAAGGCACGGACAAAAAGGCACAATAGGAAATATTATACCTGAGTGTGATATGCCTTTTACTAGTAATGGTGTCAAACCTGACATTATTATTAATCCACATGCTATTCCTAGTCGTATGACAATTGGTCAATTAAAAGAGACGATTTTAGGAAAAGTTTTATTGGAACTTGGTCTGTTTGGAGACGGCACATCATTTGGCAATTTTGACGTCAAAGATATTTGCGAACAGCTAATTAAAGTTGGATACGAGGCTCATGGCAACGAGTTGTTATATAATGGACTGACTGGTGAGCAACATGAGTGCAGTGTATTTATGGGTCCAGTGTTTTATCAACGTCTCAAACACATGGTAAATGACAAGGCACATAGCCGCTCGAATGGTCCAATGGTAAATTTAACTAGACAGCCTGCAGAAGGTCGTAGCCGCGATGGTGGA
>Ga0136644_10004340_pt1 | contig 10463 bp, 9 predicted proteins | sample C_130820_EF_Meta_FD_94780 | JGI IMG/M metagenome (GOLD analysis project Ga0136644, IMG submission 94780) | Freshwater microbial communities from Lake Croche, Canada to study carbon cycling - C_130820_EF_MetaG (v2) (version 2) | ecosystem: Environmental > Aquatic > Freshwater > Lake | place: Lake...
CGCAACCAAGGTCAGCAAGGAGCCTAACAAGGTGTACAAGAAGAACTTGAAGGCTGCATAAATTTTGTTAGGTCCACCCCACACGCCGATGATGAGGTACATCGGAATCAGCGTGGCTTCAAAGAATACGTAAAACAGCAACCCGTCCAGCGCGCTAAAGACACCAATCATCAGGCCCGAAAGAATCAAAAAGGCCGCCATGTACTGGTTGACCTTGCGGGTAATGACTTCCCAGCCAGCGATGACCACCACCACGTTGATGAACGCCGTCAGCGGCACAAACCAGAAAGAAATGCCGTCCACACCCAGGTGGTAATTGACGTTAAAGCGCTCAATCCAGCTGGCCTGCTCCACAAACTGCATGTCGGCCGTACCTAATTGGAAGCCGGTGTACAGCGGCAGGGTAACCAGTAGGCCGGCCAGGGCACCGATCAATGCGACCCAGCGGACTGCGCTGGCGTGCTCATCGCGCCCCAGGGCGAGCAGCACGACGCCGAAAAATATCGGGGTCCAGATAGCAAGGCTCAACAATCCCATTTTCTTTTTTCCTTATTTGTTGAGCCAGACGAAATAGGTCATCAGGACAAAAATGCCCAGAATCATGACCAAAGCGTAGTGGTACAAATACCCTGTTTGCAGTCCGCGTACCCGCGCTGAGACCCAAGCCACCAGCTTCCATGAACCGTTGACCAAGAATCCATCGATCACCGCCTTATCGCCGCCCTTCCACAATCCATTGCCCAACAAACGGGCACCACGGGCCAGTACGTTTTCGTTGAACCAGTCCATGAAATACTTGTTTTCCAAGACCACGACCAGCGGGTGCAGTGCACGACCAATGGCTGCAGGCACGGCAGGGTTAACCAAATACATATACCAAGCGGTCACGACACCCGCCAGAGCGAGCCAGAACGGTGCGCTACTGAGCGCGTGCATGGCCATGGCGGCAGGGCCGTGGAAGGCTTCTTCGAGCTCTTTCATTACCGGGTGGCGCGCGGCGTCGACAAAGATCGCGTCTTTGAAGAACTCGCCGAACAACATGGGTTCAATCGTCATATAGCCAATTACCACCGATGGAATCGCCAACATAACCAGCGGCACCCACACCACCCAAGGCGACTCGTGGGGGCTATGGTCGTGGTGACCGCTGTGGCCATGGTCATCATGGCCATGGTGGGCCTCAGGGTTTTGGTCGTAACGCTCTTTGCCGTGGAAAACCAGGAAATACATTCGGAAAGAATAAAACGCCGTCACAAACACCCCGGCCAAAACCGCGAAATGGGCGAAGCCTGCCGCGGGTAAATGGCTCTCGGCGACCGCTTCGATGATGCTGTCCTTGGAGTAAAAGCCCGCGAAAAACGGCGTCCCAATCAAGGCCAAAGAGCCCAGCAGCGAGGTAATCCATGTGATGGGCATGTATTTGCGTACGCCGCCCATCCAACGGATGTCTTGGTTGTGGTGCATGCCCATGATGACTGAGCCGGCACCCAAAAAGAGCAAGGCCTTGAAGAATGCGTGCGTCATTAGATGAAACACCGCGACCGAGTACGCCGACGCGCCCAGCGCCACCGTCATATAGCCCAGCTGGGACAGTGTGGAATACGCCACGACACGCTTAATATCGTTTTGGATAATGCCTAAAAAGCCCATGAACAATGCCGTGATAGCGCCAACAAGCATGACCAGGTTGAGCGCGGTATCGGACAGCTCAAACAACGGCGACATGCGGGCCACCATAAATATGCCGGCCGTCACCATGGTGGCGGCGTGGATCAGTGCCGAAATCGGCGTTGGGCCCTCCATCGAGTCGGGCAACCACACATGCAAGGGGAATTGCGCCGATTTACCCATAGCGCCGATGAACAGGCAGATACAGGCCACGGTGATCAGCATCCAGCCGGTGCCGGGCAACACGAGAGTGGACAAAGCAGGGGCTTTGACGAAAATCTCAGCGTAATTGAGCGTGCCGGCAAAAGCGGCAATCAGGCCAATGCCCAGAATGAAACCAAAGTCGCCCACCCGGTTGACCAAAAAGGCCTTCATGTTGGCAAAGATCGCGCTGGGCTTGTTGAACCAAAAGCCAATCAGCAGGTAGGACACCAGGCCCACGGCTTCCCAGCCAAAAAATAGCTGCAACAAATTGTTACTCATCACCAGCATCAACATGGCAAAGGTGAACAGTGAGATGTAGGAGAAAAAGCGGTTGTAGCCCTCATCCTCATGCATGTAGCCGATGGTGTAGAGGTGCACCATCAGCGAGACAAAGGTCACCACGCACATCATCATGGCGGTCAGGCCGTCGACCAGAAAGCCGATTTCCATTTTCAGGTCGCCCACCACCATCCAGGTGTAGAGGGTTTCGTTCAGGCGCGCGCCACTTTGGACTACCGCCATGAGCGTCATCACCGAAATCACAAAAGACAGCAACACCCCGGCAATAGTGAGGCTGTGTGTCACGGTACGCCCGATGCGGTTGCCGCCAAAACGGGTGCCAAAAACACCCGCCAACAAAGCGCCGACCAAGGGCGCCATCGGTACGAGAAGCAGCGTGGCTGCGTTGAGACTTGCTTGCATCGTCGTCTTAGCCCTTGAGCGTGTTGAGTTCGTCCACGCTAATGCTGGACTTGGCCCTGAACAGCAGCACCAAAATGGCCAGCCCAATGGCCGATTCCGCTGCTGCCACGGTCAGGATAAAAAACACAAACACCTGGCCGTGCATGTCATTGAGGTAATGCGAGAAGGCGACAAAATTGGTATTGACCGCCAAGAGCATCAGTTCAATGGCCATCAACAACACGATCAGATTGCGTCGGTTCAGGAAAATGCCAACCACGGAGAGCGCGAAAAGCATCGCGCCCAGGGAGAGGAAATGGCCTAGCGTCAGGGTATTCATCATGCGGGATTCTCCGGTGTGGCCTGGGCGCTCTCGGCGGGCGACGGTGCCACCTGGCTGGCGTCCATCTTGAGCACGGTCATGCGGTCTGCCGCTTTGACCCGCACTTGGTCGCCCGGGCTCACGTATTTGCTGTCTTTGCGCGCACGCAGCGTCAGGGCAATGGCGGCGATCATCGCCACCAGCAAAATAGCGGCAGCGATTTCCAGGGGATAGATGTATTCGGTATAAATCAGCTTACCCAGTTGCTGCGTATTGGACAGGCCACCAGGCGCTGCAAGCGCGGCATTGGGATCGTCCACTGCGCGAAAACCTCCCAACAAAACGCCGGCCATTTCCAGCGCAATCACAACGCCAACGGCGGCAGCCAGGGGGAAATGGTTCCAAAACCCGACGCGCAGGTTTTCGACGTTGATGTCCATCATCATCACGACAAAGAGGAACAAAACCATCACAGCGCCGACGTAGACCAACACCAAGGTGATGGACAGAAATTCGGCCTTGAGCAGCATCCAAATCATGGAGGCTTGGAAAAAGGTCAACACCAAAAACAGGGCGGCATGCACCGGGTTGCGGGCGGTAATGACCCGAAACGCCGCGATGAGCAGCACCGCCGAAAAAACGTAGAACAGACCGGTAGTAACACTCATGGTGGCATTCTTTCTGGCGGTCGCTTAGCGGTATTTCGCGTCGGCTTGCTTGGCCGCAGCAATTTCTGGCTCGTAGCGGTCACCGACCGCGAGCAGCATCTCTTTGGTGAAGTACAGGTCTCCACGCTTCTCGCCGTGGTATTCCAGGATGGAGGTCTCCACAATCGAGTCCACCGGGCAACTTTCTTCACAAAAGCCGCAAAAAATACACTTGGTCAGATCGATGTCGTAACGGGTGGTGCGCCGCGAGCCGTCCGCACGCACGTCCGACTCGATGGTGATCGCCATCGCGGGGCACACCGCCTCGCACAATTTGCAGGCGATACAGCGTTCTTCGCCGTTTTCGTAGCGACGCAAAGCGTGCAAGCCGCGAAAACGGGGCGACAGTGGCGTTTTTTCTTCGGGAAATTGCACCGTGAATTTCTTGCGAAACGCATAGCGCATGGTCAGTGCCATGCCTTTGAACAACTCGATCAGCAAAAAGCTGAGCAAAAAGTCCTTGAGTGAAAAGGCAGCGGGCTTGTAAGCAATGCTTGGCATGTCTGTCTCTTACTTCCAGATATTGAAGGAGGTCTGCATCCAGCCACCTACGACGATCAACCAAATGAGGGTGACCGGGATAAAGACTTTCCAGCCCAAACGCATGATTTGGTCATAGCGAAAGCGCGGGAAAGTGGCGCGCACCCAAATGAACAGGCTAACCACCGCGCAGGTTTTAATACCCAGCCAGATGCCACCAGGGATCCAGTCCAGCACCGCCAAGGGCGACAACCAACCGCCAAGGAACATCACCGCGGCCAGGATGGAGACCAGCCACATATTGGCGTATTCGGCCAAGTAAAACATGGCATAGGACATGCCCGAGTACTCGACCATGTGGCCGGCCACGATTTCAGCCTCGCCTTCAACCACGTCAAAGGGATGGCGATTCGTTTCGGCCATGCCGGAGATGATGTAGACGACAAAAATCGGTAACAAGGGCAGCCAGTTCCAGGACAAAAAGTTCAGGCCCTGCGCCGCGAACACACCCTTGGTTTGCCCGGTGACGATATCGGTCATGTTCATACTGCCAGTCACCATAAGCACCACCACCAGGCAAAAGCCCATGGCGATTTCATAGCTGACCATCTGCGCCGAGGCGCGCAAGGCACCCAAAAAAGCGTATTTGGAATTGGAGGCCCAACCAGCGATAACCACGCCATACACCTCCATGGAGGTAATGGCCATGACAAACAGAAGGCCGGCATTCACATTGGCCAAGGCCACGTCGGGCCCAAAGGGCACGACCGCCCAAGCAGCGAGCGCCGGCATGATGGTCAGAATGGGGCCGATAAAAAACAAGCCCTTATTGGCCGCAGCCGGCACCAAAATCTCTTTGGTGAGGAGCTTGAGCGCATCAGCGATTGGTTGGAGCAGGCCCCAGGGGCCGACACGGTTGGGGCCCACCCGCACTTGCATCCAACCCAAAAACTTACGCTCCCACAGCGTCAAGTAGGCCACAGCCCCCAGCAGGGGCAGCAGCACGACCACGATTTTGAGTAGGGTCCACACGATAGGCCAGACCACGCTAATCCACCAGGCGGCAGCGATCGCTTGCAGGCCCGCGTTGTAGATGGCGTCGATCATGCCTGCACCTCCGCGCTGGCGCGTGCGTCAGCCGTCATTTGCAAGCTGCTGGCACGGCGCACGATGCCGTCCAATTGATAGATCGCTGCAGTGCATGGCGCATGCCCGACACCGGCGTGGGTGGGTGCACTGCACGCATTGTTCAGGCGCTCTGCCGGCAAAGATGCGGGGACAGTGCCGCCGAAAATCTCGGCCAGCACGTCTTGGGAGGATTCGTAGTCAAAACCCTCGGCTTTCATCATATTGCCCAGAACCCGCAGCACTTTCCACGCCGGACGGGCCTCACCCTGGGGCTTGACTACGGCGTGAAAACTTTGAACCCGGCCTTCGGCATTGACAAATGTGCCCGATGTTTCGGTGAACGGCGCAATAGGCAGCAGCACGTCGGCGCAGTCCATATTGGCCTTGAACGGAGACATGCTGACCACCATTTGCGCCTGCGCAATGGCCGCTACGGCAGCGGCGCCGGCTGCGCTGTCCCATTGGGGTTCGGTCTGGAGCAACACGACCGCTTTGAGTCCGCCAGCGAGCATCTGGCCGGCGTTCAACCCGCCCTGCCCTGGTTGGGCGCCAACCCATTGCGCGCCCACCGTATTGGCCGCTTCGGTCAGAAAGCCGCAATGCGCACCCGTGTTGGCGGCGATCCACGCTGCCACCGCCTGCAAAGCCGAAGCCTGCGCATGGTGGGCGGCGGCATTGCCCAGCAATACCGCTTTACGCTCGCCACCGAGCAAAGATTTGGCGATGGCCAGGGCTTGCTCGCTGGCCGTGCCTGTATAGGGGCAGTTGAGCTGCGCCAACTGCGCCACCGCGACTGCAATACCTTGCAACTGGCCTAACCAGTCTGCAGCCGGCACTTGTATATCTTGCGCAATCGGCATGGCCCAGCCCGAAGCGCCCGCGCCTAGCGCATGCACAGCGCAGCCCGCACGTGCTGCCTGGCGGACCCTCAAAGCAAACAAGGGGTGCTCTTTGCGTAGATGCGTGCCCACAAACAAAACGCGCTGCAAGCTAGAAAGCGCTGCAATCGGCATACCCAGGTAGCGCACGCCGTCCGTGGCCGTGAAATCCTGGTTGCGCAGGCGGTAATCAATGTTCTCGCTGCCCATAGCGCGCAGCAGTTTGCCGCTCAGGTGCAGCTCTTCCAAAGTGCTGTGGGGGCTGACCAAGGCGCCCAGTGAGGCCTCGCCATGGTTAGACTTGATTTGCTTGAAGCCATTGGCCACGTACTCCAGGGCGGTTTGCCAGTCGACCTTGGCCCATTTGCCGCCCTGCTTAATCATGGGCGTATGCAGGCGCTCGGGGCCGTTGAGAGCTTCGTAGGAGAAACGGTCGCGATCGGCAATCCAGCATTCGTTCACCGCATCGTTTTCCAGCGGAACCACGCGCATTACCTGGTTGTTCTTGACCTGCACCACTAAGTTGGCGCCCGTCGAGTCATGGGGACTAACCGACTTGCGGCGCGAGAGCTCCCAAGTACGGGCGCTGTAGCGGAAAGGCTTGCTGGTGAGCGCACCGACAGGGCAGATATCAATCATATTGCCCGACAGTTCAGAGTCCACCGACTGGCCCACAAAGGTCTCAATCGAGGAATGCTCACCGCGGTGGGACATGCCCAGCTCCATGACGCCGGCGACTTCCTGCCCAAAACGCACGCAGCGCGTACAGTGAATGCAGCGGCTCATCTCTTGCATGCTGATGAGCGGGCCCACGTCTTTGACGGCCACGACGCGTTTTTCTTCCTCGTAACGCGAAGCCGAACCGCCATACCCCACGGCCAAATCTTGCAATTGGCACTCGCCGCCCTGATCGCAAATCGGGCAATCGAGCGGGTGGTTGATCAGCAAAAACTCCATCACCGATTGCTGCGCCTTGATGGCTTTGTCACTCTTGGTGTGCACCACCATGCCATTGGTCACCGGCGTGGCACAGGCGGGCATGGGTTTGGGGGCTTTTTCAATGTCAACCAGACACATACGGCAATTGGCCGCGATGCTTAGTTTCTTGTGGTAGCAAAAATGCGGGATGTAGGTGCCCGCTTTTTCGGCCGCATGCATCACCATGCTGCCCTCTGCGATCTCTACTTTTTTGCCGTCAATATCGATTTCAACCATGGTGCTGCACCGATTACACGTAGGCACCGACCACGCAGGTCTTGTGCTCTATGTGGTGTTCAAATTCGGACCGGAAATGCTTGAGCATGCCGCGCACTGGCATGGCCGCCGCGTCGCCCAGCGCGCAAATCGTGCGGCCCATGATGTTTCCTGCGACGCTGTCCAGCAGTTCTAGATCGCTGGCGCGGCCCTGGCCGTTTTCAATGCGGTCCACCATGCGCCAGAGCCAGCCCGTGCCTTCACGGCAAGGGGTGCATTGGCCGCAGGATTCATGCGAATAGAAATACGACAAGCGCTGCAAAGACTTGACCATGCAGCGCGTATCGTCCATCACGATGACCGCGCCCGAGCCGAGCATCGAGCCAGCCTTGGCAATCGCGTCATAGTCCATGGTGATGTCCATCATGATGTTGGCAGGCAATACCGGTGCCGATGAACCGCCAGGGATAACCGCCTTGAGCGTGCGCCCCGGGCGCATGCCACCGGCCATTTCCAGCAATTCGGCAAAGGGGGTGCCCATAGGCACCTCGTAGTTGCCGGGGCGCTGCACATCGCCACTGACAGAAAAAATCTTGGTGCCACCGTTGTTGGGTTTGCCGCAGGCCAAGTAGGCCGCACCGCCATTGCGGATGATCCAGGGCACCGCCGCGAAAGTCTCGGTGTTGTTGATGGTGGTCGGCTTGCCGTAGAGGCCAAAGCTGGCCGGGAACGGTGGCTTAAAGCGCGGCTGGCCTTTTTTGCCTTCCAGCGATTCGAGCAAGGCAGTTTCTTCACCGCAGATATAGGCACCAAAGCCATGCGCCGCATGCAACTGAAAGCTGAAGTTGCTGCCCATGATGTTGGCACCCAGAAAACCGGCCGCGCGGGCTTCTTCTAAAGCCGCTTCAAACCGCTCGTAGGTCTGGAAAATCTCGCCGTGAATGTAGTTGTAACCCACCGTGATACCCATGGCGTAGGCCGCAATCGCCATGCCTTCAATCACCGTATGCGGGTTGAACTGCATGATGTCGCGGTCTTTGCAGGTGCCCGGCTCGCCTTCGTCGGAATTACAGACCAAGTACTTCTGGCCGGGGAACTGGCGCGGCATAAAGCTCCACTTCAGACCCGTCGGAAAGCCCGCACCGCCGCGGCGACGCAGGCCGGATTCTTTAACGCTGGCAATGACTTGGTCTTGGGTCATGCCCTCGCCGCCGTCTTGCCCTAAGATTTTGCGCAAAGCCTGGTAGCCACCGCGCGCCTGGTAGGCTGCGATACCCCAGTTGCTGCCGTCCAAGTCGGCCAGAATTTGGGCGCCTTTATGGCGGCCGTGAAAAGACGTTTCTTGGCCGGTGGCCTGAAACTGGGCCAATACCTGTTGCAAATTCACTTGGCGTCCTCCACTTGCTTGAGGTCAGCTATCAGCTGGTCGAGCTTCTCCGGGCTCATGAAACTGCACATATGGCGGTCATTGACCAAGAGTACCGGCGCATCTGCGCAGGCGCCCTGGCATTCGCTGGGCTGCAGGGTAAATAGGCCATCGGCCGTGGTCTGGCCAGCATGGATGCCCAGCTTGCCTTCTAAATGGGCCAGCGCCTGGGCGCCGCCACGCAGCTGGCAGGGCAAATTGGTGCACACATTGAGCTTGTACTTGCCCACGGTTTGCTGGTTGTACATGTTGTAGAAAGTCGTCACCTCGTGCACCGCGATGGGCGCCATGCCCAGGTGCTCGGCAACAACCCGCTCGCTCTCGGGGCTGACCCAGCCGAGCTCTTGCTGCACGATGGCCAAACAGGCCATCACCGCAGATTGCTTTTGGTCGGCGGGGTATTTGGCGACTTCGCGGTCAAAACGCGCCTTGGTGGCTTGCGAGATCATCGGTCTATCTCTCCAAAAACAATATCCATGGTGCCGATGATGGAGACCGCGTCCGCGATCATGTGGCCCTTGGCCATTTCATTGAGGCCGGCCAGATGGGCAAAACCCGGCGGGCGAATCTTCAGGCGGTACGGTTTGTTGGCGCCATCGCTAACGATGTAAATACCAAACTCGCCCTTGGGGTGCTCCACAGCGGCATAGGCCTCGCCCTGGGGCACATGAAAGCCTTCGGTGAAAAGCTTAAAGTGGTGAATCAGCCCTTCCATATGGGTCTTCATCGACTCTCGGGAAGGCGGCGCCACTTTGTGGTTGTCAGTAATGACTGGGCCAGGGTTGGCCTTAAGCCATTGCACGCACTGCGCAATGATGCGGTTGGACTGCTTCATCTCTTCCATGCGCACCAAGTAACGGTCGTAAACGTCGCCGGTTTTACCTACAGGGATGTCAAAGTCCATCTGCGAGTACACGTCGTAGGGCTGCTTTTTACGCAAATCCCAAGCGATACCAGAGCCGCGCAGCATGGGGCCGGTAAAGCCCATATTGAGCGCGCGCTCGGGAGTCACGATCCCGATGTTGACCGTACGCTGCTTCCATATGCGGTTGTCGGTGAGCAGCGTGTGGTACTCGGCCAGGCACTGCGGGAAACGCTGTGTGAAGTTTTCAATGAAGTCCAACAAAGAGCCTTGGCGGTTCTCATTGAGCGCTGCAATCCCTTTGGCATTGCGGATCTTGTTAGCCTTGAACTGCGGCATGGTGTCGGGCAAATCACGGTACACGCCGCCCGGACGGAAATAAGCCGCATGCATACGCGCGCCGCTGGCCGCTTCGTACATATCAAACAAGTCTTCCCGCTCGCGGAAGGTGTAAATCAGGATGGTGGAGCTACCGCAGTCATTGCCGTGGGAGCCCAGCCACATCAGGTGGTTAAGCAAACGGGTAATTTCGGCATACATCACACGGATGTACTGTGCGCGGATGGGCACCTCAATGCCCAGCAACTTCTCGATGGCCAGGCAGTACGCGTGCTCGTTGCACATCATGGAAACATAGTCCAAGCGGTCCATGTACGGCAGGGCCTGGATATAGGTCTTGGTCTCGGCCAGCTTTTCAGTGGCGCGGTGCAGCAGACCAATGTGCGGATCGGCACGTTGGATGACTTCGCCGTCGAGCTCGAGCACCAGGCGTAAGACGCCGTGGGCCGCCGGATGCTGCGGACCGAAATTGAGGGTGTAGTTTTTGATCTCAGCCATAGCGAGCCCTGCTTAGTGCAGGCCTCCGTAGTTCTCTTCGCGGATGATGCGTGGCGTGATCTCACGCGTTTCGATC
>Ga0136644_10004343_pt1 | contig 10458 bp, 8 predicted proteins | sample C_130820_EF_Meta_FD_94780 | JGI IMG/M metagenome (GOLD analysis project Ga0136644, IMG submission 94780) | Freshwater microbial communities from Lake Croche, Canada to study carbon cycling - C_130820_EF_MetaG (v2) (version 2) | ecosystem: Environmental > Aquatic > Freshwater > Lake | place: Lake...
AAGTCCTGGCGGTGCTGACGGCGGATTGCCTCCCGGTCCTCGTCGCCGATTCCCAAGGGCGTGCCGTCGCCGTGATCCATGCGGGCTGGCGAGGCTTGGCCGCGGGTTTACTGGAAGCCACGTTTAAGCGCTTACACGAACGCTTGCCAGAAGCCACTTGGGTTGCTTGGTTGGGGCCAGCGATTGGCATTGACGCCTACGAGGTCGGCGCTGACGTGCGCTCCGCGATGCTGGACTCCGCCCCTTCAATTGCCGATCCACGGGCCGTGGAACATGCTTTCCGCCCCGGGCGGGCGATTGGCAAGTGGCATTTTGATCTTGCCCGTTGGGCCCGCCTTCACCTGCAGGCGATGGGCGTGGTCGTGCTCTCGCAGGACTCCTGGTGTACCGCGGCCGATCCAGCGCGCTTTTGGTCGTATCGTCGCGACGGGGTTTGTGGTCGGATTGCGGGTTGTATCTGGATCCAACCGAGTTTGGAGCGCATTTGACGGCTGCCAGGGCCGCTCTCACAATGTGCAATGTTCCTTGATTGATGACATTGAGGCCTCGTATGCCACGCGCAAAGCGCTCGGAAACCGTCGATCCCTCCCCCGAGAGTGCCACCGTCAAGAGTGTGCCCAAGCGCAGGCGAGCGTCTGCGTCCGCAGCAGAATCGACGGCGGCGCCGAGCCAATCCGATCAAACGGCGGGTGTGCAAGCCCACCCGCAGGTGCAAGGACATACGCAGCCACAGGCGCAGGCACATACGCAGCCACAGGCGCCCGCACATACGCACCCGCAGGCGCACGCCCAACCGAATCCCGAATTGGACGCGGCGCTTGATCCGAGTCTGGGTTTTGCCACCATTTTGCCGACCGTGATGGCCCAAATGAACGAGGCCATTTCGCGCATGCCGGGTATGGAGTGGCTGACGCGTTTGCAGGGTAAGGCACCACCGCCGTTGCGCATTGATCAAAATCGTCTGCTTGACTTACAGACGGAGTACACGCGGCGGACCCAGCAGTTGCTCCAACTCGCGGCCAGTGGCGAGGCGCCGGAGCTAAAAGATCGTCGCTTTAGCGATGAATCGTGGCGCGAACAAAACCAGCCGTGGGGTTGGGCGGCCGCGATGTATTTGGTGAATTCCGAGTTTTTAAGACGCACGGCTGAGTTACTCGAGGGCGACCCGAAGACGGTCGAGCGCGTTTGTTTTGCGGTGGGTCAGTGGTGCGATGCGCTGTCGCCGTCGAATTTTTTTGCCACCAATCCCGAGGCGCAAAAACGTTTGATCGAGACCAAGGGCGAGAGCCTGCGCCATGGGATCGACAACCTGTTGGGCGATTTGCAAAAGGGTCGGATCTCGATGACCGACGAGCAGGCCTTCGAGGTGGGCCGCAACGTTGCGACGACCCCGGGCGCAGTCGTCTTTGAAAATTCTCTCTTTCAGTTGATTCAGTACAAGGCAACGACCGAGAAAGTCGGATCGCGACCGCTGCTTTTTGTGCCGCCGTGTATCAACAAGTATTACGTGCTGGACCTGCAACCCGATAATTCGATGATCGCGTTTGCGGTGGCGCGAGGCCATACCGTCTTTGTTATTTCGTGGTGTAACCCGGGCCCTGAACTCGGCCACCTCACTTGGGACGACTACCTATCGGAAGGGATTCTCGAGGCGATTCGGGTGGTGCAGGCGGTGAGCCACAGTGAGACGCTCAATGCGCTCGGTTTTTGCGTCGGTGGAACCTTACTCGTCAGCGGCCTCGCCGTCTTGGCGGCGCGCGACGAGCACCCCGTCGAATCGCTAACCTTGATGAGCACCTTTCTGGATTTTGGGGATCCCGGGGTTTTGGGGGTGTTTATCGACGAGACCGTCGTTGCGCTGCGCGAGCAGCAGATGGGACAAAGCGGGCTGATGACCGGGCGCGACCTGTCGACGACGTTTTCATTCCTGCGACCCAATGATCTGGTTTGGAATTACGTCGTCGGCAATTACCTGAAAGGCGAGGAACCCCCGGCATTCGATTTGCTGTATTGGAACAGCGATACCACGAACTTACCGGGCCCCTGGTACGTTTATTATCTGCGCCATATGTACCTGCGCAACGAACTGTGTAAGCCAGGGGCTTTGCAGTTTTTGGGTGAATCGATCGATCTGGGCGCCCTGAAAATGCCAGCGTATGTGTTTGGTGCGCGGGAAGACCATATTGTTCCCTGGAACGGAGCGTATGGCAGCACGCAGATTCTCGGCGGTGAGATCCGGTTTGTATTGGGCGCCAGCGGCCACATTGCAGGCGCAATCAACCCTGCCTCGAAAAACCGTCGGAGCTATTGGCTGGGTACACCGGAATCGCTGCGCGCGACGGAGTTTCCGCCCGAGCCAGAGCGCTGGCTTAGCGCCGCGGTGGAGCAGCCGGGTAGCTGGTGGAACGACTGGGGCCATTGGCTCGAGTCGCACAAGGGCCCCCTGCGCGCGGCACGTGGCCTGGGTAGCCCCGCCTATCCGGTGATTGAAGCCGCGCCCGGTCGTTACGTTCTGAAAAAATAACTTTGGAGAAATTCTGATGACCATGCATCAAGCCGTCATTGTTGCGGCAGCTCGGACCGCGATCGGCAAGTTTGGCGGCGCGCTGGCCTCGGTTGCCGCACCCGATCTAGGCGCGGTGGTGATTCGTGGCGTTTTGGAGCGGGCTCGACTCGAGCCCGCGCAAGTCGACGAACTCATATTCGGGCAGGTGTTGACGGCCGGAAGTGGCCAGAATCCAGCTCGCCAGGCTGCGCTTAAGGCAGGCCTGCCACACGCGGTGGCAGCGATGACGATTAATAAAGTCTGCGGCAGTGGGCTTAAGGCGGTCATGTTGGCGGCGCAGGCGGTAATGACAGGCGCCGCTGAGATCGTAGTTGCCGGCGGGCAAGAAAATATGAGCGCGAGCCCGCACGTTTTGCTGGGCTCCCGCGATGGTCACCGCATGGGGGACGCCAAACTGGTCGACACCATGATCACCGACGGCCTTTGGGATGTGTTCAACCAATACCACATGGGGATCACAGCGGAAAACGTCGCTGCCGCCCACGGGATCGATCGCGCGCAACAAGACGCGTTTGCCGCGCATTCGCAGCAAAAAGCCGAAGCGGCGCAGGCAGCCGGAAAGTTCGTTGACGAAATTGTCCCGGTTCCAGTCCCGCAGCGGAAAGGTCCTGCTGTCGAGTTCCGTGCCGACGAATTCATTAAACCCGGAACCACGGCCGACTCGATTGCTGGGCTCAAGCCCGCGTTCAAGAAGGACGGTACGGTGACCGCCGCCAACGCGTCGGGCATTAATGATGGCGCGGCTGCGCTCGTGGTGATGTCGGCCGAGCGCGCACGGGCCCTGGGTTTGGAACCCCTGGCGAAGATCCACGCGTTCGCGAGCGCCGGTGTCGACCCCGCTTTAATGGGCATCGGCCCCGTGCCAGCGAGTCGCAAATGCCTTGACCGCGCGGGTTGGTCGGCCCAGGACTTGGATTTGCTCGAGATCAATGAGGCGTTCGCCGCTCAGGCGTGCGCCGTCAATGCCGAGATGGGATGGGACGTCGCACGCGTGAATGTCAATGGCGGTGCGATTGCTCTCGGCCATCCGATTGGTGCCTCGGGCGCGCGGATCTTGGTCACCCTCTTGCACGAAATGCGCAGGCGCGACGTCCACCGCGGGCTTGCCTCGCTCTGCATCGGCGGTGGTATGGGCGTCGCACTGGCTGTCTCGCGTTGATGCGTCGTTTTGAATAACCGGGGCCGCTACAGGCCCCTTTAAAATTGGGGACAGGGTTATGAGTCAGAAAAAAATTGCGTATGTCACGGGCGGAATGGGCGGGATCGGAACCGCGATTTGCCGAAAATTGCACGATGCCGGTTGTCTCGTGATCGCCGGTTGCGGTCCATCGCGCGACCACGCGAAGTGGGTCGCCGAGCAAGCGGCAGATGGTTATACCTTTCACGCCTCGGTTGGCAATGTCGGCAATTGGGATTCGACCAAAGCGGCGTTTGATCGGATCCGCGAGCAGTTTGGCAATCCGGATATCCTGGTCAATAACGCCGGCATCACGCGGGATGGCGTGTTTCGAAAAATGTCGGCCACTGATTGGACCGAGGTCATCGACACCAATCTCAATTCGTTGTTCTACGTGACCAAGCAGGTCATCGAAGGGATGGTTGAGAAGGGCTGGGGTCGTGTGGTCAATATTTCTTCCATTAATGGACAGAAAGGACAGTTTGGACAGGTCAACTACTCGGCGGCCAAGGCTGGAATCTACGGCTTTACGATGGCGCTGGCGCAGGAAGTCGCCTCCAAGGGCGTAACGGTCAACGTGGTTTCTCCGGGCTACATCGCTACCGACATGGTCAAGGCGATGAAGCAGGAAGTGCTCGACAAAATCATCTCGACGATCCCAGTGCGCCGTTTGGGGACCCCAGAGGAAATCGGCTCGATGGTTGCCTGGATCGCTTCCGACGACGCCGGTTTCGCGACGGGGGCGGATTTCTCGGTGAATGGCGGCCTGCACATGGGTTAAGGGCGGCGCTGCCGTCCTGCGCGTGGGATAATCGCTCCTCAACCGAGAGGAGCGATGTTTCGTGCGCCTAATTAAGAAGTATCCGAACCGCCGCCTCTACGACACACAAACGAGCGTGTACATCACGCTCGCCGACGTTAAGCAGATGGTGTTGGCGCAAGAAGAATTCCAAGTCGTTGACGCCAAGTCAGGCGATGACCTGACGCGCAGCATCCTCTTGCAAATCATTCTGGAAGAGGAGGCCGGTGGGCAACCCTTGTTCTCGTCAACGATGCTCTCGCAGATGATCCGTTTCTACGGCAATACCATGCAGTCGATGATGGGTTCTTATCTCGAGAAAAATCTGCAGGCGTTCGTCGAGATTCAGAATCGGATCCAAGAACAATCCCGGCAGCTTTACGATGCGAAAGGGATGCCGAGCGCTGAACTGTGGACGCAGTTCATGAGTCTTCAGGCCCCAATGGTGCAGTCGATGATGTCGAACTATGTCGACCAATCGAAAAATTTGTTCGTGCAAATGCAAGATCAGATTCAGCACAACGCGCGCAATATGTTTCATGGTTTCCAGTTCCCGGCCTCGGCCTCAGACGGCGAGGCGCGTGGCGCACCTCCCAGCCAAGATCCAGACCCGGGCGAGGCAAAAGCGGGCGAGGGCGCCGGTGCAGCCGAGTCAAAGTCGGCATCGAGGAAGAAATAGGGTGACGGTAGCGGCGCCACGGGTTGGATTTGTCTCGCTCGGATGCCCGAAAGCGCTCGTTGACAGCGAACACATCCTCACGCATCTGCGCGCCGATGGCTATCAGATTGCGCCCGAGTATCAAGATTGCGACCTGGTCGTGGTGAATACCTGCGGCTTCATCGACGAGGCGGTGCAGGAAAGTCTGGATGCCATCGGTGAAGCGCTGACTGAGAATGGTCGTGTGATTGTCACGGGTTGCCTGGGTGCTAAGACAACGGCCGAAGGAGCGAACTGGGTCGCGCAGGTGCACCCCAAAGTGTTGGCGGTGACGGGCCCGCATGCCACGCTGGAAGTCCTGGAACAGGTACGGCAGCACTTGCCGCTTGAGCCCGAATTGCGGGCGCAGGCCCTGAGTCGTTTGGGTGCACAGCGGCGCCCCGGTGCTGCTTTGGAGGCGGATTTTGACCCGGGTCTCAAGCTGACACCGCCGCATTACGCCTACCTGAAAATTAGTGAAGGCTGTAACCATCGGTGCAGTTTCTGCATCATCCCGTCGATGCGCGGCGACTTGGTCAGTCGGCCGATTTCGGAGGTGGTCCGGGAAGCGCAAGGCTTGTTTCGTAGGGGCGTGCGGGAGCTTTTGGTGGTCTCGCAAGACACCTCAGCGTACGGGGTCGATACGCGGTATCGAACCGATTTTGTCGACGGCCAAGCGATGCGGACCCGATTTGCGGACTTGGCGCTTGCGCTCGGCCGGGTCGCTGCAGAGTACGACGCCTGGGTCCGTTTCCACTATGTTTATCCGTATCCGCACGTCGACGATGTCGTTGCGATCATGGCGGAGTCGCGTTTTGCGAAGCATCTCGTGCCCTACCTTGACGTACCGTTTCAGCATGCGCATCCCGATGTCTTGCGGCGGATGAAACGCCCCGCGAGCAGCGAGCGCAATCTCGAGCGCATTCAAGCCTGGCGCAGTCATCTGCCGCAGTTGACCATCCGCAGCACTTTCATCGCGGGTTTCCCAGGTGAGACTCCCGCTGAGTTTGATTATTTGCTGGAGTTTCTCAGTGCGGCGGAACTCGATCGGGTGGGCTGCTTTGCTTACTCGCCGGTCGCCGGGGCCAGCGCTAACACGTTGCCGGATCCGATCGCGGAGGCGCTTCGTGAGGAACGCCGCGAGCGGGTCATGGCGCATCAACAAGTGATCTCGTCGCGCCGGTTGCAGCGCAAAGTGGGCACGCACCAGCGCGTGCTGGTCGATGAGGTGCTTACCTTGCTTGACGAGGATGAGGGCGACGACGCCCCAGGTACCCCGACGGCGATCGCCCGTTCGGTTGCGGATGCTCCCGAAATCGATGGCGTTGTCCGCATTGCCCTCAGCGCGGCGCAAGTGCGGGCGGTTCGGGTTGGCGCCTTTCTCGACGTCAGGATCACCGGCGCGGACGAGTACGATCTTGAGGCTGAACTGCTTGTCCCTGAAGCCAGCGGCGCCGCGCATTGAGCGCTTGAGCCCCTGAACCGTTGAACCGTTGAACCGTTGAACCGTTGAACCGTTGAACCGTTGAACCGTTGAGCGTCGGAGCTGCCAAACAATTGCCTTCCCCCTCGAACACCTGGTTGCGTGCGCCTCGTATGCGCGCCCGCAGGTTTGGACGCCTTTGGGCGGGGCTTGCGTTGGCGCTTTGCTTGCCACTGTGGTCGCCGCTAAAGGCCGAGCCCACCGCGGTTGCCTTTCGTTTCGTGGCGCTCGGCGATATGCCGTATGGGCCGGCCATGCTGTCGCATCCTGCCTACGAGCGACTGATTGCTCGTATTAATGCCTTGACACCCGCGTTCAGTCTTCACGTCGGGGACTTCAAGTCGGGTAGTTCGCCGTGTAGTGATGAGGCCTTTCTCGAACAGTTGCGGCTTTTTAATCAGTTCACCGCCCCACTGGTTTACACGCCTGGTGACAATGAGTGGACGGATTGTCATCGCACGCTTGCAGGTCGTTATGACCCTCGGGAGCGTCTCGCCAAGCTGCGTCATCTTTTTTTCGCGCAGCCGGCGTCACATGGCCAGATCAAACTTGCGCTCGAGCGCCAGGCCGATGGCAACCCGCAGTGGAGCACCTTCGTCGAAAACATCCGCTTTCAGCTCCACGGTGTGCACTTCGTTGGGGTCCACATCGTAGGGTCCAAGAATGGTCTTGAGCCCCGCGAACCAGCAGCGGTCGAAGAGTTTCGCACCCGAGAGCACGCGGTCGTGTCGTGGCTCGAAGACAGTTTTGCGAAGGCCGAGCGCGAGCAGGCGTTCGCCATGGTGGTGTTCTTTCATGCGGATCCGTTTGAGCGCGCAGGGGCTAGTGTCGACTTCGCCGAAAGCACAGGTTTTGAGCGGGTAATCGGTCAAACCCTGCTGCCGTTGGCGGGGCGGACTGCGCGCCCTGTGCTCGTGATTCACGGCGATTCCCATGTGTATCGTCTCGATCGACCGTTTCGAGACGCGCGCGGTCAAGCCATGAAATCGATTCAACGCCTCGAAGTCTTTGGCGCTCCGGATACGCGCGCGGTTGAGGTTTCGGTGGACCCTCACCGTGAACATGTTTTTTCGTTTACCGTTATTGAGAATCCAGCCCCATGAAATCGCGAACGCAAGTCGCCATCATCGGCGGTGGTCCTTCTGGTCTGCTGCTCGGTCAACTACTCCAACGTGCCGGTATCGATGCGGTATTGCTCGAACGCAAAAGCCCGGATTACGTGTTATCCCGCATCCGCGCGGGCGTGCTCGAGCAAGGAACGGTGGACCTGCTTGCACAAGCCGGTGTCGATACCCGCTTACGCGCCGAGGGTTTGCCGCATGATGGTTTCGAACTCTGTTTTGACGGAGATCGACTGCGTATCGACCTTCACCGCCTCACCGGCGGTAAGCGTGTCGTCGTTTACGGGCAGACGGAAGTCACCCGCGACCTGATGGCAGCGCGCTCGGCGAGCGGCGCAGTCTCGGTCTATGAGGCCGAGGACGTTCGGCTCTCGAACCTTGACGAGGGTCCCGCGCGGGTGGAATGGACTCACGAGGGCGTCGCGCACACCCTCGATTGCGATTGGGTCGCGGGTTGCGACGGCTTCCATGGTGTTTGTCGCCAAAGCGTGCCCGCCCATCGGATTCAAACCTTTGAGCGGGTGTATCCGTTTGGCTGGCTCGGCGTACTGTCCGATACGCCCCCGGTCCGCGACGAGCTGATCTACGCCAGTCATGAACGCGGATTCGCGCTGTGTAGCATGCGTTCGAAGACTAGGAGCCGCTACTACGTGCAGTGTTCGCTCGATGATCCACTGACCGACTGGCCCGACGAGCGTTTTTGGGACGAACTGCGATCGCGTTTGGATCCGTCTGCGGCGAGCACCCTCGTGAGCGGACCGTCGATCGAAAAAAGCATCGCGCCCTTGCGAAGCTTTGTTGCGGAACCGATCCGTTTTGGCCGTTTGCTACTGGTGGGCGATGCCGCTCACATCGTTCCGCCAACTGGGGCCAAGGGCCTTAACCTGGCCGCCAGCGACGTGCACTACCTCTTCAATGCCTTGCACGATTACTACGCGGAGAATGATGCGAGCGCTCGTGTGCGGGCGATCGATCAGTATTCGGATCGTGCCTTGAAACGAATCTGGAAAGCGGAACGATTTTCCTGGTGGATGACAACGTTGATGCATCGCTTCCCCGACAGTGATGCCTTCGGAAGGCGCATGGTGCGCGCAGAATTCGACTTCCTGGCCAGCTCGACCAGCGCCCAGCAAGCCCTCGCGGAGAACTACGTCGGCTTACCCTACTGACGCTCTTGACGCTATCGACTCTATTGAGGCTATCGACTCTATTGAGGCTATCGACTCGATCGACGTTATCGACTCGATTGACTCTATTGACCCCATTGGCTCGATTTGCTCGATTTACTCCACAGGCCCTGCGCTTGGCGCATCGAGGGGTCGTTTGTTGGACCTGAGGTGCGTTAGCCTTCCGACGCGCTGGCGGGGACGAAGTCAAGCAAACGATCGAGACCGCCGAATCGAATCGCCAGCGACGCCTGCGCGGCGACCACCGGTTTTGCGTGATAGGCGACGCCAAGCCCTGCGCAAGCCAGCATCTTGAGGTCATTGGCGCCGTCGCCGATCGCGATGGCCTGGGCAGGGGAGATCCCCAACGCGTCGCAAATCCGACGGAGTTCGGCTGCTTTCGCCTCCGCGTCGACGATGGCACCCAGTACGCGACCCGTGAGGCGCCCGTCGACGATTTCCAATTGATTTGAGCGCGTGTGGTCGAGCCCCAGTCGCTCGCGCAGCCGGTCCGTAAAAAAGGTAAAGCCTCCCGAAACCAGGAGCGTTTGCAAGCCCGACGCTTTCGCTTGATCGAGCAGGATTTCCGCGCCAGGCGATAGCTGCAGGCGCTCTTGATAAACCGATTCGAGCGCGCGCACGTCGAGCCCGGCCAAGAGGGCCACGCGCCGGCGCAGGCTTTCGGCGTAGTCGGCGATTTCACCCCGCATCGCCGCCTCGGTGATCGCGGCAATATCCGCTTTGCGACCACACCAGTCGCCGAGCTCGTCGATGCATTCGATGGTGATCAGCGTCGAATCCATGTCCAACGCGAGCAATTTGAAATCCTCGAGGCGGCGAAGCTTCGCGGGCAACCATGCATGATCGACGCGGCCGTCATTGCACAGGGTTTCGAGTACCTGCGGAGATTTTTGGGCCGCCAGCGGAATCTGCTCGGCCTCGATGCGCAGCACCCGCGGCCAGTCGTGCTTGCCCTCGAGTTCGCCGCCGAGCCCCAGGTACGCAAGCAGCGCGGGTGGGAACGCGGGCGCGTTGCGCGCCAGGATGAGGTTGGCTGCGGTGTCCATGGTCGAACTCAGGTCGTCAGGGCTTCGGGTTTTAAGGCTTTCACAATGGCTCGAATACGTTGCAGTCGAGCGGCGAGATCGGCCTCACGGAGGGTGATACGAATGCGATCGTTACTCACCATGCGCGCGTCGCGCTGCGACTGCAGATAGCGGATCATGTCATGCGGGTCGACGGTCGACTCCGGTCCAAACTGCAGCACGATGGCTTCGCTGGCGGCATCGATGCGGGTTAGTCCCAGGGCCTCCGCCAGCAGTCGAAGCCGATGCGTATCCACCAGCGCCTGCGCCGCCTGCGGCAGCGGTCCGAAGCGATCGACCAACTCCTCGCCCAACTGGTCTAGGGCGTCGCGGTTGGTCGCACTGGCGAGCCGTTTGTAGAGGG
>Ga0136644_10004344_pt1 | contig 10456 bp, 9 predicted proteins | sample C_130820_EF_Meta_FD_94780 | JGI IMG/M metagenome (GOLD analysis project Ga0136644, IMG submission 94780) | Freshwater microbial communities from Lake Croche, Canada to study carbon cycling - C_130820_EF_MetaG (v2) (version 2) | ecosystem: Environmental > Aquatic > Freshwater > Lake | place: Lake...
CAACGGCAAGGCGGTTGCGGATTCCACTCCAGCCACACCTTCCGGAACCAACGCCGTTGCCCAGTAGCCCGTCTTCCCCCTCGAATTCCGGCTGAGCCGAAAAAAGAGCCCCCGCTGCGAACGCAGCGAGGGCTTTGAACCACACACAAACAAATCGACTGACTTCAACACTCAATCTCCACCTGAACGAATGTCGACTCACAGAGACTATTCAACGGGTAACAATCCGCGTGCCAAGTCGGGCAATCGTTATCGGTTGTAATCCATTTGCTTGGATGTCTTGAGGCCTCGGGGAAGCGATGAACGAATAAATGGCTGATTTTCCCCGGATTAAGGTCCGCCGTCTCCGGTCACCTTGCGGTTTCGCTCATCCCACGGCGCATAATGCTGAATGAGTTTCATTCTCATCGAAGGACGGAAACTTCAGTCCGCCGGGGACTGCGTAGAATGCAACAGTTCGATCGTTCTCGCGCTGTCTAAAAAACTACTTTTTGAGCATCGAGCCAATCCGCCAGGGCCCAAAGTCCGGTGTCGTCCCCGCGACGTGCCATCCATTGAAAACCAATTCCCGGGACGTCGGTTTCGCGATGAGACGTCGTCAACACGGGCAGCCCCGCAAGACTGGCCGGGGTTGTCAATCGGAGGAGTCGGGGTCGTGTCGCCGAATGGTCGGCACCCGCCACCAGACGGGCGACCGGTACCGCAGGTGCCAATAGAAAATCAGCCTGCAACCATAAGGGATCAAACACCCTGGCCACCCAGGTCTTCCGCCGATGCTGAAGATCCTGATAACGGGATTCGGAGATTCCGCTTCCGACTTCAATGCGGGCCCGAACTGCCGGGTCGTATTCGCCCTGATGCGCCGCCCAGAATGAAGCATGCGCTTGAAAGGCGTCGTAGGCCTGGATGGGAACAAACAGGTCCACGGCCTCGTCAAATCCAGAAGCCTCCAGTCGTCGGACCGTTGCACCAGCCGATTCCAGGCGACGGACCAACTGATCGAGCGCTGAACCGATTTCGGGAGCCACACCGTCGAGCCACCGTCCTGCGGGAATGGCAATTCGCGGTGGACGTTCCCGGGGGAGAATCGACATCTCCGGGTGGAGGCGACTGGCGACCCACGAAACGTCCCCGATGTGGCGTTGAAGCCAGCCGACGGTGTCAAACGAATGCGCCAGTGGAAACAATCCATCGAATTCGCCAAACCCGAGAGACTGGCGATAACTGACCAGACCACACAGGGCCGCCGGGACACGCAGGGAGCCCCCGGTATCGGTCCCGAGCGCGAGACAGGCCGAGCCCGCGACCACCGATGCGGCCGCTCCGCTGCTGGATCCACCCGTGAGCGATTGGGGAAAGCCGGGAATGGTGCAGTCGCCAAAGGTGATATTCTCGCCCGTGATTCCGTAGGCGAATTCATTGAGGTTGGTCTTGCCGGCCATCAGCGCACCGGCCCGCCGCCAGCGGGACACATAACCGGCATCGCGCAGTGGAATCGGACACACCGACCGGTAAAATCTGGAAGCGCAGGTGGTGACACTCCCCGCACAATCAAAGATGTCTTTGACCGAAACGGGCAATCCCGCCAACGGTGGTAAGGATGCCCGGGAGTCCCATACAGCAGCCTCCGCCACAAGGCTCTCAGGCCGCCAATCGATATAGGCGTTGGCCGCCATGGCTTCGGGAGCGGATTCCAAGGCGGCCCCAACCATGTCCGAGACGCTGAGTTCGCGCGAGGTCAGCATCCGGTGCAATTCTTTGAGCGGAAGGGTGGTGATTTTTTTTCGATTCATTCAAAAGAGGGCAGCCGGAGCGCCCCGGTCAGCCTAACCGGACTGCCGACTGGGAAAAGCTTTGAGCACAATTCCTGCCGGAAAATGGGTTGGTCTCCCCCACAAAGTCCCCGGTTTAGGGTCGAAAATCAGGGAATCTCATCCCGAAAAGGCTGGTTTATCCGCCGACCTGACACTTTCAGCGAAGGCATCGCCGGAGTGGCTTGCCCTTTGCTCTCACCGAAGGGGATGGCATCCGATTCATCTCGTGCAATCACCGATTTTGACCGGCGGCAGATGGCTCAGTTGGCGGCGTGGACAACCCGCCACCTTGGCACTCCCCGGCAGACACCGTTTTGTGCCGATGTGGTGGAAACCGCAACCGGACGTCTCGTCCTCCGCCGACTCAACGCGGTGGCGGCCGAGTGGGACCCGAGCAGTCATGCCGAGGTCCGGGTCCTGCGAGCCACGTGTAAAAAGCTCAAGACCCTCAGCTTGAAAGGTCACACCCTCTACACCACCTGCGAGCCGTGCCCCATGTGCATGAGCATGGCTTTATGGTGCGCCGTCGACCGTGTGGTCTTTGGGGCCACCATCAGCGATGCCGCGCGGCATTGCCGACAGATTTACATCCCTGCAAAAACGGTGGCGAGACGGTCCGACATGACTTGCGCCGTGATGGGACCCGTGGAACGGGTGGCGTGTGTCGCATTGTTTGAGGACGAACGGATGCAGGCCATGATGAAAACCTGGCGTCACGTCAAACCCAAGGCGACCCCCTGACATTGCCCCCACACCTTTCCCTCCCCCCCAATCTGATCACTCCCAATTCAGGCGCCATGACTCCTGCAGACTTCCAAGCCCTGGCGGATTTTCTTCCCGCCGACCGAATCATCACCTCCGCCCCCGAAGTGGAACGGCTGAGCCGCGACTTCTACTGGTATTCGCCGATCCTCAAAAGGGATTTGGCGGACAAACTGGCCGAGGTCGTCATTCAACCCCGGTCCGTGGAGGAATTGAAGGCGGCCATCCAATACGCCCATCATCGTCGGATCCCGATGACACTCCGCGGTGCCGGCACCGGCAACTACGGCCAATGCATCCCCACCCACGGGGGCATCCTGATGGACCTGGCAGCCCTGGACAGGATCCTCGAAATCACGCCGGACGGCGTGGCAGTGTGCGAACCGGCGGTGCGCTTGGGCTCCATCGAATCTGCGGCCCGTCAGTCCGGCTGGGAGCTTCGCTGCTATCCCAGCACCTACGTCAAAGCCAGCGTCGCTGGTTTCTGTGCCGGAGGCAGCGGGGGCATCGGAAGCATCACCTGGGGGGGGCTCCGGGAAAATGGAACCGTCCACGCCCTCACCATCCTGACCATCGAGGAAAACCCTCGGGAAATCCGGCTGAGTGGCCCGGATATTTTCAAGGTGCTGCATGCCTGGGGGACCAATGGGGTCATCATCCAGGTGGAATTGCGGCTGGCTCCCCGAACCCTCTGGGCGCAGATCGCCGTATCCCATTCGACCTTCGAACGGGCCTTCGACTTTTCCGAGGCACTGGCCATCAACGACGGCTTTAAGAAGCGCCTGGTGACCTGCTTCGAATGGCCCATTCCCTCCTGGTTTGCCCCGCTGCAAAAGTGGGTCCCCAACGGACAGGCCCTCTCCTTTTTCGAAATCGCCGATGATCAACTGGAACGACTCACCCACAGTGTGGGTCCCGGAGGTGGTGAAGTGGTCTTTGTCGCCCCATACTCCGAGGTTCGTCGCGGGCCGCAACTCAGCGATTTTACGTGGAATCACACCACCCTCTGGGCGCTGAAGGCCGACCCCACCCTCACCTACCTGCAATGTGGACTGGACCCCAACCGGGCTCGCGAACAGATGCGCCAGCTCAAACAGCGGTATGGCTCCGATTTCCTCATGCACGTCGAAATAGTCAAATGGGACGGGATCATCACACCGGGAAGCCTGCCGGTGATCCGCTACACCACCGACGAACGGCTCAATGAGATGATCGCCTTCTGCGGACAAATCGGTGTCAGTGTGGCCAATCCTCACGTGAACTTCCTGGAGGGATCGGGACGCTGGCGACCGGACGACGAAAAACTGGTGGCCAAACAACAGTTTGATCCCAACGGCTTGCTAAACCCCGGTAAAATGCGTGGATTTGCCGCCACCCTGGAACAGACGCCCACCTTGACACCCGCTTTTGCCCGGGCCTATGGCGACTAGGCCGAAGGCGACCATCGCTTAACACTCTCAGCCAACCCTTCATGAAGACCTGGATTCCACCGGAACGTTTCCTGCCCTACCTCACCTGGAAACAGGTGGATGCCCTTCCCCGGGACGAAACGCTGCTGATCATCCCCACGGCAGCCATTGAACAGCATGGCCATCATCTTCCGCTGGCCACAGATACCCTCATCAACAATTACCTCCTCGGGCTTGCCCTGTCCCGGATTCCCAAGGAGCTCTCCATCTACGCCCTCGCCCCTGTCTGCTACGGCAAAAGCAATGAGCATATTGGATATCCGGGGACATTGAGCCTGAGCCGGGAAACCTTCATCGCGGTTCTTCGCGACCTCGCTTCCAGCCTCCACGCCGCCGGCTTCAAAAAAATCGTCTTCTTCAACAGTCATGGCGGCAATCACTCCCTGGTGGACGTCATGGCCCGGGACCTCCGGGCTGAGCTGGGTCTGCGGGTCTTTTGCCTGTACGGAGGTGGACCCGCATCCGGAGTTTGCGAACAGGAGGCCACCTTCGGTTTTCACGCCGGAGAGGTCGAGACGTCGATCTTATTGGCCGCAACCCCCGAACTGGTTCACACCGACCAATACACCGTGAACTACATCGCCCATGTGGGCGACCCGGGCATTCTCAAACCTGAATTCGCCTACGCCACCTTTGCCTGGCTCACCCGCGATATCGCCCCCAGCGGTGTCATGGGCGACCCTAATCCGAGCACGGCCGAAAAAGGCCGGGCGTGGGCTGAGGAAATGAGCGCCCGCATGGCCTCCGCCCTGGAGGAAATGTATCGTTATCAGAATCTGATGTCCCTCTGACCGATTTCCATGCCTTCCACCTCCTCCGCGAAACCCAACCGCGCGGTCCAATCGCGGCGGGAAAGTGCGCCTCTGCCAAAATCGGAGTGGGCGGACCTGGGAGATGGTATTCGAGTGGAACGGGGAGTTCATTTTGCCGTCACGGACGGAACCCGGTTGGTATCCGACCACTATTACCCGCCAAAATCGATCGACGGGACGCCGTGCCCCACCCTGCTCGTCCGTCAACCGTACGGCAAAACCATCGCCACCACCGTGGTTTGCGCCCAGGCGGCATGGTTTGCCCGGCACGGCTACAATGTTGTCATTCAGGATGTGCGGGGACGGGGCGACAGTGGCGGAGCATTTTATCCGTTTCGCCATGAGGGGCGTGATGGGAAGGAGACCATCGACTGGCTCGCACGCCGACCGGAATGCAATGGGCGGGTGGGCATGTATGGCTTCAGCTACCAGGGCCTCACTCAATTACTGGCCGCTGCGGAGCAACCCTCAGCCCTGCAATGCATCGTCCCGGCCCAGACCGCCGGAGACCTCTTTAACGGATGGTTTTACCACCACGGGGCCTTGCGGCTTTCCGGAACCATCGGATGGGCCAACCAACTGCTGCGGGCGGACTCCCGGCGATTGGACGATTCCGCACCGGGTCGGGCACTGGAGGCAGCGGCCCTCCAACTTCCGTCGCTTTACGCCCGGGCACCCTACTCCGGTATTCCGGAACTGACGGATCCCCGGCTGCCATCGTACTATTCCGATTGGATCGGTCATCGCCAGGCGGATGATTATTGGGCGGCCATGGATATCAGCCGCACCTTTCACCGACTGAGGGTGCCCGCCCTTCATATCCTGGGCTGGTACGATAGTTACCTCCACGGCAGTGCCCTCCTCTACGATGCCCTGACCTCTGCCCAGGCGGATTCCACTCATCGCGACCGCCAGTTTCTGGTGGCCGGCCCATGGCAGCACATCCCATGGGGACGGCTCGTGGGTGAATTGGATTTTGGACCTGAAGCCGACCTGGACACCGACCGTCTCCTCCTTCGGTGGTTCAATCACTGGCTGAAGGATTCTGGAGAATTTTCCAAGGAGCCCAAGGTCCGCCTCTTCACCATGGGTGAAAATCGATGGAAAACCTGTGATTCCTGGACGGCCTACGGAACTTGGAAGGGGCCCCGCATGGTCTGGCATCTGCATTCCGAAGGCCGGGCCAATTCCAGCCGGGGCGACGGACGGCTGACGACGGAGCCCGCCTCCTCCGAGCCACGCGATTCCTGGGTGGATGAACCCGAAGTTCCGGTCCTCTCTCCGGGTCCCAACGGATACCCCGGTCCGTTTAATCAGGCCAGAGCTGAACAACTGAACAATGGACTCGTTTACACCAGCGCCCCCTTGTCCCTCCCGCTCACGGTCGCCGGGGCACCGAAAGTGATACTGTTTTCCACCAGTAGCCGTTCCCAAGCCGACATGGTGGTCAAACTGCTGAAAGTGGTGCCCGATGGACGTTCCTATCCCGTCAGTGTCGGCATCGCCCGCAGCTCCTGGATGTTTCCGTCCGGCACTCATCAGGCCGATACTCTTCTCCGCTGGGAATTCGCACTCGAGCCCACGTGCTGCACCTTTGCCCCCGGAGAACGGTTGAGGCTGGACGTATCCGGTTCGGCATTTCCCTTGTACGACCGGAACCCCGGTTCCGATGTCCCCCCGCAGCTCGCCACCCCCAGCGATTGGCGTCACAACCTGCGTCAACTGGCGCATACGGGTTCGCACTCCAGCCAATTGGTCCTCCCGCTGCTCCCATGACCCAACCGCCAACGGCTTCAGCCCCCGCCAACGGGCCAACCAACCGCCCGTCCTCTCCCCCTCCCTTCATCACGATTCGTGATGTGACCAAGACCTGGCCCAACGGCACCACCGTGCTGAGCGGGATTCAACTGGATGTGGCCAAGGGCGACTTCATTTCCCTGATTGGACCGAGCGGATGTGGCAAATCCACCCTGTTGCGTTTGATTTCCGGCCTCAGCCCGATGAGTTCCGGATTCATCCAGATTGACGGCATGATTCCTGAAAATGCCCGGGAAATCATGTCCTTCATTTTTCAGGACGCCACGCTGCTTCCATGGCGCACCGTCAGCCGCAACGTCGAGCTCGGCCTGGAACTGCAACGAGGGGAGACCCGCAACAACCGACGCGAAAAGGCCCGTGAACTGTTGAAGCTCGTCGGCCTGCAGTCCGTGGCCGACCATTACCCGCGACAACTCAGCGGCGGAATGAAGATGCGCGTTTCCATCGCCCGGGCTCTCGCCATTCGACCTAAAATCCTGCTCATGGATGAACCCTTTGGCGCCCTGGATGAGATGACCCGGGATTTTTTGAACGAAGAGGTGCTCCGGCTGCGGGAGGTGGACAAGTTCACGACTTTTTTTGTCACCCACAGCGTTTCCGAGGCCGTCTTCCTCTCCAACCGGATCATGGTGCTGAAAGCCAACCCCGGACAAATCCACCGCGAAATCCACGTTCCCTTTCCCAACCCGCGTCCGGCCTCACTTCGCAGCGCTCCAGAGTTCCTCGCGCTCGTCGGGGAGGTCAGCTCCGCGTTGCGAGCGGTTAAATCACAAAAATGAACGCCTTTCTCCGAACCTGGGCCTGGCCCGTGGCGGTTTTCCTGGCCGTCATCTTCGGATGGGCAGGTGCCTGCCACCTGTTCAAAATCCCGCCTTACATCCTTCCCGGACCTATCTCCGTCCTTCACGCCGTCATTGAACGCCGGGAGAATCTTTGGTTCGCGTTCCGCGTCACGGCATTCGAAGCAGCAGGCGGATATGTCCTGAGCATTGCCGCCGGCATTGTTATCGCTCTGTTTTTTGCCCAGTCCTCCGCCATTCGCCGTTCGCTGTATCCCTACACCATCCTTCTCCAGACCGTTCCCATCGTCGCCATCGCTCCACTGATTTTGATGTGGTTCGGTTCCGGAACCCGCAGTGTCATGCTGGTCGCCTTCATCATCTGCCTGTTCCCGATCATCGCCAATACCACCCAGGGACTGATTTCCGTACCCCGAAACCTGGTCGACCTTTTCGTCATGTCCAACGCATCGAAAATGCAAATGCTGCTCGACCTGCGGCTGCCCCACGCCGTTCCCAGCCTCTTCATCGGTCTGCGAATCTCGGGTGGCATCTCCGTGATCGGAGCCATCACCGGGGAATTATTCGCCAGCTCCAACGCCGTGGGCCAGGGCGGACTCGGTTATTCCATCACCTACGCCAACAGCCAGCTGCAGACCGACTACCTGTTCGCCCTGGTGCTGACCGCCAGCGCCCTCGGCTTTCTCTTTTTTTTCATTGTGGTCTTTTTCGAATGGCTCCTGCTGCGTCAATGGCATGAGGCAGCCATGAAGTCACAGATGGAATAAGACGCATCCTTCACCCCCCCTTTTTTATGCTCCGCTGCCAGACTGATCATGGATGGTTTCTCATCCGCCACCCCGACCACGCCCGCCTTGCGGGCCAGTTTGCCGAATCCTGGGGAAATTCCCTCTTCGCCCGCCCCGAACCGCGAGCGGACGTTCTGGAGGGCATCCGTCGGCATGACGACGGATGGTCACTCCGGGACTCCTCCCCATCGATCACCCGGGCTGGAAAACCGAGTGCGTTTGGAGTCGAATTGGTGGGCAAATACACGGCTTTCGAGGAAATCGACCTTCAGGATTACCTCGCCGTTCGCGGCCGCGCCCTCGAGGTTGTGGCCGTCGACAATCCTTATGCCGCGCTGCTGATCTCCCTGCACACCTGCAATCTACTGACCGAACACGCCGACCGGAGCACCATCAAGTCCACTGAACTGCCACTCCTCGACGCGTTCGTGGCCGCTCAACGTCAGCGCCAACTGGACCTTCGCGCGGCTGCAGCGGCCACCGGACGGTTCCGGGACACCGACATCGAAATGGATCGGGTCCTGGAAAACTTCCGATTGCTCCAGGGTTGCGATAGCCTGTCCCTCCTTTCGTGTGTCGATTTTGCCGGACCGGGCACCCTGCTCCACCCCTTTCACCTGAACAGCGGAGGGAAGTCCACCGTGGCGGTGCAGAGGACCGCACCGCGGACGTTTCAACTGACCCCCTGGCCGTTCAATGCCGAGCGACTCGAGTTCGAAATCGAGGGGCGGGAAGTCGAAGGGGAGACTTTTCCCTCGGCGTCGGACTTGCAACGAAGCTACTCCGCCGCCGTGCCCGCCCGGCTCGTCGTCACCCTGGTCTCCCCGACATCGATTCCATGAAGCCACCTCGACTCCTTGGGCTCGTCGCCTGCCTGGTTTGGGGCTGGACCAATTTCGCCGCCGCTCCACTCACGCCGTTGGTCTTCCAGTTGGACTGGCATTTCAATGCCCAATTCGCCGGGTTGTTGCTTGCCCAGGAGTTGGGGTGGTATCGGGAGGCGGGACTCGATGTCACCTTTTTGCCGGTGGACCAGAACCAGACGGTGGTCGAACGGGTGGTGGCTGGCACGAACTGGATGGGGTGTTCGGAAAGCGGCGTGCTGATCAACGCCCGTTCCAAGGGAGCCCCGATCAAGGCCATTGGCACCATGTTTCAGGCCAGTCCGCTGGCGCTGGTCAGTCTGCAATCCAAGGGCTACACCAATCTGTCCCGCCTGATGGGCAAAACAATTGGAATCCACCCCGACGGCCATAAAGCGCTCGATTTTGTTCTCACCCACGACGGATTCCGCCGTGAGCAATTCAAGGTGATCGAAAAAGATCACTCCCTGAAACCGCTCCTCGACGGATCGTGCGATGCCGTGCAGGGCTACCTCATCGACGAGGTTGTTGAATTGGAAACACTCCAACAGTCCATCCATGTCATTCCCTATTATGAGCATGGCTACACCGCCTATTCGCAGGTTTTTTTCACCAGTGACTCCACATTGAAAACGCATCGGGAATCCATTCGAACGTTCCTTGATGTGTCACGCAGCGGATGGCAGGCCGCCCTGCTGAAACCCGAAATGGCGGCCAATCTGGTCATCAGCAAATATGCTCCACAGCTCGATCGCCAATACCAGCGTCGTTCGCTTGAGAAAATCGCCCGCCTCGCCACCTTCGAGTCTGGATTTGGCCGGATCGGCACCATGGATTCGGCCACCTGGTCCCGCATGCTCTCCTCCCTCCTCGACCTGAAGGTGATCCCGCGCCCGGTTTCCCTGACGGAGATGACCGATTTTTCACTCGACAACACCCTGATCACCTGGCCCCCCATCCAGTCGATTCGAACCGATTTTCACCAACCGGGCGGGTCCTATCCCGACCTGGTGGCATCCCCGCGCTGGCCGCAGAGCAGTGTCCCCCGGCTTCTTGATCTGGTGGTGGCCGTCAACCCGGACGGATTCCCGGCCACGGTCATGATGGTCAAACCGTCACCCACCACCGAAATGGACAAGTATTGGACGGAACAGGTGGCCAGTCACTGGAGATGGCCCGCGGGTGGCTGGCGTCAGTTCCGCATTGATCCGCCGGTGGCGCCACCCCAGCGATGATTCTTCGAATTCTCTATTTTTCACCCAGCACCGCCACCGGACGCCACGACAGCTACCGCGCGGCATTGGCGTTTGCCTGGCACGCCCGATGGGCC
>Ga0136644_10004345_pt1 | contig 10456 bp, 10 predicted proteins | sample C_130820_EF_Meta_FD_94780 | JGI IMG/M metagenome (GOLD analysis project Ga0136644, IMG submission 94780) | Freshwater microbial communities from Lake Croche, Canada to study carbon cycling - C_130820_EF_MetaG (v2) (version 2) | ecosystem: Environmental > Aquatic > Freshwater > Lake | place...
CTGTGGAGAACTGTCTCAATTTTCGGCCCAAAAAGTGTCTTGACTATAAAACGCCCTATGAGGTTTTCTATGGAACTAATGTCGCGCTGGCAACTTGAATTCAGCGGCTTTACTTTTGGTGGTGTGAAAAGTCGACTGGCACCTTTTGAAGTTGAAGGCTGACCACGGTTCCTTTGCCCGGAGCTGAGTCCAAAACGGCTCGCCCGCCCCAGGACTCTACAACCCCTTTTACAAAGGATAGTCCTAGGCCGTGCCCGTGGGGCTTTCCTACACTCACACCTGGCTGCCATATTCTTTTGAAGTCATCCTTGTGAATCCCCCGCCCATTATCTTTCACCGACAGATAGACCGTCCCCGCGGCTTCGGACACCTTCACAGTGACCTCCCCTTGTGATGAAATGGCCTCAACAGCATTATCAATCAAATTGGAAAGAGCCCTTTTGAGATCAATTTCACGAGCTTTTACCCATAAATTGGGAATATCGCGGACCCCAAGTTTGATATCAGGGCGTTCAGCAAGCAAAAGTTTTTTCTCTTCAATAATAGCCAGAACGACCTGCCTCACGCACACCGGCTCGGTCTCGTTTATTTTCTTTTCTGTTGGGCTATCACTAGGTCCCTTTTCCCTAGAATTCAATAGTTCCTCACCAATCTCTTGCATTCTTTTCATAACCCCTAGAAAGATCTCTTTCTGTTTACCAGGCAAGGGAGGCAAATCCTCAACTGCCAGAGAAAGGGCCGCAAGTGGAGACCTAATATCATGAGCCAGTTGAGTGGCAATTTCAAATCGCGTAGAGCCAGCAATAAAACTATTTTCTTTCTTTCTAAGTTCTTGGATATTTTCGATCAAATGGTTGTATCCAAGCACTAAATCAACGAATTCCTCAGGAGCAGTTTTAAACTCAGAAACATCTAACGGAAGAGGTTTTAAATTTTCAAAGTTATTTAACTGAGGAGAAATTTCAGCTGTCATCAGTTTCAGGGGCTTAACCACACTTCGTCTCAGCGTCAAAACTAGAAGCCATACCCCTAGTTTAAGAATCAAAAAAACGCCGACACAAGCCAAAAGAAGAATTAAGGACTCTCTTCTAAAATCACTCCAGTCATATATCGAATGAATCATCAGATAGCCTTGAAGCTTTCCACCTAAATAAAGGGGTGTTTTATCGTTGATCTCCCCCTTTTTGAAATCTATGGTCATTCCGATTGGGTAATCCGCCCGTTTCAGTCTTCCTCCCGTATCCTCGTTGGTTGCCTTAAGTCTATTTCTTGAGTCGAGAATGGTCAGTTTAAAGTTTGGCCCGCTCTTTTCATTCGCTGAGTTTAAGGTTCCCACCAACTCTTTAAGATCGGCATCATTCTGCAAAAACAGAGATTGAGAAATTCTTTCTTTCTGGTCTTCTCTCCATTGCGCGACGATATTTTTTGCTTCTGCCATATCAAAAGAGAATAACACCCCCTGAAGAATGAAATAGCTGAACGCTACAGGTGCCATTAACCATAACGTCAGCTGGGAATTTCTCTTTTTCAATATTTTCTCTAAGGTCCTGTTTTCCATTTCACCCTCAGAGTTTTAACCCATTTACTTTTTTCAATATTACTAACCTTAATATAAACATCCTTAACTGGAGAGTGAGTCGGCCCCGACAAAAAATCAATTTCACCTTGAGTCGTCTTAAACTTCGTGTGTTCAAGATAATATCTAACTTTGTCAACAGTCGGGTTCACGGGAGTTTGCGCTAGGGTCTCTGTCAGAATTGAGAGTGCATCAAAAGTTAATGCAGCCTCTTGAGAAGGAAGATCTTGGGGATACTGTGCGCGATATAACTTTTTAAACCGATCATTTTCACTCGTTTTAACCTGTTCATTCCAAAGGGAAGAATAATAGACCCTCATTCGGGGAACCTCCTTAAGAAGCGTCCGCATGGAGGTCTCGTTACCAAACGGATCCCCCGTTAAATAAGGGATCAAGGGATCTAAGCGATAAATATACTTAGCTACCGTCGCACTATTAGCAATCTCATCAGAAATGAAAACGATATCTGGCTTAAAACTAAAAACCTTCTGTTTTAAGAGCTCAAGCTTAAGTTCTCGGCCGTTGAAAACATGTTCTTCAAAGGACACACCTTCAAATCCCTTCAAACCTTTTTCTAAACTCTCTGCAAAGGCTTGGGAAAAAACGGATCGATTATTTAACAATACTAGCACTTTTTTCCGCTTCAGATCACGACAAGCAAATCGAGCAAGTGCGCCAGCTTGAAGCACTTCATTGGTTGGAAGTTGAAAAGTGTTCTTTTTTCCAAGCCCCAATTTTGAGTAAATCGCCAAGGGGGTCACAAAGAGCATCTCATTTTCTTCAGCGAAACGGCTAGCAGCCATCGCCTGTTCACTATTTCTTAGGCCAACAACAAAATTAACATCCTGTTCTTTCAATCTTTTCAACTGGTCCAACGTAACCGCAAGACTACCTCGGTTATCCACTCTCAGGATTTTTATGGTTTTAAGTACTGAGGGATGGTCGGACTCAAAAAGAGTTACCCCTCTCGCTAGCTCTTTTTCGACCACCGAATTCGCACCGGTTTTTGAGTAAAGAAATGCAACTTTAATGGGCTGAAATGAGGCCTGCCCCCCATCCCCTGGGTCAGCTAAAAGGCGAGTACCGCCCAAGACAAAAAGGAACCAGGAAAAGAAAAGGGAGTACATTAGTTTGTATCGAGTCCACACCATCCAGAAGTAGTAGAAATGCAACTTGAAGACCGGCAGGTGTCAAAAACTTTACTAGCTAATTTCCCACCTTTTGGCTCCAGAACGGGGTAAAGCCTCAGAAACTCGTCATCCAAATGGCTAAAGATTTTACGCCTATTTCATGCTTAGCCACTGTCTTTCGAGTCAGACAAATCACTCACTTTTCAAGGTGTATTCTAGGCACGATTAAATGGTTTTCATTTTGCATTTTTAGTACGAAGGGAGGCGCTTAACAATCCGGTTAAGCGGCAGAGGATGGGTTCCAATTTCAAAACAAAAATCGACCTGATTTTTCTTCTGTCGTTTATTTTGGTTATTTATTCTCCATCAAGCCTCTTGGCTGATGACCACGACGAAATCAGGTTAAAGCCCTACACCCAAAAATCAGGAGAGCTTCATCATCTGATAGACAATACTGCTAATGACGGAGATGGCATTGAATTTAAGTGCGTTCAGATTCCTGGAGAAAATGGCTGGCGACCCCAAAGCACAAGAAAACGCGGCTACAACGGCAATTTTCCTGCCTTAGGTAGACTTCCGATCCCGACAAAAGAGATTTGCGAAAAGATAGTAGCTGCTTCCAAAAACGGTGTCGTCTGTTCCAACACAGGAGTTGCCCCTTTTTATAAACCCACCCACTTTTCTGGCAGCACTGAATATAGAAAGGATTTTGGGTTTTGGGGATCTTCTACGACGCTAGACTCTTGCCTGGTTTCTACCCGGAACTCTTCTTCAGAAAAGATCTGCTACTGGGGTGGAGAGGGTTGGTTTGTTGGGGATATCAAGGGCAGCAAGAAAAATTTTGGTGGGGATTTCAAAACCGTTCAAGACTGCGTAAAAAGCTACGAGGCAAATTAAAAAATGAAGCATCAAGCATTTACATTAAAACAAATCTTTTTGTTAATTCTCCAAGTTTTATCCTGTTTGGCTTATGCAGGGTCAGAATCCAGGAGCCAAAAAGAAAGAGAGGCACAGGACCACTTAAGAGAAACTGGTTTTTGGCTGGAGAGTCTTGGGTTACGAGCCAAAAGAGTTGAAACACCGAACGAAAATGAACCCTGCTTTTGCGAAGCTGAAAAGAACAGTTTTTTAGAAAGCATGAATAAAACGCAGGGAGAAAATGTTAAACCCAAGTTGAAAAGTGCCCTAATTACAAACACGTGCCTGGGATGTCACGATTCAAAAGACACGACATTCAAACCCACTCCCTGGATTGACGACTTAACTGAGTGGGAAAAAAGGCTTAATTCTGCCGATCCCAAAGAAAAGAAAGAGGCCTTTCATCTTCTATCACAACTTTACACGACTTTAGTTGATGCTAAGAACATGCCTCCTTTAAGCGAGAAAGAGATGAGGAATAAGTTTTTTAACAACGCAGAAAGAGATCCCTTTGTAGCATTCATAAAGGAAAAGTTTGAATCTCTCCAATCCGATTCAGCGCCCCGCAGAGACGTTAGCATTGCTCCTAACAGAGTTTCTATCATGGACTCAGAGCAAGAAAGTAAATACCGATCACTTCTTCCCCACACCACCAGCGATAAACTCAACGCACTTTTTCAGGACCCCAATCTCATTTTTATGGATAAGGAACATATGGTGCCGGGTTATCAAGACCCAAGTACACCGGTCACGGGTGAAAGAAGCACTGAAGCCGGATTTAAAGGGGCAGGATTTGCTAATGACTCCCCATTTATAAATAGAAAAGGACACTTAAAACTATGGTCCTCCGGATTCGGCCTCGAAAATAGCCCTAATGCCAAATCTTTTCATTTCATCCAACTTCCTAGGAATGAAGATGGCAGCTTGAAAAAGATCAAGGTCTCTTCAGCATTAACTCCCGTGCCCGATGGCGGAACACTTTATGATTGGGAGTTTCCTGTAGGTACCGTCTCGGGGGAAGCGACGCTCGGAACAGATTCAAATGGCCAACAACACGTGCTACAGGTCAGACTAAGAACTAAAGACCAAAAAGAGGGTCCCTGGGCTGCAGACATTTACAAACCCTATCCCACCAGAGAATCTCTCACCGATAAGCTCGCTTTGATAGCAAAAAGGGATTCCACCTTAGCAGCTGAAGCGGAAAAAGTTTTGAGAGGTTTAAACAAGCCTCCCCGTCTAAGAGCTATTTCTCTAGGAATGAATGACTTTGAGAAAGGAGACCTCGACTCCAAAGGGGGGACCGAGACTTTACCGGAAATGTCCGAGGCACTAACCTTTGAGCTATTAAGAGAGCCCTTCAAATCAAGTCTGGGTACCGAGTGGGCCAAAGACGGAACGGTCTCAGCTTTTGCCCCAGATTCTCAACAGCCCTTTTCTATCGTCACTACCGAGAATAACGAAGGGGCTGTGCGAGTGGGTCGGTAGAATTGCAGCAAGTGCCACAAAGGCGCCAATAAACCGATTAGAACTTTTTACACACAACAAAATCCCAAATACTATTCATCGATCGTCTCTTATGCGAACACTCCCGGAAGCGACCAACAACTTAGGTTTAACCCTTTTGACCAAACTCTCTTCAAAACTTTTGGGAACACGGGTGTGAATGACAATCGAAAAATAAATCCCAAACTGTTACCGATTCTGGATTTATCTCGGGGTTTGAAATAAGATCTATTTACCCTAACCTTTTACCGCGGCTGAAATCTGGTACACTTGAGAGATGAAAGGTGATGACCAGAATTCCTTGTTTCTTCCTAAATGGGCTATTCTCATTTGCCTTTCCCTAATTTTCCTGGGGGCGAGTTCAAGAATGCTCGTCATGGGAACGGGTTCCTATCTGAATCAATCGGCTGAGAATGCCTCACTCGCTGGGGCTCTCGATGTTTCGGAAGGCAAAAACATTTTCCCAGACAAAACGGTAATTCCATTTCGCCTTTATACTTATACCCCTCTGCACGCTTGGATTGTGGGGAATCTCATCAAACCTTTCCATAACTCCAATTTAATGACTCGTGTTTATTTGGTGCGTTTATTTAGTTTATTTTGTCTAATAGCTATTTATATTTTGCTTTGGCGATATTACGTAAGCCCATTGGGGACTTCGTTACTCATTTTTTTAATCTCGGTAGCTCTCAGCGTCTCTGAACTAGCCAATTACGCTTTAACTGCTAGAAACGATTTTTTAGCTATTCTGTTTGAAATTGTTGCGGGAGCTATCTTTTTATCCTAGATAAAATCGAAAAAATCCTGGCAACTCAGTCTATTTCCTTTGCTCTGCGTTCTATCTTTTTTAACCCGACAAAATGTTTTGGGCATGGTTCTAGCCGCTGAGATTTACCTGTTGCTGAAAAAAGATTTCAAATCAATATTGAAAGTTGGAATGATTTACACCCTGACGCTCGGGTCTAGTCTAGGACTCATTCTTCATTTCTATCCCCAGTTCTGGGACCATTCCTTTAAGGCTCATGCAGTTTACTGGCGTCCTTTTTACTGGACCGAACCTGCAACCCTCACTTTTCTTGTCTGTTATTCCCTCTTTTTGTTGTTAGCTTCTCTTTCTTTTTTCAAACGGCAAAGTTCTGCAACACTGCAATTTTTAAAACTATCGATCCTAACTAGCGCGCTCATTCCAGCTATTCAGATCTTTCGTCCCGGGGCTTGGCTTAACTACTTTTTTGAGCCGATTATCTTCTCGATCTGTTTCTGTTGTTTAGAACTTACACAAATAAACTCCTTAAAACATAAAACTAGGCTTAAAACGATAGTTGCAATTCTAATGGTTGTTATCTCAGTCGTAACTTGCTCAATCTCAATCCTTAAAGCCCAAAAACAATGGACCTCAACGGCATTTTTACCCTACCGAGAAGGGGCCGATATAACCCGGAGAATGGCCCCCAAAGGTGGAATCATTTTAGGGGCTCTGGCTCAAGGAATCGGAGTTCATCTTCGCGACTGGGAGATCTTGGGGCCTGAGATACTTAATGGGGCCCACTACGGAGAAACAAACTATCCCCACTTCAAATGGGTTTACGAAGAAATATCCCAACTCGCGCAATCTGCATCCCCACCTGCCCTTCTTTACGCCAATCCTAACTGTGGAGAGGCAAAAATAGCTGACCCGCTTATTTCAGACCCCTACCTTAAGCCCTTAATTAAAAACTATCAGCTGAAAGAGGTCATCTATCCTTGGCTTTGCCTTTATGTAGCGCCTCGAGTATAGGTATGAGAGTTTTTTTAACGCGAGGAGCCTCTTATCTCATTCAGAAAGGTTAATATCGAGATTACAAACATCTGTAATCTCCAGTGCAGTTTTTGCCCTGAAGTTTTGCGGCAAAAAGCCATGATGTCACTAGAGACTTTCAAAACAGTGATAGCTCAAGTCTCTGAAGTGACTCGTATTGTGACCTTTCATTTGATGGGGGACCCTCTTGTCCATCCGGAGCTAAAACATTTTCTAGATATTTGCGAAGAGAAAAATCTCAAAGTTTTTTTCGTAACTAATGGCGTTTTACTGAAAGATCCCAATTTGATGCTCCACAAAGCTATCCAACAAGTCAGTTTCTCTTTGCATAGCTTTTCAGATAATTTTCCAGGCAAGGATCCCAGCATTTACTTAAACCGAATTTTTGAATTTACCGAGCTCGCTTTCAAAGAAAGACCGAAACTTTTTATCAACTATCGCCTCTGGAATTTAAACTCTAAAAAGGGCACGGAAGGAAATAATGAATCTTACTTTAAGGCGATTGAGAATCGCTTTGAGATAGCTATTCCCAGAGATTGGGATTACCGATTCAAAAAAAATCTAGTTCTGAAAAACTACCTCTCGCTTCACTTTGATACCGAGTTTATTTGGCCAGCTCTGGATCTACCGATGCTTGGAGAGTCGGGTACCTGTTACGGTTTAAGAAGCCATTTCGGAGTTTTGGTAGACGGAACGGTCGTACCTTGTTGTCTCGATAAAGAGGGGAATATTCCACTAGGGAACTTAACCCAAGAACCTCTAAAAGAGATTCTCTCATCCCCGCGTGCCAAAGGGATAGTGCAAGGATTTCGCAATCGACAATTGGAAGAAGATCTCTGTAAGCGTTGCCAATATATTGAGCGCTTTTAAGAGCTATTCGACAGAGATAATTTCATAATCCCTAAACTGTCGACCGACTAACACTTCGAACTCATCATTTAACTTTTTCCCTAGCAGCATCTCGCCAATGGGTGACTGAGGGGTCAAAACATGAATGTTTTTATCTTCCCATTGAACCTGAAGCCCACCACCTTTGGGCATCAGAAGGAAAAAAGACTCTTTATTATCCGTCTTGGCCCCAACGACCGCAGTGGCTGCTATTTTATCTTGTGGGCCAAACTTTTTAATATCGATAAACTGATAAAGCTTAATCATCTCTTCGAGTTCACTCACCCGTTTCGCTTGAGCTCCGGCTAAATAGGAGGCCTCAAGTCCTCGAGTGTCGTATTGATCCTCGGCTTTACTGTCGGCGTGGATCGCCCCTTGGTAAGTCGCTACTGCAGCCTGATTTAGAGTTTCTAAATCCTTCTTCATCAGGGCTATGAACTGGTCCAGAAGCATTCTTTTATCCATAAAACTTTTCCCTCGAAGGGTTAAAGATAATTTACAATTGCAATAAAATCAAAAAGAGCCGATATAAGGATTCGCGCATGGTTCAATTAGGTAAAATCAATCGTTTGATGGTCGTCGAAAAACAGCCCGGTCGGCTATATTTAGACGCCGGCCCGCAGGGTCGACTAGCTTTGCGGATTCAAGAGGCTCCGGATTCTTGTGAAGTTGGGGCCATGGTGGATGTATTTCTTTATTCCGATGCCGAAGGCAATCTTATCCCCACCACTCAAAAACCAATAGTGACCGTAGGAGAATTCGCAAAATTAAAGGTCACTTCAATCCAAAAAGTCGGAGCTTTCCTCGATTGGGGACTCCCCAAAGAGCTTTTTTTGCCTTTTCGCGAACAAACTAGGGAGCTAAGGGTCGGAGACCACGCGATAGTCTACGTTTACTTAGACAGTAGCCAAAGAATTTCAGCTTCGATGAGAATTGAAAAACATTTACAAGCCGCCTCTGGAAACTATTTCGAAGGGTTAAAAGTAGAACTTATTGTGTTTAGCGCCACCGAACTTGGCTACAAAGCCATAATCAATGGCAACCATTTAGGCATGCTTTACAAAAATGAAATTTATCAAGAGGTCCCTTTCGGGCAAAAAATAGAAGGCTATATCCAGAGAGTAAGAGAAGATGGAAAAATCGATTTAAGCGTACTGCCATCTGGCTATAGAGGGGTTAAGGATTTTGGCCAAAAGCTTTTAGACCTTTTAGAAAAAAATGGCGGTTTCTTGGCCGTAACCGACAAATCCTCAGCTGAAGTGATACATAACCTCATAGGCCTTAGCAAAAAGAAGTATAAAATGACCGTCGGAACACTTTACAAAAAGAAACTCATCGACATTGAGGAAAACGGCATCAGGCTTCTTCCTGCTGCCAAAAAACCCAAAACTTAACATTCCGCTTAGCATCATGATTTTTCGCGTTTTAAACATGACATTTGTTAAGGGCAAAAAGATTTTATTAAAACAATTTCCACTTTTTCTTTTAAAATAAAGAGAATTGGGGGAAACAATGAAAAATCTTCGATTAGCTGTTCTATGTATCACACTAAGCGCCTTTGGATTTGGAGCTGCACCCACTGGCCGATATAAAGCCATCTATGATCAGATGACAGCCATGGAAACGGCAAATCCGGGTTTGGCTAAGGTTTTTTCCATCGGAACTAACGATGAAGGGGTAGACCTCTACGCTCTTAGAATCAGCACTTCTCCCCAAGAAATGGATAAATTCAAGATTGGCCAATTTTTAGTTGCTACTCATCATGGAAACGAAGGGGGTTCCACCGAAGTGGCGATGGAGTTTATGCGCGATTTAATTCGTCGATATCAGAGTGATGAACTTTGGCGAGGACAGTTGGGCCAAACCGAATGGACCCTTCTTCCTGTTCTCAATGTGTCAGGTTATAACAGTAATCGTCGCCAAGAACATGGCCAAGATCCTAACCGCGATTATCCAGGCCCTTGCACCCCTAACGGTTATGGAAAATTGAAAAGCATTCGTACACTCATGAGTTTTCTAGAAACGAGAAGCTTTGCTGGAAGCATTACAGCTCACGGTTACGTCGGTAACTTTACCTACCCATGGGGTTTTTACACGGACAACAACAAGACATTAGATGAAAATCGTTACAGAGAGATCGCTAGAAAAGTTGCTGATGTGAATGACTACTCCTATGGAAATGCAGGAGACGCTGTTTATCCAGCTAATGGGTGTTTTGAAGATTATATCTACTGGAAACATGGCAGCTGGTCATTGCTTTTAGAACTAAGAAGTGGGTCTCAAAGTGACGTAAAAGCTACAGTGCCAGCTGTTGCAACCTTTTATGATCTCATCGATTCCACGGCTAGCTCAAAAAATCAGTTTAGTGCTAATTGCACAAGAGGTGCTGAAGTAGATTTAAGGGTGGAATAATCAGATACCTGCCCCCTTTGAGTGTGCCTAAAGGGGGAAGTTTAACCACTGAGTGCTCTGATTTTTCATGAAACATTTAAAAGGTATTTAGAGATTCTGATTTTATAGGCGGTTAGCTTAGTCCGGCCTAATCGTTTGGTTTAGTTAACCGGAAATAGAATAGCCATTTTGATACGCCACAAACAACATCAAATGGCTGTGCAGTCGTTCGGCCTTCTTAGTTGTGGTCCA